>JACCDP010828012.1_pt1 | contig 27241 bp, 21 predicted proteins | sample 7445841 | NCBI WGS metagenome assembly JACCDP01 (sample SAMN15323441, study PRJNA562643) | freshwater metagenome | isolation source: river surface water | place: USA:Blue River Watershed | collected 2017-08-17 | reverse complement strand
ACTAAACAATCGCCAAAGGATAACCCGCTTGGGGCTCATTGGTTAGTTACACCTGCAACGATACGGGGCGATACAACCCAAGAATGATTGGCAAGGTTGGCGGTTGTCATGACACGATTACACTCAACACAATTACGGTTGGATTGTTGGGTGTGAATTCACGCGGAGAAAATTTGAAATTCCAACTTTACCCCAACCCCACAGGCACGGGCAGAGAGGTGGTGCTAAGCATTAAAGGCAATAGCAAATCGCGGAACATTATTATTTACAACTCTTTGGGAAGCAAGGTGTCATCGCATCGCATCGACAAAGGAGAAAATAGGATTGTCTTGAAAGCCTTAACTAGTGGAATTTATTTCATTGAAGTGGAAGGTTTTCGGAATCAGGTTAGATGGTTGGTGGATTAGAGAAGAATTCTTGCCTTCTTTTAGGAATTGATTTGCATAGCTCTTTTGAAGGAGACATGCCAGTTAATTGTAGTTTGCTGTTTAATTGTCAAACTTTAAGAGCGCAAATGTTATGGCCGGTGTTTGTTAATTGTTGGAAATTGATGTAAAATTGTAAAGTGTTGAAAAACAACGGATACTAAATTTTATTGTTAATTCATTTAAGACGTATCTGTTAATTCATTTAAAAAATATTTCAAATGTCAGAAGCAGTATTCAAACATTATAATTTGAAATTGGTAGAGCCAACTTTTGACTCTGCATTAACTGATTTGATAATCGAGTTAGATTATCTGCGTAAGAAGCAGTTGGTCGGTTCAACCCATCCTAGAGTATTTTTTCAACTCAAGCATATCTTCCATACTTTAGAGAGCATTGGATCAGCAAGAATTGAAGGTAATAACACTACAATCGCTGAGTACATAGAAACAAAATTATCTGACATAAAGGTAGTTACCCCAAGTATTCGTGAAATTCAGAATATTGAAAAAGCGATGGCATTTATTGAAAAAAATGTTAACGATTACCCAATAAATAGGGCGTTTCTTAGCGAGATGCACAAACAAATTGTTGATGGTTTAGATGCACCACCCAATGGTGAGGGTGATGCGACTCCAGGGGATTATCGAAAAGTGAATTTGAAAATAAATAAATCTTCACATATGCCTCCAGAGTGGTTGGCAATTGAAGATTATATGGATGAATTGTTTGAGTTTGTAAATAAGGTCGATAGTCCCAAATATGATTTGCTTAAAACAGCAATTGCGCATCATCGGTTTGTTTGGGTTCACCCATTTGGGAATGGTAATGGTAGAACAGTGAGGTTGTTTACCTATGCAATGCTGGTAAAAGCGGGGTTTAACGTAAATGTAGGTAGGATTATTAACCCCACTGCAGTGTTTTGCAGCAATAGGAATGACTATTATGCTTATTTATCTGAAGCAGATAAAGGGTCGGATGAAGGCCTTACTGCTTGGATTGAGTATGTTTTAAACGGGTTAAAAGATGAGATTATAAAGATTGATAAGTTATTAGACTATGATTTTCTCCGTAAAGAGATTTTATTTCCTTCTATCAATCATTCTTTAGAGAGAAAGTTTATTACAGATGTAGAGGCTAAGATTCTAAGGAGGGTAATAGAAAAACAAGTGATTTCGGCATCTGATATAAAAGATATTTTCCCAGGAAAAGCGGATGCTGAAGTATCCAGGCAAATAAAAAAGTTAATTGATCGTAAAAAAATGTTGATTCCGGAGAAAGATGGCACTCGCAAGTATGTTTTAAGATTTGACAATAGTTATTTGATCAGAAGCATAATAAAACTGCTAGGAGACAAAGGGTTTTTGCCAGTTCGTGATGATATGTAGGCACCGTCAGAGAATTGATTCGCCATTGGGAGGGTAATTCGCTCCGCAGTATCTGGGTGAAATTATATTGTCGAATTTGGTTCATCTGCACTATTGTCCAATGTTCATTTATTCCAATGTTCACTGTTCATCAGGGTGTCCCATATCAGTCCAACCATAACCGACCTATTATTTTCAATACCTTGTTAAATACCCATATTGGCAAAGTTCCAATTATACATGCGTCGTAATGTGTACAACGAGATTTACAAGGATAATCAATTCAAAGAGCTATCGTTTTTCCCTGTGTTGATTTCCTTAGAATATCAACTTAAGCTTACCGGAAAATAAATCGAGAATTTAGTTTTTGCCGGATGTCCATTTACAATCGGCCGTCCATGCCTTGGGTCCAGTGTTCTTGGCAACGGGCTTGGTAGATATCGGTATGACCCACAGCGATTTGATCTTCGATTCCGGGCTCTCGGTAGGTGAAATTGGCGGGAGCTCCGCAGACGTGGCATTTGGCGGAAACTTGAATTTTTTGGGTAGCGATGCGTTTTAAATCGGCCATCGGACCAAAATCTTGATTCAAGTAATCTTTGTCTAAGCCTGCCGCAACCACCCGAATTCCATTCATCATTAATTCCGAAACCGCATGCACGATATACGGCCCAAAGAACTGAATTTCGTCTATGTACACTTCTTTAATCAGTTCGTTGCATAAAGGGTACAATTCTTCGGCTTTGTTGATGCGGTGAGCAACCATCTGCAATCCGCTGTGAGCGTTGATATTGTTGGGGTTGTAGCGTTTGTCGAGCAACGGTTTTACGGCGATTTTTTCCTCGTAAGCAACTTCACTCTCGTTGTACATTCCAATCAGTTTCGTGGTTTTTCCAGCGAACATACAGCCATAAATGAGAATAAATTCCCGCATGAATTATTTGTTGTTTTACTAAATTTACCACCAACCATGGAACTTCAAAAGAAATCCATCGATGCATTGCTGGAATCGGTGGCAATATTACGGCAGGAACTGCAAAACAACCAAGATTCTGAGAAAGAAATCGAGTTGTTGGGCGAATTAAAATTGTTGGCTGCTAGAATTTATATCGAAGCCGATTTAGGAGTATTGGCCATGAATCCCAGCGATATAGAATTGGATAGTGATTTTGGGAATGCAGAAATTTCCTTGGATGACGGGCAGGATGGCTGGGAAGAATTTTCAGCAGAAGAGGAGGAAGAGGATGGATCTGAGTTCGATACTCAACAAACGGAATTTGAGGTGGCAAGTAGGGAAGCATTAGTGGAAGGAAGCTCGGATGCGAGTTTAGAAGAAAGATGGGAGGATACTTCGCGGGTTACCTTGGAGCTAACTTCGGAGGGGATAATGGATGAGGCCTCGAATTTCGCGGATGAGAAGGAGTCCGCATCGGCGGAGGTAACGCTGGACGAAGTTTCAACGTGGGAAGCTACACTGGAGTTTGAAACCCAAATAGAACCTTCCGGGGTTGATAAGGAAGCGGAGGTTGAAGTGGATAAAGTTCCGGCAGACGAGTCGGCGGTGGTGCAGCCGGATTTGTTTTTTGGAGCGTTCCCGGTGTTGGGTGGAGAGATGGGGAAAGACAAGGGTACATCCGAATTTGCAAAAAATGCAGATGAAAATGAAGTGGTTGCAGAAATTACCAATTTGACCTTTGAATTGCCTGATTTTGAATTGCCTTTGGATAGGTTTACCCAACACAATGCAGCGGAGGAATTATCGACCGAGGCATTGCCTGCCGTGGATTTGTCCGTAGAAGAATTGCCTGCCGTAGAATTGACAATGGAGGAACTGCCTACAGAGGTGGTACTGACCGATAAATTATCCGCCGATGAATTGTCCGCTGAGGCTTTGTCAGCGCAGGAATTGCCTAATCAGGAATTGCCTGTGGAGGAGATTCACACTGAGCATATTTCGGTGAACTCAGAGGTGGAAGAAGTGAAAATTGCCGAAGCTAGTAGTTTCGGTGCAGAAAGTTCGGTGAAGGCAGATGAACATGGCGAATTGCCTCCGCCCGCTTTATCGGGAATGAATGTAGAAGCCATCGTGAATCAAATGCCCATATCCCGTAGGTTTGAGTTTGCCAATTTGTTGTTTGGGGGGGATATACAACGGATGGGTACTTTTATTCACGAATTATTGCAGGCTCCTTCGGGCAGCGGCAGAATGGATGTTTATGAACGTTGGTACGACGAAAACAATTGGCGTAGACGGGACGAAGCAGCTGCCGATATGTTGCGCTTGATTAAGCGGATTTTCCCTAGTTAACGCACCGTCGTTGGGTCTCGAATATTTCGGGCTCAACTATGCGAAATCCACTCATTAAACAGTCACTTCAAGGGTTTTTTCGATCGCACCACTTTTTGGTGCCATTGTTGGGTTTATTGTTGGGGTATTGTGTTTACGGATTTGTTGCGTTTACTACCCTTGGAAAAACCTATACTTGGTTGTTTACGTTTGGAGGATTTTTGATGGGTGTTGTCCTAGCGATTGCTTGGCTGAAGTATTGCTTGAATAGAACAAATTCATGGATTATACCGAACAAATTAGATGAAAATTCTGGCGGTTTGTGGTCCATTCGGTTTGGGAAACAGCTGCGAACTGCTACAGTTTTTTTTATCAATCTGCAATTGGGTAGTTGGATTTTACCTCCGCAATTACCCATTCTACAGCTCTACAAAGAATCGTTTAATTCCCAATGGGTTCGGGTGGATTGTGTGGATTCGGTTGCTCAAGAGGCAAGGGTGGATGGCGGTAGTTGGGTGAGAATTAGCAGGTCGAAATCCAAGGGGCTTCCCTGGGTTGGTCCTATGGAAATTATTGAAATCCCTCGGACAAGCCTTCTGGAATTTGAACAAAGTGGAGTTCCTTACGATGTAAATTGGCCTCAAATATTCGGGTCTAGAGGTTATGCTTGCAGGCTGCAATGGCCAAACCAAGCGACGAGTCCTAAGGGAATTCGGCATGTAGGTGTTGCCGATTGGTTGTCCTGGAACGGGCTGTTGGAGTGCAGGTTGCGTTGTTTGAAGTGGATGTGGAGCAGGTTGGATCAACAGCTGTTGCCGTCGTCATCCTCCATGGCCAAAGCTATGTTGGTGGGAGAAACACGGGGAGTAGATGATCAAACGGTGGCAGCGTTTGGAGTAGGTGGTTTGATGCATGTATTGGCGGTTTCTGGGATGCATGTTTCGCTGGTGATGGGCGCTTTGCTGTGGTTGTTCACGGGATTTGGAAGAATTGGGAAGCCGAAAGCTTGGGTGTTGGTGTTTTTGTTGGCTGTGGGTTGGTTTTACGCCGTTCTCACCGGAGGCAGTGCAGCGGTAGTTCGTGCCGTATTGTCGGCTACTTGGATGTGGATTGCCAAATACGGTTTAGGAAAACGGGTTTCGGCGTTGCATGTTTGGTTGGGATGTGCCTATGTACAGTTGTTGTTTCAACCCTATATAATATACAATTTGGGGTTTGTTTTGAGTTATTTGGCGGTGCTTTCGTTGATTGTTTTCTATCCAATGGTATTGGACCGTTGGATTCTGTGGTCTCGGAACGATGTATTCGGGGAAAAGAGGGTTTTGACCCGAGGAAATTCGGCACATAGAGTCGGAAAATTTAGGGAATTGGGTATTGCCTTTTGGGAGCAATTGCTGGGAATTGTGGCGATGAATATTTCGGCCACCCTGTATACTTTTCCATGGATTATGAGCAGTTTTGGGAGTTTTCCGGTGTGGTTTTTACCTGTGAATTTGGTAATGGTTCCACTATTTACCGTGTTGTTGTACGCTGGGTTGGGGGTGTTGATGTTGGGATGGATTCCTGGGGTAGGCGATGGGGTTGGTTTTATGGTGGATGCGCTGTATGAATGGGTGATAAAGCTGTTGCTGTTGGTATTGAAACTTCCGTTTGCACAGCTGCATTCCGTAGAATGGGATGGGGTTTCCATCGTTTTAACCTGCATCGGCATAGCGTTGTTAAGCGTTTTATTGTGGTTGCAAGTTCGCTTTGGCGAGTCGGTTCAGCGGGGTTGGTTGCTGTTGGGATTGTTGGTGTTTGGGTTGGGTTTCAGCATGGAGTATCAACGAACTCAGTACCTCAATCAGCCCAATTACTTTGCGGCAAAGATTGGAAATCGAGGGTGTTGGGGGTACAAACGGGGTGAAATTTTGGTGGTAACCGTGTACGCGAAGCAAACTTACTGGGAAGGAAATGAAAAGGGTAGGTTGGGGGAAAAGCGTTGGGTGGCTGGGTGGAATTCGGATAGCATCTATTATTACAGGAAACGATGGGAAAATCAGTTAAAATCCAAGTTGGAGAAGTACCGATTGCGGGAAGGAATAACTACCATACGAGTGCGCTGGTAGGGCTTGGTTTGGGTCGTAGTGGAAGTGAGGAATGCGTATTACCTTTGTGCTATGTCTGTGTTGAATTTGGCGGTAGAAAATCGCGTTGCTTGGGTGGTTATGAGCAGGCCCGAGAAGCGGAATGCGTTGAGCGTGGAGTTGATTGAATCGTTGACGGCCACATTTTTGGAGGTCAATGCGATGGAGGAAGTCCGGGTAATCGTTTTGCGTTCTTCGGATAAGCCCTTTTGTGCCGGCGCTGATTTGCACTATTTGACGCAGTTGCGCAACAACAGTTTGGAGGAGAACGAGGCCGATTCACAGCGTTTGCGCAGGATGTTTGATGCGATTTATCATTCTCCCAAACTTGTTATCAGTATGGTGGAGGGCCCTGCGCTGGCGGGAGGATGCGGGTTGGCTACGTTGGCCGATGTCTGTATCGCCAGTCCGGAGGCAACGTTTGGGTATACGGAGGTGAAGATTGGATTTATTCCCGCGTTGGTGATGGTTTATTTGCGTGAGAAAATTGGGGGAGGCGTGATGCGAGATTTATTGCTAACAGGGAAAGTGGTAACTGCTACGGAGGCATTGACGATGGGTTTGGTGCAGCATGTGGTGGATTCTGCGGATATTTTGGATGCAGTGCATTCGGTGGCGCGGGGATGCGCCGAAGGCACATCCGGGGCGGCCGTGGCTACGGTAAAACAAATGTTTCGCGAGTTGCCTGGATTGGACAGGGATGCCGCATTGGATTATGCCGCCCGCATGAATGCTCATGCCCGCGCCACCCCCGATTGCATCAAAGGCATCGATGCCTTCTTGAACAAACAAAAATTAACGTGGTAATAACTTCTTTCGGCAACACATTTCATGGTACATCTTATCGATACTCATTGTCATCTTTATTCAGTTAAATTCAACGAAGACAGAGCCCAAGCCATCGAACGCGCATTAAAAGCAGGCGTTCAACAAATTTTATTGCCCAACATCGATTTGGATTCCATTCCAGGGTTGCATCAATTGATGTGCGATTTTCCAAATCAGTGTTTTGGAATGATGGGTTTGCACCCTTGCGACGTGAAGGAGGATTATTCATCGGTATTGACCCAAATGTTCGATTTATTTGACCGAGAAAAATATTACGCAGTGGGAGAGATGGGTATGGATTTGTATTGGGACAAAACTACCGAAGAAATCCAGAAGCAAGCTTTTTTGTTGCAAGCCGAGTTTGCCCTTGCCCATAACCTTCCCCTTGCCATTCATACCCGAAATGCTACCCAACAAACCATCCAATTGTTGAAACAGTTCAAAGGCAAAGGGCTTCGCGGTGTTTTTCATTGTTTTTCTGAAAGTTTGGAATTAGCCCATGAGATTTTAAAATTGGAGGGGTTCTATTTAGGGATTGGGGGTGTGTTGACCTTCAAAAATGCAGGACTTGCAGAGGTGTTACAACACATCGACGTATCGCATTTGATCTTGGAAACCGATTCCCCCTATTTGCCTCCTGTCCCCCACCGAGGTACACGAAATGAACCTGCTTATACCTTGCTGGTAGCACAGAAATTGGCCGAAGTGAAGTCACTGTCCCTGCAACACATCGCAGCAGCTACTACCCAAAATGCCATCGATTTGTTTCAATTGCCGATTGCCTACAATCCTTAGTATTTCGATGAGTAACAGCATTCGTTCTTAGGTCTCTATTAGTCGTCGGTAATTTTTCCCATCGTGACTTAAGTCACACGCAACGTTCCTTCTATTTTTGAAATTTGCGGTTTATGTCGGTAAGACGATTTATTTTCCTTTTCTGCAGTTTCTTGAATTTGCTTTTCCCTTCGGTTGATGCTCAGGATCATCCGTACATTCATCCCAACGAGCGTATTTTCATGGACTCCGCCACCCAAAAAGAAAGTCCCAAAAGTTTGCAAGAATTTTTGCGCAAAGGGATTTTTTTTGGTCATGCTCGGTGGTACAGCATGTTTACCGATAATGCAGCAAATTATACCGACTATTATGCGAATGCTTGGGGGATGGGCATTGGATACGAAACGGGCCTGTATAGAAATTTTCAAATGGGCATAAGTGGGTATACCATTTACAACATGCATTCGTCGGATTTAACCCAAATAGATCCTTTGTCCAATCAACCCAACAGATACGAAATCGGGTTGTTTGATGTGGTGAATTCTTCAAATACAAGCAATTTGGTGCGATTGGAAGACTTGTTTCTCAAGTATTCGTTGCCGCCTAAAGGTCTGATGGTTAAAGCAGGTAATCAACATATCCGAACACCGTTTATCAACCCCCAAGATGGTAGGATGCGACCTACTCTCGTTCAGGGTGTTTTGATGGAAAAACAATGGGGGAAGCGAGGGAAGTTTCTAGCAGGGGCTATTCGAGGAATTTCTCCACGAAGCACGGTTCGTTGGTTTTCTGTTGGCAATTCGATAGGCATTTACGGGGTTGGGATTAATCCGGACGGCAGTAAATCGCAGTACTCGGGTAATTTACCGCATTCTTCGGTGGTGTATGCGGGTTACCAATGGAAGTTGAAACAGGAAGAAATTCAGTTTTGGTCCCAGTCGGTGTATAGGATGTTTCAAACCTATTTGTTTCAATGGGATCGGAAAATAGGGAAAGCCATAAACCCGTGGATTTTTGGTGTGCAGGCAATACACCAACATGCTTTGGGCCACGGAGGAAATTTAGATCCTCAAAAGGCATATTTTCCATCCGATAATCGAAGTTATGTGTTTGGAATGCGGTTGGGGAAACAATTAAATCAGCAAGAGCGAATAACCTTGAATGCTACTCGGATTACGAGTCATGGAAGATATTTGATGCCCAGGGAATGGGGGAGAGATCCTTTTTACACCTTCATGCCTCGGGAACGAAATGAGGGATATGGGGATGTTTGGGCCATCAATCTTTTGTTTACACAGGGATTTAAAGAAATACCTTTGAAGTTGGATGTTGGTTTGGGGAGTTATAAATTGCCTAATATTCAGGATGTTGCATTCAATAAATACGGTTTTCCTGCCTATTTTCAAGGGAATTTGGATGCTCGATATTCAATGGATGGATTTTTAACGGGTTTGGAGTTGCAATTTTTGGTGGTGTTGAAACGGGCGATGGAAAATGTGGGGTATCTGCCAAAATACGAAATAAATAAAGTGAATCTCGCACATTTTAACCTAATATTGAATTACCACTTTTAATTACATAAAATGGCCTATGGCTGAAAATTACGAATCAAAAGAAAATCCATCGCACGCGCCAGGTTGTTCCTGTTGTAAGCCCAATCGACGCGGATTTATCAAGCAGTTGGGTGCGGTTGGTTTGGGTCTGGGTGCAAGTCATACTTTGTTGTCTGGGTTCACCGAAAGGGATGCATCGACCGTGAATACTTCTTCGGTCATTCCCCCATCTCCAGGCATTCCCGTGGATGCATCGAATCTGCCTACGGACGATTCTGTGATGGACTCCATAAAAAAATCACAGGCTGTACAATCTGGGAAAGCCCAACATTTTACTTTGTTGCACACAGCCGATATTCACGGACAATTGTACGTGCATGACGAGTTTTTCTTGGAAAATGGAAAGCCAGTTTACAAGCGGCGGGGCGGTATGTCGCATTTGAAAACCATGATCAACTCCATCCGAAATGAGAATCCCGGAAATACCTTGGTGATAGACGGTGGTGATTGTTTTCAGGGTTCGGGTGTGGCTGCATTGAGCCAGGGAAAAGCCATCGTGCCCCTAATCAACAACATCGGGTACGATTTGATGTTGCCCGGGAATTGGGAGGTAGTTTATGGTAAGGATTTGATGATGAGAGATTTAGGTGGGTATCATGCGGCAAAAGTATGTGCGAATATGTACCACGACGTGCCTGGATCGCCCCAAGGAGAAATGCTATTCCCACCGTATTGGACGGCCCGGGTGGCTGGGGTTAAAATAGGATTTGTGGGATACAACGATCCTCTCACACCTAAACGACAGTCACCGGCGTACAGTTATGGAATTAAATTTACCGATCCGTCTGAAAATGCGCAGAAATTAATTGCGTATTTGCGCGATTACGAACAATGTGCCATGGTATTTTTGGTGACTCACATGGGATTGGCGCAACAAGTGGATTTGTCCAATAAATCGTTTGTTGAAGGTGCTGATTATATTTTGGGGGCCGATACGCACGAGCGTGTTCGAACTCCCATTCAAGGTAAATTCTCCAAAGTCACCGAGCCTGGAGCATTTGCTTCGTTTTTAGGGAAATTGGATGTAGTGGTTGAAAATGGCGTCGTAAAAGAGCACCATTACGAGCTGCTGGACGTGGATCCCGAAAAATACGCAGCCGATCCGGGGATGGATGCTTTGATAGAAAAGGTAAGAGCACCTTACAAGAAACAATTGGATACGGTAATTGGGGTTTCAAAAACCCCGTTGGTTCGGTATTATGTGTTGGAAACGCCCATGGACAATATGATTACCGATGCGTTGATGTGGAAACTGAAACCGGACATAGCGTTGAGCAATGGGTTTCGATTTTGTCCGCCGTTGATTCCCAATTCCAAAACCGGAAAGGCAGAAATAACCGAAGAATACTTGTGGAGTATGTTGCCAGTGGATTCCGAGGCGAAGAAAGCCGAAGTAACAGGGAAGCAATTGTGGGATTGGATGGAGAAAGAACTGGAAAATGTATTTGCCGTAGACCCCGCAAAACGTTTTGGCGGTTGGGTAGTTCGTTTCAAGGGGATGGAAGTGAATTTTACGGCAGGAAAACCAAAAGGGAGTCGAATCAATTGGATTAAAGCAAAGGGGAAAAAGTTGGATTTGAAAAAACGGTATTCCATTGTTGCTTGCGAACGGGAAGGAGATCCCATAGATACCTTATGCCGAATAGAGAAAGTGCAAAATCCGCAAAAATTAAATATCAGTTTGCATCAAATCATGAAGGATTATTTGAAAGCGAATTCGCCCGTTTCCCCGAAGTTGGAAGGCAGGATTACCTGTACGGATAAACCCTTGACGTTACTTTCTCAGTTGGAAGGGTACGATTATGATTTTCGTTAATCGCAGTAATTTAGTAACTCCAATTAGCTGGGTGATTTTTGTCACAAATTAAAATATAAAATATCTGCAACTTTGAACTTTCAATCGATTCATAAGTAACTTCACCATGTCAGTGCCATTGTTGTTAATTCAATTGTTACAATCTGCTCCGATGCATGATACGGTTGCTGTTTTGTCCGATTCCAACGTGATTGACCAGGGGCTATCTGTTGTTGCCAATCCTGAAACTACCTCCCTTGGTTGGACTGCAATTTTGGGGTACATTGGTGCTTTGCTCATGGGTCTTTCCTTGGGCTTGATTGGCGGCGGCGGTTCGATATTAACCCTCCCTATTTTGGTGAAATTATTTGCCGTGCCCACCGTATTGTCTACCGCCTATTCCTTGTTTGTGGTAGGTTTAACCAGTTTGGTAGGTTCGGTGAGTCATATCCGAATGGGGAATGTTCATTGGAGAACGGCATTGGTGTTTGGGGCGCCAAGCATCGTAACGGTGCTGCTAACACGGAAATATGTAATGAAGGAAATTCCCGATCTTTTGTTTACGATGGGTGGATTTGAGTTCACAAAGTCTGTTGCGGTATTGATTTTATTTGCCATTCTTATGGTGGCGGCTTCCTATTCCATGATTAAGCCTTCGAAAACACCAGAATCCTCAGACGCTGATGTGGATGCTAATTTCAATTATCCCTTGATTTTAGGGGAAGGTCTGTTGGTTGGATTTGTAACAGGATTGGTGGGTGCGGGCGGTGGATTTTTGATCATCCCAGTGCTGGTTTTGATGGCTAAACTAACCATGAAACAGGCGGTTGGAACATCGTTAATTATCATTGCTAGTAAGTCGCTCATAGGATTTTTTGGAGGTGATTTAAAAGCGGGGAATTCCATCGATTGGCAGTTTTTATTGGTGTTTTCATCAATTGCGGTTGTTGGTATTTTGGTAGGTAGCAGTTTGAGTAAAAAGATTCCTGGCAGTAAATTGAAGCCTGCTTTTGGGTGGATGGTTTTGTTGTTAGGGATTTACATGATTTTGGATACGTTGGGCATATTTGGAGGAGTTGCAGGCGGACATTAAATTTGAGGAAGCAGAATTTTATGGAAAACGTAGAGAGATTAGTACGATCGATTAATTCCTTGATGGTATTGATCGCGGTATTGCTGATTATAGTTCTAGGTTTAGGTTTTTGGATTTATTTGGGAGGAAAAAATACAAATACAACCCCGGTAGTGGTAGATTCCGCAACTCTGTTGGTAACAGAAGCTCAAAATGAAATTCCTGCGTTGGATAAACCTGAGGGCATGTGGGTTCCTCCTGTGGAGGATGTGTTGAATGCTCAAACCAATGCGGATCTTATTAAATATGGAAAAGAATTGGTGGCTAATACGTCTAAATACTTAGGTCCGAAAGGGAGTGTAGCCAAGATTAGCAATGGCATGAATTGTCAAAACTGCCATTTGAATGCGGGTACGCAGCCGTGGGGTAACAATTATGCGGCGGTGGCCTCCACGTATCCGAAATACCGCGGACGTAGTGGAAAAATCGAGGACATTTACAAACGCGTGACGGATTGTTTCGAGCGGTCATTAAATGGAAAAGCTCCCGAAAAAGGTTCCAAAGAAATGGAAGCAATCGTAGCTTATATTCAATTTGTTGGGAGCAACGTAGAGAAAGGCAATAAGCCTAAGGGAACGGGGATTTACGATTTGGAATTTTTGGACCGCGCAGCCAATGCAGAAAAGGGGAAGAAATTGTACGAAGCCAAATGTCAGAGTTGTCACCAAGCCGATGGAAATGGTGTATTAGCTGCCAATGGCAAATCGTATACCTATCCGCCGTTGTGGGGTAAAAACAGTTATAATCACGGAGCTGGGTTGTATCGATTGTCGAGATTCGCCGGCTACATCAAGGCCAACATGCCACAGGGGGCTACGTATTTGAAGCCGCAACTCACAGACGAAGAGGCATGGGATATCGCTGCCTATGTAAACAGCAGACCCCGACCTGCCAAAGATTTAAGCAAAGATTGGCCGAAGATGGAAGAGAAAATTTTTGATCATCCTTTCGGTCCGTTTGCCGATAAATTCAGCGAAGAACAGCATAAATTCGGGCCATTTAAACCCATTGTATCGGCTCAAAAAAACATAGCAAAAAAATAACCAATTATATGAATATCGAACAGATTTACACGGGATGTTTAGCACAAGGTGCCTACTATATCCACAGCAACGGGGAAGCGGTAATCATCGATCCTTTGCGCGAAGTTCAGCCATATTTGGATCGATTAGCCAAGGACGGAGTAACGTTGAAATATATTTTCGAAACGCATTTTCACGCCGATTTTGTAAGTGGACACTTGGATTTGAGCAAGAAAACTGGTGCTCCGATTGTCTATGGACCTACGGCTACACCGGATTTTGATTGCATAATTGCCGTAGACAACCAAGAATTTGCTGTTGGGAATATCACCATCAAGGCATTGCATACGCCAGGACATACGATGGAGAGCACTTGCTTTTTGTTGTTGGATGAAAATGGAACACCGCATAGCTTATTCAGTGGAGACACTCTGTTTTTGGGGGATGTAGGTAGGCCCGATTTGGCGCAGAAAGCAGCCGATATGACCCAAGAGCAATTGGCGGGCATGTTGCACGATTCATTGATGAATAAGATTATGCCTTTGCCTAACGAAGTGATGGTGTATCCTGCTCATGGCGCGGGATCGGCATGCGGAAAAAACATGATGAAAGAGACCATGGACAGTTTGGGCCATCAAAAAGAGATGAATTATGCTTTGAATCAGCCCAGCAAAGAGGCGTTTATCGAGGCGGTGTTGGATGGATTGTTGCCCCCACCGGCCTATTTCCCCATGAACGTAGCCATGAATAAAAAGGGCTACAGTTCGTTTGACGATGTGTTGAATAATGGGATGCGTGGTTTAAACGCTGAGGAATTTGAAGTAGCCGTGGAGTCTACTGAATCCATTATGTTGGATACGCGTTCGGCGGCCGATTTTGCTTTAGGTCATGTTCCTCGCAGCATTAACATCGGCATAGACGGTCAGTTTGCTCCGTGGGTAGGTTCAGTGATTGGAGATGTGAAAACTCCCATCGTATTGATTGCTCCCGAAGGCAGAGAGGAAGAGGTGGTTACGCGATTGAGCAGAGTGGGCTTTGATAATATTTTAGGTCATTTGAAGGGTGGCTTTGCCGCTTGGCAAGCTGCGGGAAAAGAAATGGATACAGTAAATCGTATCACCGCGGATACCTTTGCCAACGAAGTTGAAGTAGGTAAGTCGATTATTGTGGATGTGCGCAAGGAAAGCGAATACCGTGCAGAACACGTGGATGAAGCATACAATAAACCGTTGGATTTTATCAACGATTGGTTTGCTGAGGTAGGCAACGACGGCGACTTCTATGTACACTGTGCGGGAGGCTATCGGAGTATGATTGCCGCCTCCATATTAAAAGCTCGTGGAATTCATAACTTCAAGGAGGTAGCTGGGGGTTTTGGTGCCATTGCAAAAACTTCCGTGCCGAAATCGGATTTTGTGTGTCAGAGTAAATTGGTGAAATCGTAAATTATGGTAGCTTTTATTTCTCAACCTTGGCCGTGGTATGTTGCTGGTATTTTAATCGGCCTAACGGTGCCTACGCTGTTGATTTTAGGCAATAAATCGTTTGGAATATCCAGTTCATTGCGGCATATCTGCGCTGCATGCATTCCCGCTAAAATTCCTTTTTTTCAATACGATTGGAAGCGTGAACTATGGAATTTATTTTTCGTGGGAGGGGTATTGGTAGGTGGTTTTATTGCTGCTACTTTCTTGTCCAATCCAGCCGATGTAATAGTGGCAGAAAAAACACACGATCAGCTATTTGAATTGGGGATTAAAGATTTTGGAGCTTTGATGCCTCAAGATTTGTTTTCCTGGGAGAGTTTGGCGACCCTGCGTGGCTTCGTATTTATGGTGCTAGGAGGTTTTTTGGTGGGTTTCGGAACCCGTTATGCGGGCGGCTGTACTTCGGGACATGCCATCATGGGAATTAGCAATTTACAGTGGCCATCGGTTATAGCTACCTGCTGTTTTATGTTGGGTGGATTTTTAATGACCTGGTTTGGGTTGCCGTTTTTGTTAAATTTATAAAGAGAATCTACAATGAGTAAACATACAGATAATTTAGAGCAAACCGGGACCGCTTGCGTGAATCAATCGGAAGTACAAAAACCTTGGTACAGCAATATCAAATTTGCAGTGGTAGGAATGGTATTCGGGATTGTTTTCGTGAAAGCGGAGATTGTAAGTTGGTTTAGAATTCAAGAAATGTTTCGTTTCGATTCTTTCCACATGTACGGAGTAATTGGCACTGCTATCGCCGTTGGAATGATCTCGCTGCAACTATTAAAACGCATGAAAATTAAATCAATGGACGGTGAAGAAATTGTGGTACACGATAAAAAATTTGATAAGGGTCAGATTTATGGCGGTTTGATGTTTGGTTTGGGATGGGCATTGACAGGGGCTTGTCCGGGTCCCTTGTTCGCACAGATAGGTGCAGGATTTACCGTGGTGATCGTAACTTTTTTAAGCGCAGTGTTGGGTACTTGGGTGTATGGGAAATACCACGATAAGTTACCGCATTGATGAAGGGGGTCTGGGTGGTTATGTATCCGTGCGGTATACATCCGTTGACACTCATATACTACTAATTTGGATTGAATAGAATATGAAAAAAATAATGAATATATCGGCTTGGTCGTTAGGCATTCTTGCAATTGGCCTATGGATTACGGCTTGCGGAAGTTCCACGGCAGGTAAAAAAGTAGAATCGGAAAATACAGGAACCAGCGCAACTTCTGCTGCGGGAAGTTCCGTTGCTCAGCAGCCTGTTGCCGGAAATAGAGCAAAGACTATCATCGTGGATGTGCGTACGGTGGAGGAGTGGAATGGAGACGGTCACGCAGCTTGCACAATCAATATACCATTGCAAGAGTTTGAACAACGAATGAGCGAGTTGAAGGGGTATGGTAAAGTAGTTTTGGTTTGCAGAAGCGGAGGTAGAGCGGGTAAGGCCAAAGACTTGTTGGTGTCTACGGGCTATACGAATGTGGAGAATTTAGGCGCTTGGCAAAATGTAAAATGCCCATAAACACGGTATACAATCTACATCGTTAATTCCCGTGCTTGCAACTACTTAGTTGCATTTCAACGCATGGATTTTTGTATCTTTGTAAATAGATGAAGTACCGCCTTTTTCTGTGGATTTGTGTATTTGCATTAACTCCGGCCAAGGGTTTTCTTGGAGCGGGAAAGTTGGTGCAGCATTATTTGGAACACAAAAAACAGAAAGCCGATTTGGGCGTCGTAGAATTTTTATACGTTCATTATGCTTCCGAAAAGCACGAACAAGATGGACATCCCCAAACGGATCATCAATTGCCTTTTCTTACCTTGGATGTAGTTTCTTTGATTCCCAACTGGAACAATAGTTCAGTTCCTATGGCGTGGTTGAGTATTGACTCGCCTTTACAATCGATGGATCGTCCTTGTATTCCAGATTTTTCCGGAGTTCCCGGAGTTTCTCTTGACATTTGGCAGCCTCCAAAGGTTGGGTAATCCCTGTTTGTTGAGAGTTGTGGTTTTTCCACAGAAGCAATCCAAGGGATTTTTAGGTTCGGCAGTGTGTCTAACTGCGGGCTAATAATTGAGATTTACTAGGTATTATTCAGGTTTGCGGAGCCTATTATCCGCTATTAAATATGTTACAAAAAATTATTTCATTTAGTGTAAAAAATAAATTAATCGTTGCTTTTGGAGTAATTGCTCTGATACTGCTAGGGTCATGGCAGTTAACGCGATTGCCGATAGATGCGGTTCCAGACATCACGGATAATCAGGTTCAGATCATTACGGTGGTACCGTCTTTGGGTGCACCGGACGTAGAAAGATTGATTACAGTGCCTTTGGAACAAGGTACGCGGAATATCACAGGATTGCAGAGTATGCGTAGTTTTTCGCGCTTTGGTCTGTCCATTGTGACGTTGGTGTTTGGAGAAGAAGTAGACGTTTATTGGGCCAGGCAGCAGGTGTCCGAACGCTTGGTGGTAGTGCAACAACAATTGCCGGTAGGATTGGCTGTGCCAAGTATGGCTCCGATTACAACGGGATTGGGGGAAATTTATCAATACGTGTTACGTCCTGCTCCAGGATACGAAGGCCGGTATTCGCCTACGGAATTAAGAACTTTACAAGATTTTGTGGTTCGAAGGCAATTGCGTGGGGTACAAGGCGTAGCGGATGTATCAAGTTATGGCGGGTACCAGAAACAATACGAAGTGGCTATGAATCCGGAGAAAATGCGTCAACTGCATATTGGAATCAACGAAGTTTTCGATGCCCTGCAACAGGAGAACAACAACGCCGGTGGTACTTACATAGAAAAGGGAATGCAAGCCTTGTTCATTCGAACGGAGGGTTTGTTGAAATCTATACCCGAAATTGAAGATGTGGTGATCAAGCGTTTTTCATCGTCCCAAATCATTACGGTAAAGGATATTGCCACGGTACAGGAGGGAAAAGCAACCCGGTATGGCGCGTTGTGTTATAACAATGAAGGGGAAGTAGCCGGAGCTGTGGTGATGATGGTGAAAGGGGGGAATTCCAGTGAAGTGATTAAAAATGTAAAAGTTAAAATTGCCGAAATTCAAAAAATGTTGCCCAAAGGCGTATTGATTGATCCGTTTTTGGATCGTACAAAAATGGTGAACAATGCAATTTCCACGGTAGAGAAGAATTTGGCGGAAGGGGCTTTGATTGTAGTATTTGTGTTGGTGTTGGTGTTGGGGAATTTAAGAGCTGGATTGATTGTGGCTTCGGTGATTCCCTTGGCCATGCTCTTTGCCGTAATCATGATGAATGTATTTGGGGTTAGTGGGAATTTGATGAGTTTGGGAGCTTTGGATTTTGGATTGATTGTGGATGGAGCTGTAATTATCGTAGAATCAATATTGCATCAACTGTGGAAACGAGATCTTTTGGGAACGTTTACGAATGAAAAACGGGAAAAACTGGTAGTCGCCAACGCTGGGAGAATGATGAGCAGTGCGGTATTTGGTCAGCTCATCATATTGGTCGTGTATTTGCCGATTTTTTCCTTGCAAGGTATTGAAGGTAAAATGTTTACACCCATGGCACAAACCGTAGCGTTTGCTTTGATAGGTGCATTTTTATTGTCTTTGACTTACGTTCCAATGATGTGCAGCAAATTTATTCCCTTAATACCGGGGAGATTTCAATCCAAAAGCGAACAGGTGATTCATCGAATAGAGGCTTGGTTTATACCCAAATTGCGGTGGGCCATGTCGCATTTCAAACCCTTATTGGCCGTTGCTATTGCGTTGTTGCTGCTGTCGGTGTATGGATTGCTGCAATTGGGAGGCGAATTTATTCCCGAATTGGAAGAAGGGGATTTCGCTGCCGATACTCGCATTTTAACCGGTAGCAGTGTAAATGCAACGGTGGAAGCCACCCAACGAGCATCCACGTTGTTACTACAGCAATTTCCGGAAATTCAAAAAATAGTTACCAAAATAGGGAATGGAGAAATTCCTACGGATCCAATGCCTATGGAAGCCAGCGATTTGATGATTATTCTCAAGGATAAAAAGGAATGGGTATCGGCCAAAACATACGATGAATTGGCAGAGAAAATGAGTAAAACCGTTGCCGTTATTCCCGGACTTTCCATTGGCTTTCAGTATCCCGTTCAAATGCGATTTAATGAATTGATGACTGGCGCCAAGCAAGATGTGGTATGCAAGATTTATGGAGATAATATGGATACCTTGTCGAAAATTGCCAAAGCCATAGGACATACAGTTTCTGGTATCGATGGCGCAAAGGATATTTATGTGGAACAAGTGGTTGGACAACCTCAGGTAGTGGTGAGGTTGCACCGGGAAAAAATGAAATTGGTTGGACTGCGAACCGATGAAATAAACACCTTGGTGGAAGCCTCTTTTTCGGGGGCAGTGGCTGGTAAAATTTACGAGGGCGAAAGACCGTTTGATTTGGTGATTCGAATGGATGAAAACAATAGGAATTCCGTTGAAGATATTCGGGAAATGCCTATTGCGATGGAGAATGGCGATGTGGTTCCTTTGTCTGCGGTGGCGGATGTGATGTTGGTGGATGGCCCCAACCAAATCCAACGAGAAAATGCTCAACGTAGAATTATGGTGGGTTTCAATGTTCGCGGAAGAGATGTGGAGTCGGTAGTTACCGATTTACAAAATAGGGTACAGAATATGGCTTTACCCACTGGATTTTGGATCGAATACGGAGGAAGTTTTGAAAATCTGCAACGGGCAAGAACCCGATTGCTTCTAGCCATTCCTGCCGCCTTGTTGTTGATTGGAATCTTATTGTATTTCGCATTTAATTCAATTTCAATTGCGTTGTTGGTGTTCTCGGCCATTCCCTTGTCGTTAATTGGAGGTATCGTGGGTTTGGTGATTCGAGAAATGCCTTTTTCAATTTCAGCGGGAATTGGGATGATTGCGTTGTTTGGGGTAGCCGTGTTGAACGGTATCGTCTTGGTTGCTGAATTCAAACGACAAGAAACCGAATATCCAGATAAAAACAAAGAGCAGTTGATTGTTGAAAGTACGGCCAAGCGACTGAGGCCTGTATTGATGACGGCTTTGGTGGCTGCGTTGGGATTTTTACCCATGGCATTAAGCACTGGTGCCGGTGCCGAAGTTCAGAAACCACTGGCTACGGTGGTTATAGGAGGGTTGATTACCGCCACGATGCTAACCTTGTTGTTATTGCCTTCTATGTATTTGAGGATAATGAACAAAGGATCAAATACGGATTTACCTTCAACTGATTCAACATCCTCAGGGTTAAAAACTTTCAGTTTGCTGATTTTAGGTTTGTTTGTACCATTGGTTGTGTCGGCTAAAGGCGGAGACTTTAAATTGGATTTCTCAACAAATCAATCTTTTAGTGTTCAGGAGGATAGTTTGAATGGGATGTTGCTCTTGCAATCGTGTGCAAATACAGCAACGTTGGAACAAATATTGGCTTCGGGTAAATTAAAAAACAAAGGGCTTCAAGTGCAATCATTGAGAGTACGAGCGGGTACAGTGCAGAGTTCTTATAAATTGTCCGCTCCCTCCACCTTGGTTTCCGCGGATTTGGGCCAGGTGAATTCTTGGTATGGGGACCAGAAATACGGCATCAACCAAACCTTGTTTATGCCTGCTTGGTATCGAGCCGATTTTCAACGAAGAAAAGGAGTTTTGGATGAAATTGAAAAAGAAAAACAGCTGGTGGAACTTCAGTGGGAGGTGTCGGTTAGGCAATTGTATCGCAAGATTGAATTATCCCAATGGCAAGGCCAAGTCTTAAATGCATTGGTTCAGATAAGCTCCCAATCGCTAAGCCGCATGTACGATCGTTTGGTCCTTGGAGATGTTAGTAAGATTGAATACAATCAATTACAAAATGTACACGAGCAATTGGTTATGCAACGAGCAGATTTCCAAAATCAATGTGCGTTGGATGCCCTGCAGTTGGGTTGGTTGGTGGGCGATTCCTGTGCCATTCTGCCTGTGGATGTGCAATGGATATCCGGTGCATCGGAATTGGATAGTGTATTGGTAGATAGGCGTTTGCGGAATTTGGTTCGGGATGAAATGGGGGTGAGCAACGCCAGTACTTCGGTTGGGAGCACAAATGAACATCCAGTGGTTCAATTGGAAAATGCCCGTGCCAATACATTGGATTGGGAATGGAAACAAGCAAAATCGTTGTTGTACCCACAGCTGCAAGTGGGTTACGTAAAACAAAGTTTCCAAGGGTATATGCAATTGCCTCAAGGGGAAGTATTCTACGATAAAAAACCTCAATTTACTCAATGGCAGATAGGGTTGCAGGTTCCGCTGTTTACCACATCGGTTAAGCGCGAAGCAGAATCCAAAAGAGAGTTATGGAAAGCACAGTTATTGCAATCCGATTATTTAGCATCCGAAATTCAGTTAGAATCGGATAAGCTACATCAGCAAAAAAGCAATCTGATGAGAAGATTGACGCAATATCAATCCACGGTATTGCCCAATGCTATGCAGAGTTTCTCGTTGGCCAATTTACAATTGAGTACCGGTGCAATTTCGGTATTTCAATGGGAATTGCTGGTGAGAAATCTTAGTCAAAATTACCTGGATTATTTTGGTGCGATTCAGGATTTGAATTTTACAAACCTCATGTTGAACTATTACAAAGCAAATTAATACAATGAAAAAATTACATTACCTTATAGCATGGCTGGTATTCGCTCTTTCTGCATGGATCATGGCGTGCAGCGATAAAAACAATACGAATGCAACGGAATTGGAAAAGAATGCAGCCGAGGGGGCTGCGAATAATCGGGAATCGCAACCCGCAGGAATATCGTTAACGGATTCGCAGCGCAGGGTTGCAGGCATTAAACTCGACACCGTTTCGCGTAAAAAACTAAGTGGTTCTTTTCGGCTGGTAGGTGAAGTTATACCTTCGCCAGCGGGTTTTGAATCGGTGCTAGTTCCGGTTGGAGGCGTTGTGAAGACCATCCAAGTAAAGCCGGGTGATCAAGTGAGCAAGGGACAAGCGTTGTTTACCTTGGGAGGATCTTCAATCGTAGAATGGCAAGAGCAATATTTAGAGTCGGCCCAAGAGGTGAAATTAATGCTATCGAATTGGGAAAGAGACAAGCAATTGTTTGAAAAGAAGGCTATCAGTGAACGGCAATGGCAAGAAACTCAGTCTCAGTATAAAATAGCAGTTGTAAAACATCAAGCCTACAAGGCGAAGTTGTTGATGCTAGGGATTGCGGAATCCTCCATGATTTCTGGGAATATACAAACTACGGTGTCTATGCGCTCGCCCGTTGCAGGGACTGTAGAAAAAGTAATGTTGCACCAGGGAGAGTTTGCCAATCCCGAAGCTGTGGTGGTTCGTATTGCCAAACCATCCGCTCAGCAATGGGTTTTGCGGGTAATGCCACAGGATGCGGATCGATTGGCTCCGGGTAATCGGGCCAACTGTGAGTTTTTGAATGGAACAAAGGCAGAAAGTAAAATAATTTCTGTGGCCAGCGAATTGAGTGAAAATAATTTGGTGAATATTTATGTGCAACCCCAAGCGATTTCTGGGTGGGTGCCTCGTTTTGGCAGCAGTTTTTCGGCAGAGGTTTTCACAGATAACCAAACAAATTGGGTTTTGCCGGAATCGGCGATTATTGAATCGGATGGTAAGAAATATTGTTTCATAGAACGTAAAGCTGGCGAATATTCGGCCAAAGAAATAGAGGTTTTGGGCAAGTCGAAAGGTTTTTGGATATTGAAATCCAACATGGCTGGAAAAATAGTGGTTGAGGGAGCTTATTGGATCTGGATGCAGATGAATCAATCCGAAGAATAGCGGCTAAAACGGACGATGACACAACGGTCGGTTGGATGTTGTGCCCGTTAATTAGGCAGCGGATTCGCCCCGATGCGGTTGTAAAAGCTTCCAAGGCAGTACGCCCCATCGATGCAGACGAAAACGCAGGGCTACCCCTAAACATCCCAGTCCATAAATGGCGGAATTCTTGAGATTGATGGAACTGGCTTCGGGGAAGTATTTGGTGGGACAACTTACTTCTCCAATCACGAATCCTGCGTTTACGGCTTGAGCCATGATTTGGTTGTCGAACAGGAAATTATTGGAATTGGATTCCCAATGGGTATTTTCCAAAACTTCCCTGGAAAAGGCCCGATAGCCGGTATGGTATTCGCTTACGTGTTGGCCCATGAGTAAATTCTCGATTCGGGTAAGGATGCGGTTGGAGATATATTTGATCATTGGCATACCACCTTCCAATGCCCCTACTCCCAAGATTCGGGAACCGAGTACAACGGGGTATAATCCGGTAGCTACCATGTGGGCCATCGCAGGGATTAATTTGGGTGTGTATTGGTAATCGGGGTGAAGCATGATGATGATATCGGCTCCAAGTTCCAACGCTTTTCGGTAGCAAGTTTTTTGATTTCCTCCGTAGCCTAAATTTTTTTCGTGCTTTATAAGGTGTTGAATTCCTAATTTTTTGCCTAATTCTAAGGTTTCGTCGCCGCCGGCATCGTCTACAAGCACCACATCGTCCACCACATCCATGGGTATTTCTCGGTAGGTACGCTCCAAGGTAAGCGCTGCATTATAGGCCGGAAGTACTACCACTACTTTTTTCCCTTGAATCATTCGGCGAAAATAACCAAGGATAAGGGTAAATTTGCAAAGGAATCTAAGAGCTAGTAATTTTACTATGAATCTATTCATCCTGAACGGGAAATGTTTAATCAATCGATGCAAGCGATGTTGCATGGTGGTTTTGTTGCTGCTTCAGTTGGCCACTGTATGCCGTTTAATGGGTCAGTCATACGGATTCCCGTTGCCCGAGGGCACCTTGCCATCGTTGAATGCTATTCAATATGGCGATTCGGCGATCATTCAACAATGGAATGCACGCAGAAAAGAGGCAGAACTGCAGGATTTGCCGATGCAGATATTGCATATTGGGGATTCGCATGTACAAAGTGGGGCGTTAACAGCTGCTACACGCAAGCAACTGCAGCAAGTATTGGGTTCGGGTGGAGTTGGGTTAATGTTTCCGTATGCCGGAGCCAAAACGTATACCCCCAGGGGGTATAAAACTCGGGTGGTGGGTAAGTTTGAGTTTGCCAAGAGTTTTACCTTACCGCCTAAATTGCCGATGGGGCTTTTGGGTGCTACCATCAAAACCCAAGATCCAAACGCGCGTTTTCGGTTTTTGGATTTACCCACACAGCCGTTGAGTTCCAAATACGTGGTGGAAGTGTGGGCAGACGGTTCGGATTCCATGTATACATTGCAAGTGTTTGATGGTCTGGTTTGGAAAGATATGGACGTGGTGAAGACCTCACCGTTTTATTCCAACAGCGAAATGGTTGATTCCTCCAAAGTGCTTTCTGATACTGGCACGGACGGGGTGCAACTGATTAGCAAGGAATTACCGATATCTACTATATTTTTCGAAGATTGGAAAGTGTTTCGAACTACGGTTACGGCATCGGATTCGGTGGTGATTCGTTGTAAAAAGACTCGGAGTATTCAATCCCAAATTGAATTGTATGGGGTGAATATTTACAATTGCGGACCTGGAGTTTCCGATTCGGGGACTACTTTGTATCAGCCGGCCGGAATGTTGTATCATGCTGCTGGCATGGGCGGTGCTCGTTTCGAATCGCTGCTATACGAATCGTTATTGCCCCAGCAATTGCAGTACTTAAACCCTTCCTTGGTATTGCTTGATTTTGGAACCAACGATGTGGCTCCGCTCTCTGTTTTTCCCGATAAATTAAGAGAACAAATTGAACTTTCCATCGATATTATACAGCATGCGTTGCCCAATGCGTTGATTGTTTTGGTTACCCCCATGGATATGGAGTTTCGTGGAAAAAAGGTGGTGCATACCTATCCCTTGGCGGTGATGATGAAGGAAATTGCTCAATCCAAAGGGTGTTTGTTGTGGGATTTTTTTTGGTTAGCCGGAGCCAAAGGCTCATTGCCTAGATGGCAAGCCGCCAAGAAAGTTTCTTCCGATGGAATTCACATGACAGAGCCAGGTTATTGGTTGAAAGGGAATTTGTTGTCCTCGGCATTGTTGGAGTTTTTTTCGGCTGTAAATACGGGGAACTTAGCTCCAAGCCGCTGGTTAAACGAAGATTCGGTATGGTTGGTATGGAATGGGATTTTAAAATCCAAGGGATCATCGGGTGTTATTGTTCCGAAGGTGGCCGCTAAACGTGTTCCGAAAATACAGCCCCCTTCTACGGATTCGAACCCATCTACGGCTACAATCCCTGCATCGCCCAAAATCACCCCATTAACCAAAAGCAAACCAACGCCGAAAATTACCCCGTCGCCGTTTTTAAATCCGAAAGTTGCCGTTACGACGCCCAAGGCTGGGCAGGTTGTACCAAGAGAGTCAGTGAATAAACCGCGGGTGGTGGAGAAAAAAATGCGTCATACTGTAAAGCCGGGAGAGGATATATTCGATATAGCTTTTGAATTTGGAGTGACGGTGGCGCAAATTAAAAAGTGGAATGGGTTAACTTCAAACAGTTTGCGACCTGGAAAGGTGATTGTGATTGTTAAATCAGCTCCGGTGGGTCCTCGTCGATAATTGTAGCAAAACATCAAAAAAAAGTGTACATTCGTTGTGCAAGGTTCAAACAGGATTTTCCTGAAATTTTATTTAAAATTAGACCAATGCGTAGGATACAGCGATTGAAATGGACGATGCTTATAGCCACATGGTTGGGGTGTCCTGTATTTCTTGATGCGCAAGCGCTGGGGTCAGCTCAATCAAAATCTACAACTCCTGGGCTTTCGGGGAAAAATGTCACCGTTTTTAGTATTTCCGAGGATCGGCACTCAACCGCCGATAAAAAGATTGTTTTGCAAGAAATACGCGGCGAATTGCCTCTGGTGGTTTGCAATTCTAATCCTGGCATGGCAGCGGCAGTCAACAATTATTTGTTTGAATCGCTAGTGGCGGAGGAGTTGGACGGGGTGTATGGCGACGATGATCCCATTTCGGAAGAACTGGCCGTGAACGACGGAGTTGCCGAAACAGCAACATCGGATTCTGGTGTAGTAAGTGCCTCGGAATTATGGATTTTTGGTGAACTCGATTTTTACGGAACTGTGGGTGGTAAAACGCTTTTGGGCATTACGGTGTTTTACGAATCAAGCCATGCAACGGATGTTGAGCATAAAAATCCGTTATATTCGGAGCGCAATCATTTTTTATTTGACGCCAATACCGGCGCTCCTATTGGATTTGAGCAGTTGGCGAAATTGTTGAATATTCCCATCAATGGATTGCAAGAAACGATTGCCAATTCCTATTCCATCGCAGTGGAGGAAGCTTTGAAACAGCCTTGTTTAATTGAAAATACAGACATGGCGGGTTTGCTGAAATTGAATCAACACTTGAGAAAGACAGATTTTCAGGCCGATGAATTTGTGCGATCCATTCCTGTGTATTTGCAAAATGGGGCAATAATTTTTGATCGACCAATTTTACCCGATGCCTACAAAGCATGCGATCCAATGGGTGTAATCATCCCGTTAAAACGTTGAAATTAACCCGTTGATTATCACGAAATAATCGACCAAAGAGATGGATTTTATTGGATCTATAATTACATTTGATTCATGGATATTTCTTCAATTGTTATTGGTGTTTCGGTTCTTGCTCTGTTATCCCTTTCGATAACTACGGTGCAGCAGGGTACGGTTTATGTAATTACCATGTTTGGTAAGTACCAACGCATTATGGGTCCGGGGTTGAACTTCAGGATTCCCATTTTGGAGGTTGTGTACCGCAAGGTTTCGGTTCAGAACCGGTCCATAGAATTGGATTTTCAAGCGATTACCCAAGATCAGGCCAACGTGTATTTCAAGGCCATGTTGTTGTATTCGGTGTTTGATAACCAAGAACAGACCATAAAGAATGTGGCGTTTAAATTTGTAAACGATCGCGATTTTATGACGGCATTGATCCGTACTATTGAAGGCTCGGTTCGCGGATTTGTAGCTACCAAAAGACAAGCAGAAATTTTGTCGTTGCGCAAGGAAATAGTAGAATCTGTTAAAGATAGCATAGACAGTGTATTGGAAAGTTGGGGGTATCACTTGTTGGATTTGCAGTTGAACGATATCACGTTTGACGATGTAATTACGAAGTCTATGGCTCAGGTGGTGGCATCTTCCAATTTAAAAGCGGCCGCTGAGAACGAGGGTCAAGCGTTGTTGATTACCAAAACAAAAGCAGCGGAAGCGGAGGGAAATGCAATAAAAATTTCGGCTGAGGCGGAGAAAATAGCGGCACAATTGCGAGGTGAAGGGGTTGCCTTGTTTAGAAAAGAGGTAGCGAAAGGTT
>JACCDP010960804.1_pt1 | contig 27246 bp, 28 predicted proteins | sample 7445841 | NCBI WGS metagenome assembly JACCDP01 (sample SAMN15323441, study PRJNA562643) | freshwater metagenome | isolation source: river surface water | place: USA:Blue River Watershed | collected 2017-08-17 | reverse complement strand
GTTCAGAATGGAGCAATAAGCTCTCTACATCAGGGTTACCACGACCACCACCCATATACGGTACAGTGGAGAAAGGACGAGCCTGATTACGAATGATACAACGATTGTTCTTGAACTCAGGTTGGTTACGAAGAATAGAATCAGCATCGATAGAACGATTGTTCAATCCGTAGCCTTCACGGGGATAGATCAAAAGTTGATCCACAGACAAAGGATTTACCCTCTTAGCATCCGGGACTAAGTTGGTGACCATATAATCACCAGGGCCTACAGATTGTTTGTAGTATTGTTCAATTCCGCAAAGGTCATCACGGACACGGGATAATCTATTAATCTGGAATGTAGCCATCTCTGCTCTTAGACCCGCAAATTTGTTTAGAAAAAGTATGGATCTAACTAGAAAGAATCCATGGCTACTCGTAAACATAAGACGCAAGCAGAGAAATTTTGTTCATGTATCAAAAAGGTACGAAGCAAAATCGGATTGAGACCGGGACAGACAAAAACGAAGCGTAACAGGGAGTCGGCTGCGATTGGAACCTGCGTGAAGGCGGTTTTACAAACAAGAGGAAAGACTCTGAAAAAATTTGCCTGTGAGAAAAAGCCCTTTTTACAAACCCAAAAAATGAAATAAACTATTTTATGCGTTGTTTCGAACAACAATCTAAAATAGTTTTTAACGGTTTAACGATTCTGTTAATCAGAACACGTTTAGCGGTTCTGTTAATCAAAACACTATCGGTTTTGATTAAGCCAAGCCACTGGACCACCATCGGTACCAGGGAGACAGGCTTCACGACCACCTTCCTTACATGTCTTTCCGGGTATACGATACAACCAATTTTGATAGGAATCAGCATCATTTGGAATACTTGTCGAAGGTTGGGCTACAAACTGTCTCTGACTCTGTGATCTACCAAAGACATCCGTAGGATCAGAAGACCATTGTACACGGAAGAAAGCATCCAATGTATCATTGACAGATGGACTATTAATATCTGCTGCAGGAGGACGAGTAGGGTTATATTTAATTTCATCCAACAAGACATTCATAAAGGGATTTCGAGCAGTTGGCATTGTTTCTGACTCCATTGATGGTTGAGGATCATAATCCGCATCAGGACCTACAGGTGTAGCAGAAGGTGCCTGTGGATACGTATTCTTTCCAACTGTAAATTCAGTAAAGCCTTCCGTAGAGCATCCGTATCCTCGGATATCCCAGAGAGACCAGTAAGCAGGAATCAAATATAAGGTAGCTACCAATATGGAGATAGGCAATCCAAGAGGATATTCAATAAGAACACTGATTAAAATTCCAACCACTGCTGTAAAAAGATAGATAGCAGCAATTTCATTCACAATTTCACTTGCGCAAACTGTTTTGGCAGGTCGGGACCAACGATTCCACCAAGCAGGACCTGCTAAGATGGAAGGTTGTTCCCAAAAATAAGGATCACAAAGTGCCACTTTGACCATTCTGACCTATGCTCTACTTCTTCGCATTTTTCTTCTTTTCTAACTTTGCTCGTAGTCTTTGTCTAGCAAGGGCCAAACGATTATCTCCATCACGTCCTGCTGCTCTAGCCATATCTTGATCTTCAAATCCAAATACGCTACGGAAACTCTCCATTAATTCCACAAACGCAGGATTGTCTGTAAACTGTTTCATCATCTCCTCGGCTTCGGCTGCTAACTCTTGGGGTCTGAGTTCACCACGTTGAACCTTATCTTGTAAGCGTTTTGCGATACGTTTCATCGCATTTTGAAGAAGTTCAGGTCTTTGAGTATAGACATTCATTAACATTTCAAAGGCACGTTGAGGATTGGCATCCGTTTGACCCAATTCTTCGACATTCAAACCAAAGTCTTCAGGTTTAAATTCACGAACCAGTTCTTCGGCTAACTTCGCCAATTGTCCCTTCAAAAAACGTTCAGGAATTTGGAATGGAGAAGATCCTCCAGATCCAAACAAATGAGAAATCTTTTCCGTTAAACTCTTGAAATCCACCTTACTCAATTTGTCCTTCCATTCATTTAACATTTGATCCATCCAAGCTTTGGAAGCAGTATTTCCTTCCATAGGATGTTCAGGATCACCAAACATACACGTAAAACTGAGTAAAGTAATGTACTCTTGAATAGCTTTTTGTGTATTGGATGAAAAAGAAGCCCAATGCGAATCTTGAATGACGACACCGGGTAAAACAGCACCGGGATTCACAGTGGGATTTCGAGTTGGATTACCTGCGGTAGGAAGAACTTCATTACGAAAACGTTCCATACGTTCTTGTTCCGTCAAGGCTCTGGCCTGACGAATTTCATTGGTCTTTTCGGAGTAGGTTTCGACTAAATCATCACAAAATTCGGTGTACTTCTTCTGAAAGATAGAATTCAAAGACTTCTCTTCTGACATACTATACTGTCTGAGGAGAGGTTGTATGATTTCTTTACGCTCTTTTTACTCTGTAAAAAGAGCATAGGAGTAAAGCGATTACGCTGTTTTTGCCTTAGCAAAAAGACGATTACGCTGTTTTACGGAGTAAAAAAGCATAGGAGGAACGATTACGCTGTTTTACTGTGTTTTCACAGGCAAGCCTTTGGCTTTGGCACATAAGACACAGAGCACTTTCAAGTACTTCCAAATAATACTTTGATTATGTTCGGACATCGTATCCCAATGACGATCAAAGATAACAAGAGCTGCAGACATTTCGTTAAATTCATTTTGAATCTTTTTCTTTGCGAAACGAATTACACCTTCGTGGTCTTCTTTTTCAATGGACTCGTGCGCAGGTAAATAGACATGTTCATAGAAGAGATCCAAAATGAGTTTAGGATTGATTTTTTTCGCTCCTTGAAGAGCTTCAAGACCATACTTAATTTCCTTTTCTTCAGGATAACTTTCGACTAAGTCTTCAAAGAAGCGAATCAAATTATTGTTAAAAGCTCCAAGAGTTGTCATTCTAATAACAAGTATTGGAACACATTTAGACCTGTGAACGAATCAATTTTCTTTACATAGGTCTACGCATCTGAGGCATACCTTTGTCCCTCTCTTTCATATATTGCTCCATCTGCTGATCCATCATTCGCTCTTTCTTGCTCTTTTGTTCTACAGAAGCCATATTCGGGATTTGATTTCCTGTTCGATCTCCTGTAGCCGCATTTCCATTCAAGAAGGAAAAGGCTCCAGGCATACTATATCCACCGTTACCTTCAGCTGTAGTATCGACATCAAGACCACTATATCCAAATCCTTTCGCAAACGATGTCTGTTCCATCCAATTAAAAGCTTCAGGTTCAGCACCACCAGCCTCAGAAGCACCAAGACCACCACCACCACCTGATTTCAATTTCATCTCTGATATCCAATTCATCACTTGACCATCCGTTCGTGGTTCAGGCTCACCATTTATCACAAGAGTTGGAACTTTCTTTAAAAATGCCGGAAGTTGAGGGCGTGTTCCATTGGGCATCGGATCCACACAAACAAACCGGAAAGTGTTTTTCCAAGGAGTTCCTGCTAACTCCTTTAAAAAGGCTTCTGACCACATACACTTGTTGCTGTAGAAACATATGTTCTGGGGTTGGCTCATACCGACTACCGTGTAGAGAGATACAAGAGAGTTTGAATCAACGCACTAAAGTTGAATCTTAAGAAGTTTGATATTTGCTTAGTAGAAATCAGAATGACTTCAAAAAGTGTCTTTAAGAATCTTGCGATTATTGATGAAAATCCAAATATGCTGACATTCCAACTCACAGATACCAATGTAGCATACGCAAATACTCTCCGGCGAATGGTGCTAACGGGTGTAGAGTCCGTTGGCTTTCGTTCCGATATGAATGATAAAGGAGAAACCAGTGATGTTACAGTTCTTGTAAATACCACTCCAATGACCAATGAAATGTTGGCCGATCGTATTGGTCTTATTCCTGTTCACGGTGATCCTGATAGTTGGAAGAAAGAAGACTATCAATTTGAATTAGATGTTACCAACGATACGGATAAAACTCTCCCTGTAACGGCTAGTGACTTTACCGTTCGCAAAAAAGGAGCTGTTCGAAAACAAAATATTCGTATCGGAGGCAGTAATGAAAACAATCAGAATCTTGAAAATGCTGAAGATGAAAACTTTGGAGATGATACCAATTCAACAGTTGTAAAGAGTGGGAGAAATAATAACAATGGGAACAATGAAAATAATGAAAATAATGAAAATAACAATGAACAATACCAAGAGCCAGATGTCAATGTGGGCAACAAAGAATTCTTCCACCCCAATGAAAAAACCGGTGACACCTGCTTAATTGCGTTACTCAAAGCCAAACAACCCAATCAAGCCGGTCAACGAATTCATCTTATCGCTTCAGCCAGTGTAGGTACCGGTCGTCAACATATCCGCTTCAGTCCTGTCTGTCAATGCTCATATTGGTATACAATTGATACGGATGAAGGACGCCAACAGATGAAATTTGAAAAATGGCTAGAAAGTTATAAAAACAAAAAGATTGCGGATCTCAAAGAAGCTACAACAGCCGATGGAAAACCAGTTTTGGAAATTCTAATGAAAGAATTCCAAACAATGGAAGTTCAACGTTGTTACAAAATGAATGAACAAACAGGTGAACCCAACAGTTTTGACTTTGTCATTGAAACAGTAGGTATTGAAACAGTTGAGAAAATCGTAGAACGGGCTCTTCGCAATATTAAAGCCAAATGTGTAAGCTACGCAAAGATTGATATCGAACGTCCTAAAAATCTCCGCGTTCAACCTGCTGATGCGCGTATGAAAGGCTTTGACTTTATATTCCAAAATGAAGACCATACTCTCGGTAATCTTCTCCAAACCTATATGGATGAACATATGATGGGAACGGATGTGACCTTTGTAGGGTACAAAGTACCTCACCCTCTTCGTGATGAAATGGTTCTTCGTGTAGGTGTTGATTTCCCCTTTGATGAACAAAAAGACGGTAAAGATACTGCGGCTCTCGAAGCGGTAGCCAAAGCGGCCACAGCCTGCGCAGCAATGTTTGACCAGTGGCTCAACGAATGGCTAACGATTATCCGAGAAAATCGCTTACGCCGAAACCTCGCTTCTCTTCGTCCTACGGCTACAACACAACGCGATGTTGAAAATGCTGCCAATATGGCTAGACAACTAGCGGAACGAAATGCTCCTAAAGGAGGAAAACGCGCTACCATAAAAGTCTAAGTAAATTAGAATGAGTGAGGAAAAATCACATCTTTTTCAGATTTATTGTATAAATCTCAAAGAGCGCCCTGATCGTTGGCAACGATTTGCTAGCCAGCCAGGCGTCAAACGCTTAGCAGAAACCTTTCCTTTCGAACGGTTTGAAGGTGTAAATGGGAAACTCTTGGATATTAAAAATGACACGCGCGTTTCTTTACGAACCAAGCGGAATATTACCTATCAAAAACGTCGTGACCATGAGGATTTAGATACAGCGGGTGGTGTAGGTTGTTATTTGAGTCACTATGGCTGTTGGCAGAAATTTTTACAGACATCCAAAGAATACTGTATTATTTTTGAAGATGATGCGGAAGTTCCTGTACAGTTCAAAGAGATGCTTAGCAAAGCTCTTGATGATGTTGAACAAGAAGATACAAAGAGACCTGATATTTGGCTCTTGAGCCGTCCTTGGGGACCCGCAATGCGCAAAGCGTTAGAACTCAACGATATCCAATACAATGGAAATTGGGCCTATGATGTCACAGGACCTTTAACAGGCTACATTTTATCACGTCACGCAGCCAAAGCCCTCTCGGACAATGCGTTTCCTATTGATGGCCACGTCGATCATTTTATGCATCGTTGTGCGCAATTAGGAATGGTCACTATCTCTCACAATAAACAGATTATTCTGAGACAAGTGGGTGTGAAAGAGAAAGATTCAGATATTCAACAAAAAGCTAGTTGCGAAATCTGTAATTTACCCGATGCTCCAGGAAAGAAGGGCTATCTTATTTTATCCAATCAAACTGTAAATGCCTTAACTGTGGCGGTTTTAACAATGGGTGCCTTATTGGCGATAAGAACCTTCAAGAAATAGTTTATTCATTTTCATCATTTCCATTATTTTCATTATTTCCATTATTTTCATTATTTCCATTATTTTCATAACGTTTCGCATAAATATTTGCTTGAAGACTGTATGTACCTCGTTTTCTATCATATGTATGTATAAATGAGTTCAATTGTTTCAAGCAATTATTATAATACTCTTCTTGCTCATATAATTCATCTGGTACATAGCCATACCCATTGCCATTATTCCAACGATGTTCTTCCATTTCATTAAATATATAATAAATAGCTATTTTTAAACTAGAAAGAATGGCATCTTTATTCTCATAGGATAAAGCACGAAGATTTGGATATTGTTTTAAAAACATATCGATAGTAGGCCCTAACTGCCAGAAATGGACAAGAGTGTTTTGAGAAATCTTAGGATTCTTTTCCATTATAAGCTGAAGAATACGAATTAATTTCCGTACATTCTCCTCTTTTTCTTTGACTCTACGAAAAAATTCATTTTGATAGTGTATATCTCCTGAAATCTTGGTTTCAAGAAGAATTCTTAATGCTGAAAGTGCTACATCAAGAGCTGTATCTCCATAATTATTGAGTGTATCAATATTTTTACTATTTTTTTCTAAAAGAAATTGTACAGCATAAGGATCCTGTAAAGAAACAGCCCAATGTAATTCACTTGTATCCAAATTTTTATTATAACCTTTCAGTATACGTTGTAACTTTTCTCGTATTTTCTTTTTACGTAGACCTTCTATCAAATAATTTGATTGTATATCTTTTGATAAAACACGGGCTTGCGGATAGACATTTTTATTAAAGCCTACTGCGGAAGTAATTCCTAACACTTCAGAGAGGAGATTTTGTTTCTTTTTCTCTTCTCTAATCTTGTTTTGCTCCTCTCGTCTACGTGTAGCTTGTCTTCTACGACGATTATATTCTTTCTGTTGCTTTCTCCATTTGCGAGTAGAGGATGCCATTCTTCTAAAGAGAGGAAATACAATTTCTTCTGTTTAGAGTTGTAATCAACTTAATCAACTTTCGCAAAGCGTAGGAGATTAGATGAATATCTAATCGACTTCCGCAAAGCGTAGGAGATTAAACTGTGTTTAATCGACTTCCTCAACTTTAGGACCTTGCGCTTCTTCACCACCTGTAGGAGCTCCATCCTTAGACGCATAGAGTTTCATTAAGAGAGGTCGGAGAGTTTCTTCCGCTTCTTTCATTTTGCCCTTGTAAGTGTCTTTGTCTTCATCGCTGTGATTATCCAGCCAATTAATAAATTCTTGTGCTTTATCAACACCTGCGGTGGCATCGTCACCAAGTTTTTCCTTGACTTTCTCATCTTGGAAGCTATTGCGAGCATTGTAGAGATAGCTTTCCAGTTCATTCTTCGCTTCCACACGTTCCATACGAGCTTTGTCTTCTGCTTCGTGTTCAGCAGCTTCTGCTACCATACGTTCAATCTGATCTTTGCTCAAGCGACCTTTATCGTTGGTGATCGTGATCTTATTGGTCTTACCTGTGGATTTTTCAACAGCAGAAACATTCAAGATACCATTGGCATCCAAATCATACGTGATTTCAATTTGGGGAACACCACGAGGCATAGGTGGAATACCTTCCAAACGGAACTTACCCAAGGAATTGTTATCACGAGTAAAGTTGCGTTCACCTTCAAAGATTTGGATATCTACCGCAGGTTGATTATCACTGTATGTAGAAAAGGTTTGGGATTTCTTACAAGGAATAGTGGTATTACGCTTGATGAGAGGTGTCATTACACCACCTGCGGTTTCAATACCGAGAGTGAGAGGAGTGACATCGAGCAAGAGTAATTCACTTGTACGATCAGCAGGACCATCTTTATTGGTTAAGATATGGGCTTGAACCGCTGCACCATAGGCTACAGCTTCATCAGGATTGACTGAATCATTGAGTTTCTTACCATTGAAGAAATCCGACAACATTTGACGAACCTTAGGAATACGGGAAGACCCGCCAACCATCACCACTTCGTGAACTTGATCTTTAGAGATCTTTGAATCACGAAGAACTTGATCAATCGGTTCCATACAACGTTTCATTAACCCTTCACTAAGAGCTTCAAACTTGGCACGAGTAATTGTTGTTTGGAAATCGTGACCATCGTGAAGAGAGTCGACTTCCACAGAGGCCTGAGTGGCCGAGGAAAGAGTATGTTTAGCTCTCTCACAAGCTGTGCGAAGACGACGCATAGCACGAGGATGACTGATGATATCGACTTTGGTCTTTTTCTTGAATTCGGCTACACAATGCTCAACAAGCACTGTATCAAAATCAGAACCACCAAGGTGAGTATCACCAGCAGTAGCTTTGACTTCAAAGATACCATCATCAATGGTCAATAAACTGACATCAAATGTACCACCACCAAGATCAAAAATCAACACATTTTGTTCACCACCTTTCTTTTTATCAAGACCATACGCAATAGCGGCAGCGGTAGGTTCATTGATAATACGGAGAACATTTAAACCTGCGATAGTACCTGCGTCTTTGGTGGCTTGACGTTGAGAATCATTGAAATAGGCTGGAACAGTAATCACCGCATCTTTTACTGGTGTTCCTAAGTAAGCTTCAGCAGTAGCCTTCATCTTTTGAAGAACGGCAGCTCCAATTTCTTCCGGTTTCATACGTTTCGTTTCACCTTTAAAATCTACTTCAATTTCAGGCTTTTCATTGGCACCTCGAACAACGTTATAAGAGAAATGTTTAATATCACGTTGAACAGCAGGTTCATCATAGCGACGCCCAATGAGACGTTTGGCTTCATACACAGTATTCTTTGGATTTCCTGCGGCTTGATTTTTTGCGGCTTCACCAATTAAACGTTCTGCGTCTGTAAAGGCTACGAAAGAAGGTGTTGTACGGTTCCCCTGATCGTTCGCAATAATTTCTACGCGATTGTTTTGCCATACACCTACACAAGATGTCGTCGTTCCAAGATCAATTCCTACTGCTGCCATTTCGTCACTACATCCTATTTGTGGAAAATCTTTAGACGTTTACAAAAAAAGAAGTGAAAGTAGAAGATGTCTAACAACGTAACCAATGATGAAATTAATACGTATATAACTCGATTAAAACAACGACTCCAACTTAATCCTAGAAATACAAAGTTACGGAATAGTATTGATAGACTCACTCTTATGCGCAAACAGCTTCAACTTGTGCGTCAGGAAGTCAAACGACAACGTAACGCAGGTATTCCTATCCCTGCGTCTCAAACCCCTGAACAAAAGAAAAAAATAAACAATTTCTTCTCGCAAAAAGCCAGAAATGAAGTGGCTTTGAATAAAACAATAAAAAGTCTGAATCAAAATATTCGTACGGCAAGAGTGCCCCAACAGGCCAAAACCTTAAAAAATATAAGACAGGGTATACAAAATAGTAGAACTACTACTACAACAACAGTTCCTGTATCCAATGTAACAGGTTTCCCTATGCCTATTCCGAAGATGAGCCCTTATCCGATTCGCATTGGTGGGAAAACTCGTCGTTCGAAGAAAAGAGGGACTCGCCGACATTAAAAAATACAACTAGGTAGAAATGAGTGGATTTAATAAATTGAATACTGCGTTAAGCAATCCAAACCTTTCCAAAACAATGAGAAATTACTTAACGAGTGTCCGAAATAAAGCTGTAAAAAATTCAGAAGCCAAAAAGTTGGCGAATGAAGAAAAAGAAAGACAACGTATTGCGAATAACGAGGCTCGATTCAAAAGAATTCAAGATTACGTTGATCGAGAAAAGATGTTATATAGTTTACAAGCAGGCAACTTAATTACCTATAACAATGAAGGCACCAAGAAAAATGGTGTTATACTTAAAAGTTACGCAAACACCTACAAGAATTACGGAATAAGAGGAGCGGTAGCCCAGGTCTATCCTAACACATGGCGTAAAAGTACATTTGTGATAAGGGAAAAGAATGTAAAGAATGTAACAAGACGAAATAAAGGTGGTTCTAGACGTAAACAGACACGTAGACGTAAATACTAATCCGCACTACGAACAATAGGGACTTCGTTCACAGGCACAACTGGATTGGTCAAGAGACGACGTTGTTCAAAGATGGGCATCTTATTCACAACCTCTACGGCATCTTTCATCTTAATGGATTCATTCTTAGGTTTGAGATCATTGAGATAGTGGGAATGAAGACGGAACACGCAAGGTTGAATATTTTTAGGTAAATCCGCAAGTTTCTTATTATGAGCTTTGTGAACTTCACAATAAGAATCAAAGGCTACCTTTGTGGACGCACGAAGACGTTGTTCGAGATCCCAATATTCTTGACGATCTTCACTGTAGTGTTTGAGGTATTCGACGACTTTGTTTTCCGAGCGAAGACGAAGGAAGCGATCGGTATCAGTAGCTTCGGATCCACGGAGAGCACGGAGGTAGAGGTAGTTAGGATTGCGAACACGCCAGCGATGACCTTTGCCATCTTTGAAGGTTAATCCTTGGAAGAACCATCCTTTACTTTCTACGAGCCCTTTGAAGAAGGATTCAAGATCAACTTGGGTCTTAAATCCAGTCATTGGATATCCGTTGATTTTGAATTGATTGAAAGCATCAGACACAGATTCGGTAATAGTGACTGTTCCATCGGAACTGACTTCACCTGTGTGAACCATAAAGAGACGAGGAGCGCGAGGGCGACTCACAACACGATGCTCAGGATGTTGGAGTAAGAATGAGACGAAGGTAGCGGTAGAGCTGGAATTGGGTTTTGGAAGAACACTGTGAAGATCGGCGCGAGAACTGTATCCCATTGCGTGAATCGCTTCATCGAAGAGTTCACCAAAGGTTTTCTCGCTGTAAAAGGTTCCACCTGCTCCAATTTGAGTACGTGATGCTACGTGAAGAGTACCACTATCCTTTTCAGTGATAAAGGTATTCATCATAGTTCCATCAAGAAAGTCTTGGATTTCGAGTTCAACGTTATCTCCGGTTGGTACAGCCGTTTTTTCCGCTTTGGGAGGAGCTACACAGACTGGACGATTGGTTTCTGTATCCCAGATGACTGAACGGAACCATTTGGTATGAGCTACTTTCATATCACTTTGTCCTTTGACATAGCGAATGATTCGGTGGGGCCCTGAACCCACAATACGAAGATTTCCTCCTTCAGGTGAAGTAAGGAAGGTTTCTAGACTGCTCCAAGTTGAATATGAAGAGCAGAGATTCTTAAAAGTATCAATTGAATATGACATTTCCTACCGCTCCCGATATGGAAGGCAGGATTCAATTTTTTAGCGCTTATCTGACACGGTGGGAAATTGATCTTTATTGGTAGAAGAGAAGCCATGGAAACTGTGGTTATAGCACAATCTGGAGAAAAAGCACAAGAACAAGCAAATCAAATCTTGAGTCCTGACGAATTAGAACTTTTTGTAGGAGACTCTCTTGAAATTGTTTCTGGTCAATACGCTGGAACAAAAGGAAAACTCTATTATTTGGATGAGGATATAATGAAAATTCTTCCTCAAGGTTCATCCCATCGTCTTATCACTATTCCCACAACTATCTTTCAAGATCCTGCTATTCAAATCAAACGAGAACCCACAAGTCTAGATAGATTTGTAGATATTATTAGTTTATCTGAAAACAATGATGTCCAAGCTTTCGATGATCAAGGGAATCCTGTTCGTGTCTATAAAGTGAAAAAAGTAGGTGAAGGAATTGAAGACTATGTAGTTCTAGAGGAAAAAGGTACAGATACTGAGACCAGAATTGACTTTACAGTCGATGGTATTGTAGTCGGTATTCCACGTGATCTTGATTTTGAAGTCTTGCGTTCACAAGATTCTACACCTGAGAAGACTGAAGAGGAGGAAGAAGAGGGAAAAGAAGAAGAGGAAGAGGAGATTGCTCTTATTGAAGAACCTATTGCGGAGCCAGAAGAAGAAGATGTGATTATTGGGCAACGAAGACCTGAAATGATGACCTATTCGGATGAGATTCAAAAGAACGATTTTATCGAAGTGGAGCGAAATATGTTGGAACCTCAACACCGCACAGATCCCAAACGTCTTCAGAAGATTCGTCGATTAATGGAAAATGCCTATCAATTACGTAATGATATTCTTGAATACGATGAGTCTAGAGAAAATGTGGAATTTAAACCGATCACCTATGAAACCCTCGCAAAACTGTTAGAAGAAACCGATTTCCCTCTTGCCAAACCTGTTTTGAATGTCTATAAAACCTTGTACCTTGATCACACAGCCTCTTATTTTGATACAGAAAATCCTCAACCTGATCCTACCGAATATAAAGATAACAAGGTTCAAATTCAGTATCTTCAAGATGCGGTTCAAGGAGGGATTGCTTATTTAGAAAAAGAGTTGGGCAGTACACAGGAAATAGGAACTCTGCGTGGCCAACTTCCTAGACTTTACAGAGTCTTACAACCTTTTTATGATACTTATTTTCAAGTAATTGGACCATTAGAATCAGAAGATAAACAACCTGTCAAATCCGATCGCGATTTTTTCCGCGTGAATCCTCTCGAAACCGCTGAACCCAAGTTACTTGGATTCAATAAATTGCCTCCTGCTCATCGTGATCCTGTGACTGTTGATTATATCAAACGTATTTCAAGAAGTTATATGCGTGCTATTAAACCCCGTTTAGGAAAATATGGTGAAAAGAAAAATAAAACGGTAGGAATTGTGGAACAAGGTGATGAAGCCGAGGTATGGATCTTTATTTTATTTCCTTTCTTGTTTTTGCGTGACTTGGGAGCGATTCGTTCGGGTAAGTTGGCGATTGATGTAGGATTTGGTTCTTCTCGACCAATGACAATGGATATGATTATTGAAGAAGCAGGTGGTATTCGAGAAATTTCGGAGAAAGGAACCATTTTAGCAGTAGATCCCCAAGGAAAACACGCAGCCAACATTGAATTACAAGATTGGTTTATGGGTCAAGAGATTTATGGTAATGGTCTCGGTGATTTACTCCCCTATCTTCGATCCATTGGTTTGGACGCTGGCGAATTTACACCTGAGCAACAGAGTATTCTTTTAAAGAAGATAGAGTTCTACAGAGCCAATCTGAAAAAATATTTGTCTAAAATGAGAGAAGAAGCCAATAAAATTCTACAAAATCCTGCTCCTGTTCAAAACTTCAGTCTTCTTTCGGAATCCGATCAACAAACCTTCTTGGAAGCGTTGACTCGAGATGAAGATATACTGAAGCGAGCAATGAATGAGTTTAAATTGAAATACCCCTCGTGGAAAGAGAATGATCTGGGTATTTTCGCATTCTTGTATCTCAAATATCCTGATTATGTCTTAGCCACTGCTTCAGGACTTGTGACAGTAGCACAAGAAAGAAAGAGAGTATTAGATGATCAAGCCTTACAGAGTCTTCATCAATCATTACTTTTGCGACAGAAGATAGAACAAGAAAGTGGACCTCTCGAGACCAACAACTGTGATCACATTGAAAATCTCCAAAAAATACGTATGATTAGTGATGACGATAAACGCATACAATTAATGGTTCAGCGATTATTACCTGAATTCAAAGGAGAGACAGTAAATGAGTGGATAGAATGTCGTCGCTGTAATCAACATTTAATTTGTGAACACGAATATTTGAGCATTTTGGAAAAGACTCATCCTCAGCAAAAAGATATTATTCACAAACGTATCACTCTAAACTTCAGCGATGGTATCTTTAATGGTAAATATATCTGTCGTGTCTGTGGTCAGCCTATTGCTGAACTTGAATTTGATCAAAATCCAGAGTTTGACGATGAAGGTAGAATGATGATGGGAAATGCTCCTATCACACAGGAAATGGAAACAACCTTAGAAAAAGAACTGTCTAAACTTTTGGAAATTAAAAATGAGCCTTTCACTGAAAAAGCCAGCGCTACCAGTGATATCACAGGAAAAGACGAAGAGAAACAGCTCCGTTTAAAAGTGTTTGATGAAATCGCTCTCAAAGTAGGGATCACCCTCCCTCTAGCTACATTCCAACGAATGTCCAATATTACCGATAGACTACTACAGAATAATTTAAAAGCTGAGGAAACCTATAATAAAGAAGTTAGTGAAGAGCAGAAAGCCAATCCAAAGAGCAAATTTCCAAACTACACCGAATATAAAAATCAAATTATTATCAGCTACTGTGCTGCAGCACTCTTAATCGAGATCCAGTCAGCTATTCCTGATGTAATGATTCGTAGCGCGGTTACAGAATGTGGAACTGTCACTTTTGGTGGTTATCCTCTGGTTCAAGATGATACACAAATAGATGGTATTGGCTACCTAGCGTGTGTTTTGGCTACATTAGTGCGAAGTGAAAAACCTTGGGGCGATACCCTTTGGGTTCGTATGGTGACCAAAGATGGGTTAGAAAAGCGAAAGGCTTCTATCCAACGACTTATGATGAATTCTATCAAACAGTTACTCGCTGAGTCTGAGATCCAGATTTTGTTAGAAAAGAAGCGAGAATTTGTTGTCAAAGAAAAGGGTATTCAAGCCTTGACAGGTCGTTACGCAGATAATATTCCTTCTGACTTCCTTCCTCTTGCTGTTCAACCTACAGAAGAATTACTGAAGAAAGCTCAGGATCCTTTGGTTGGTGACGCGGCGAGTCCAGGTCAAAAGGCGTTTGCTTGGCTCTTAGAAGGATACCGAATCGCCAAACTCAATGGACTCTATGAAGCTGGAAATCCTCTCTCTGAGGCTACATGTTGCTACAGTCCAATGAGGACACCTATGGGATTCTGGTATCAGCAGACAAGTCTTCCTAATCTTGGTCCTAAACAACCTCCTCAAGGTCCTCGTGGAAGTACACTCTTGCTCAAAACGGTTATTCGCAAAGCACAAAATTTGATGGCCGAACCTGATCCAACAGAAGCCTATCGTCTCTTTTTGCGTGTCTGTTTCCGTGGTCCTCGTATCGGTCTTCCTCACGAACCAGGGTATGATAGAAAATGTCCCTATTGTGAATTTGTCTTTCCTGTCGACCCTCGTTTACCCCCTCCTGAACTCTCGTATAGCAAAGATAAGAAAGTCCAAGAAAAATTTACAAAGGAATACACTACCGAAGTAGAAGAGTTGAAACAAAAAGAGCTCCGAGCCTTACAGGAAGCTGGAGCCTTTGAAGGAGCCTCAGTAGACAAAGAACAGTTTGAAGAGCTGTTACAGGCCACGAATCGCAACTTTATCATTCCACCTCTTGGTGAAAAACTCGTTACAACAGATATGGGAACTATCAATGAGATCTTAGCAATGAAGATAGAACCCTTCACAGGATTTTTATCGATAATGGCCACAGTTCGTGATGAATTAGTGAAGCTCCCACGCACAACTCCATCCGATGATCCTCAGGTTTATATGGCTTATGGTGCTATTTCAAATAAGCAAGGGGAGTTTGAAGCCAATATTAAGATGGCTATTGATACATCCTATACAGATAGCAAAAAAGCAATACCTTTGGAAAAACAATGGAACCAATTCTACAATGCCACCCCACAAATCCTTGGTGAACTTCTCCGAACCTTTATTCTTCTTCCCTTCCAACGTAGCCTTCTTCCTGAATTCAAACATGTAACTCTTGTGGACAAAAAGATTATGACAAACAGAAAAGCCATTTATTCTAAAATTGCTCTAGAAGAACGTAAAACACTCACCAAATATTTGGCTACACACTTTGACCCTGTAGTGATGATAAAAACAGAAATTGGGAAAATAGCTCCAGTTTATAAAGGAGTTGTGGAGAAAAAGATTCAACAGTTAATTGATCGATTAACAGTATTTATTCCTCTCTTTACAAAAGTGCTACGTGCCAATGTTATTCCATTTGGTGCGGTTGGTCTTTCCTATATTCAGAGAGCTATTCTTGGTGGTATCTTCTGGGAATTTATCAATCCTATCCATACTGGTGGCAAAGCTACTCTTCGTAAACTCTTATTTATTTGTTTCCTCAAAGCCCAAGAGCGCGATGAACGAACCATTCTCAGTCCGGATGAAGTTCGTAAAATCATTGCCGATTTTAATGAATCTGAAAAGGTCAAAATCATTAATGAATTTGATCGTATGACACCTGAACAAAAACGCGCAGAATTAATTCAAAAATCATTGAAGATGGGTCGTTGGGCACGTGGAGCAGGAGTTATTGTGTACGATGAAGAACAACAGGAGTTTGATAAGCAAGATCGTCAAGATAGAGGAATAACGGATTTCTATGGGTTATCGGCAGTAGAAAAGGAGAAGCAACAAGAAGAAATTAATGAAATGAACAATGGCTTCGACACGTATGAACCCGATGGAGAAGAAGAGGAGAATTAAAATTGAAAGTTCTAGCTCAAAGAGTAGAGGTATGTCGTGTCTTTTCAAATTGTTCAAATCCAAAGCCAAACCAAACCAGCCTGATTTAAGGATTATTACAACTCCCTTAAATCTGGATGAAATTCCTGAAAATCCTCTTTATCTTCGAGCCTTAGAAGCTACTTTACTTGATACTCTTGTGTCTATACATTATCAATTAGAAGATACCAAAGCCAAAATAAGAGCCTCTTCTACAACACGAAGTATAGAAGAAACAAATCAATTATTGGCAAAACGCTATACGCTAACAGAAAAAAAGAACCTCTTTCTAACTCGTCTTGAAAAAGTTAAACTAAAAATAAAAGAAATTCAAACCAACTAGTAGATGAGTGCGTTGATTCTTTCTCTTTTGATTTTACTTGTAGCTCTTTCTCTTCAAGTGATGTGTGAGGTAAACAAAGAAGGTTTTTTAACTTATGTCGTCTATGGTCCTGATCCTTGGTTCGCGAGACCCGCTTGGAGACGTCCTTATTGGGGCTGGAGACGTCGTTATTGGTATGGACCTTGTCCCGGTCCTTGGTGTCCTTATGCCTAAGCTTGTGCTTTTACACGATAACTCATTTCATACATCTTTCCTCCACCCGAAGCATCACAGACTTTACTAATACGAAAACCTTGTTTTCGGTACCACCGAAGAATGTGAAGGCGCATTACAGGAACTAGGGTCACTTGTTTTTTAATCTTCAAACAAATGCGAACAATCTCTTGAAGAAGAATGCTTCCAAATCCTTGTTTTTGAAACGCAGGATGAATAACAATATAGTTAATTTTAATCTTTTCAAAGTGATCTCCATCGACATCACAGAGGATAAACCCCGCAAGTTCTCCAGAATCTAAGTAAATACCTTTACTTAGATTTTCGACGCGATACTCAAAAGCATCAGGCAAACCTATTTCCGAATCAGGAAACACACAGGTAAACATTTCTTCCATTTCAGGATAGTCAGAATCTTTTAAATTACGAATAGTATAATCCATTTACAGTCAGTTCAAAGGTGGGCTAGACCCCCGTTCAATTTTTTCGGCTTCGTTTAGCTTTCTTGTGAGTACGACGACCACCCTGGGTTGATTTATTACCTTCGTTTGATTTTTTAGCAAATCGTCGGGCTGCAGCCTCCGCCGCAAGTCTTCGTCGATTTTCAGCGGTAACCGGTTTTGCTGCAGCCAAGCGTTCAGCCTCTTCTGCCGCCTTTCTTGCCTTCTCAGCCTCACGAGCCTCTCGAAGACGGTTTAAGTTAGGCTTATATTGTTTACGTGTCGTATACCCACGGAACTTACTTTGTATTTTTGTTGCAGCCTTCTCTTTATTTATACGAGTCTTCTCGGCATTATTTTGAACCAATCGAGGATAGAGACTGTAAGGAATAGCATTGAAGTTCACATTTCTTACAAATTCTTCATATTGAGCAAGTTGTTCATTCGATAGTTTTTTTACATTCGTTCTTGTGGATCGGTGTCTTGCGCTCTCTAATGCTCGTTTGAGTTCTTGGGCTTTAGCAATTTTTGTAGCAATGGCTCGTCTTTCTTCATCTGTTTTTGCGTGGGCTAATTTGATTCTCTCCTCAGTCACTACATCATCAAGAGCAAATACCTTTAACATCATTTGACGGATAGCAGCAGGTTCACTTAAAAGAACATTCTTTGTGTGACTATATAAACCTTCATTCAAATTGGCCTTGCTAGCGCGTCTAAAATCTCTGTCATCTTGGAGAAAAAAATTTAGGAGTTCAGCTTGACCTTGAGCATTCAAGCTTCGAGGGACTTGACTTTGAAACGTATTTTCAAATTCAATTCTTGCTTGTTCAACAGCAGTATTCACATTTTCATCAATCAAAGCCTGTTGCTCATTTTTAGTTAAATTCAAACTAGCGATCATCGCCATTCTTTCAGCTACTTTCTGAGCTTTCTGCTGTTCCTTAAACTCCTTTTCCAACATTGCCATATATTCTGGGGGTAAATTCTCGTTGTTATTTTGCATTCTACTAGAAGCAAAGAAAATTGAACTCTATTTTGGCTCCTTTCTCCGCACAATGTCAAAAGTAGAACAATTTCTAGAACTAGGGGACTATGATCCTCTGACCAAACAAACGCGATTTGTCAATACCAATGAATTTACAGGTCCCTACGAATGTTTAAAATTCGGCAACGGGGGAAGCTGGTGCCGTTTCGATGGAACCTTTGGAAAACAGAAGAAAGTCGTTATCGTCAAACGAAACGGAGAAGTGTCCTATTCCTGGGAACCTACCGTGGAAGAAGAGAAACAAGTACAAGCCGATATCCAAGCCTATCAACAAGAACAACATCTCGGATTTGGAACAGGAACAGGAATTTTACTGATTCGTGTCTATGGAGAACAGACCAAAGATATGAATCGGATGATCCGGAAAGATATCCGGGATGCTATCTGTAAACTTCCTTGTGTTGTCTGTGGTTGTACTACCAATATCGAGTGTGATCATAAAAATGATCTATACAATGATTCTCGCGTAAATAATGTAGCTACACAACGGTTAGATGATTTCCAACCTCTATGTAAACACTGTAATGACCAAAAAAGACAGGTGGTGAAAAAGACAAAAGAGACAGGAAAACGCTATGGAGCTACGAATATTCCTTCTCTCAAAGTGCTTGGTGTTCCTGATTTTACTATCGGTAATGAAAGCTTTGATCCCAAGAGTCCTGTCGCAATGGTAGGAACCTATTGGTATGATCCTGTAGACTTTATGGCTCGCGTAAGAACAATCCTCTAAAAATTGAGTGTGGACACCTTTTTCTTGAAGGTAAAATGGCCTATCAACCCAAACATTTAAATTATATTGGTTCTAAACATACTTTATTGGATTGGCTCCATACAACCATTCTGGAAGTCACAGGATATCCATCCTTTGAAGGCAAACAGGTAGCGGATCTCTTTGCGGGAACAGGTGTGGTGAGTTTTCATCTTCGCACCAATGGAGCCACTGTCTTCTCCAATGATGCTGAACCCTGTAGCTATATTGTGAGTAAAGCGATGACAGAAGGTGTGTACGGAGCCAAAATCAAGGAATATCTGGATATTCTGAATACTGAACTTGAAGAAGGTCTTTACAAAGACTATGCGGGATTTATGACAAGAAATTATAGTCCTTATGAAACCTGTGAACGAATGTTCTTTACTGTGGAAAATGCGCGACGCATCGATTATATTCGGAATCGTATTGAAGAGGTGGATGCTACAGAGGAAGAAAAGAACTTCCTCTTAGCCTGTCTTCTTGTCTCGGCTGATGCGGTAGCCAACTGTGCTTCTGTCTATGGAGCCTATCTCAAAGAGTTTAAGAAAACAGCGATGAAACCTCTTTTCCTCCAGCCCATTCACCAATGTACTGTAGCCACTGCTTCCAAAACTGTGAACTCGGATGTCTTAAATCCAGAATTTCTTCAATCTGTCAATACCGATATTGTCTATCTAGATCCTCCTTACAATGAACGTCAATATTCGAAAAACTACTTTCCTCTGAGTGTTCTTGTCTTCAAACCTGAAGAACAAGATACACAGGTATTAAATGGAAAAACAGGAATTCCATTCTTCTGTTTCACCTCCTCCTTCTGTTCCAAAAAAACGGTCAAAGACTCTTTCGTCAAAATTCTAGACACAGTGAAAACAAAATGGCTATTCCTTTCCTATAACAGTGAAAGTCTGTTAGACAAAGATACTGTCGTGGAACTGTTAAAAAACTACGGAACTGTAACTGTAAAGGAGGCAAGCTACAAGCGATTTAATGCGCGAAAAACCAAAGAGGGTGAAGAGGCTCCAAAAAGAGAGATAAAGGAATATTTATTCTGTCTAGAAAGGAAATGAATGTAACAGGCGCAGGATGCCTTTTTTGGAACGAACAGTTTGTCTTAGCAGGTTATCAACCTCGAAAACAAAAACCTGTCTTGAGTGGATTAGGAGGAAAAAGAGAAGAAAATGAGGAGCCTCATACCACAGCACTTCGTGAAACTATAGAAGAATTGTTTGAACTTCAAACAGTTCCTCTTGAGTGGATTCGTCAAATTCAAGAAACCATTCCTTATCAAGATCAACTTCCATCCGGTGATTATATCTCTTTTTTGTATTCTTTTGATGATTTACAGAAAATATTAGAACTCTTAAAAAGCCTTGGAGCGACAAGTGAACTCTATGAAGACTTTCCTACCAATCTATTAGCTCTTCTCTTCCATCGCAAAACTCTTGCTTATCCACCTGAAGTCTCTCACCTTCTCTTATTTCCTCTTGTGAATCATCCTAAAGAAGCACCCTTTGTAGCCAAACATTTCTTAGGCGACATCCGATTGCTTCTGGCCAAGCCACGTGGCCCTATAAGCTCCTAACGCATCAAACTGTTTCGCTTGAACTTCAGGATCTAATCGACGGAATGGAGCCGACGCAAAGGGTAGCACAGAGGAAACCCAAATCCAGTTCATCATATTTTGCGTGACGTCGTAGTCGACGAGTTTTTGCGCAAAATACTGTTCACCCCAACGCCAATGAACCTTTTGATCTTTTGCTAACCAGGATGCGCAAACTAGACGAGCTCTGTTATGGATATAACCTGTCTCATTTAACTGTCGCATTCCAGCATCCACAAGTTCGTGACCTGTCTTTCCCTGTTTCCATTTTTCCAAGATAGACCTGTCCGTTTTCCATCCCGAAGCAGGCTCTTTCATAAATCCAAACGGTTCTTCACCGTATAAACTCTCAAACGCATCCATAATCTGTCCATAGAAGTCGCGCCAATACAACTGTCGAACAAACTCTTCAATCTTCGTTTTACGTCCTGCCCAGTAGACTTCACGAATACTGACCGTGCCAAAATGATTGTGTGCCGACAAGTTTGAAGTTGGTTTAGAAGGGATGTCACGTTCTGTATCATACTTCTTCGGTAAAGTATCCAAAAGACGCAAACCTTCAATACGACCACCTTTCACATGAATATTACGGTTTTCCATAGCAATAAGCTTCTTTCGCATTTCCACTAAATGAGTTTCTTTTGGAAGGACTAACCGTTGTTTAAACCACGGTAAAGAAGCTTTGCCTACAGGTTTTTCAACAGGTCTACGGCGTGCGGTTTCCCAGAAGGGTGTGAATTTTTGAAAGGGTTTGCCTGTGGCATTCGTAATAGTTCCAGGATTGGTCAAATAGATATCTTCCGGATTGTAATACTCCACATTATGAACCATAGACCATTTGCGAAAGTCACTCTCCCTCTTCTTCGCAAAGGGTGTGTAGTCCTTTGTTTCGACAAAGACTTGGACATCTCCTTGAAGAACATTGTAGACATGGTGAAGACAGTCAAGATTGGAACCATAAAAACAGTACAACCGAGAACCTTCTTTCCGGAGCTCAGCGTTTAATTCCATCAAACTTTGGATCATAAATTGAATGGAATTGAGGGACCGAAATTTGTTCTGCGTTGAAACTTGTTCGGGAGTGAAGAAAAATAACGGCACAACTTTGGCATCTTTGTGCGTTTTTAAGAGTTCCTTTTGGATAAACAAAAGGGCTTTATGGTCTACCAAACGAAAGTCTCTATGAAATAAAAAAAGGATATGGGGCATCCCACTTCTTTTCTTCCTAGAGAAATAGATATGTCTGCTACACCGAAGACTCCTAGACTTCGCACAGATGCGCAGAAAGCGCGTAACAAAAAGCAAGCGGATGCTGCTGCCGCATTGAAAGCTGCTGGTTTATCGGCTGCTGCCCCTTACATTGCTGCCTATATCAAAATGGAAGACCAAGGTAAATCCAAAGAAGAAATTATCGCTGCGTTAAAACCTAAGCAAAATGCGAATGCAGCCACACGCAAAGTTGCCAAAAACGAAAAGAAAGCTGCAAAAACAACAGTGAAAGCCAACAATAAATCAACAGGAAATGCTACCCCTGCTACCACAGTTGGAAACCAAACTCCAAAGGTGAAAAGTAACAAGAAAGCTGCTGCCAACAAAGCACAAGCCAATACGGGTCAAAAGTTCAAGAATCACGGATTGAAGGCTTATCCTAAAGCTGTGTCTTACTACATCACTCAGAAGAAAGCTGGTTTAAATAATGATGCCATCTTTGAAGCCATTAAGGGAATGCCTAACTTACAGTTAGCCCCTATTCGTACCAAAAAGAATAACACTGCTGCGGTAGCTGTGGTAGCTCCTTTGGCCAATAAAGGTGCTGTCAAAGCCCTCAATCAAGTTATTGCTATGAACAAGGGTGTTCCAAAAGGCTCCTATGTCTGTGAGAAATGTCGTTTGGTAGCCAACAACACCCGCAAGAACAACAAAAAGAACAATGTTGTAAATTATTCTTATAATGAACAAGGCTATTAAAGGATAGCCATTCAAAATCACAGATAAAAGAATAAGTGTAATTCTTTTACCTGTAAAATAGAGCGATGAGACTTCTCATCTTTAGTGGAATTCTATACTTAGCAGGCGTAGCCCTTGTTTTGATGTTCCGTCCCGCCTTGATGTTTACGGAAGACGGTATTTGGAAAGAGTTTGGCATTGGAAAGAGTCCTAGTACCCATACATGGATGCCTTTCTGGCTCTTCTGTATTCTCTGGTCTATTGTATCTTATATCATCTGTGTGATCTTTGCTGAAGCAGGTGTTCTCCCTGGCCTCTGGGTTTCCCACGTCGAAGTGGAAGCTTCTCCTCGGACCCCGGCTGTAAAGGCTTCGAAAGTACCTGCTCCTGGCTACTATATGTTAAATACAGAGGGTTCAGGAATTGAAGGTGTTCCGAAATATATTTATTTGGGTCCCGCCGCTCCTGGTGAATAGACAGCTCCTGGCGAATAAGTCCTAGGACTTCCTACGCAGGACAAGCCTGTAACATTCCCGCAGCAATGTTTTGACCATAAATACCTGCCCACAACAAATAAAACGCAAATCCAATCGCATATTTCATATCGACGTCAGCCGTTAAAGGTAAAATACTTTCAACGGGTGTACGCAACACAGGTAAAAACCAAACAAGAGAACTGAAGAGGACTACAAAGCCAGGAGCAAAGGAGCTTACCATAGCCACTTGGGGGAAACTCACCTTATTACAATAAATGTATTGACTCAAGGAATTCAAGGCTAATCCCGATACATAAGAAAGGAAAGGAATGACTAACAAAAGAGAGAGCAATGGCATTGCTTTCACATAGTCAGGCACAAAGATATACATTAATGGGAAGATCATAGCCAGAAAGAATCCATGAACAAGTCCAAATGCTATACGAACTGTTGAATCCACAGGAGATGCCATCTACCGAAGGGAAATTTCTAAAACGAGATGAAAAGAACCTATTAGAGGAATGGCAAACGAGGAAAACGACTTCGATGAATTTGAGTTAAATGATGAGACAATACAAGAGTTACTCAGGATTGAAGAAGAAGAGAAAGCAAAGAAAGCACAGCAAACAGTTCCCACCAAAATAGTACCGCCTGCTCCTACAAAAACGGAACCCAATAAAAAAGCAGAACCTTATCGTTATCCCGAACGGATACAAATAGAAAGTAGAGTTCCAAGCACACAGATTCTATCCGATCCTCAACTTGTAAGATTCTTCCAAGGAAGAGAGTTGGATCCTGAGCATTATTTTTATACACCGGAAGGTAATCTTGAAACCAAAGGTGTCAAAGATGTTCCAGATTCTGTGTATTATTTGAGAGAGCAGTTTCAACCTTTGACAGAACCCACTTATGTGGAATTAATGGCAAAGAGAGAGGAGGAATTGAAAGAAAGAGAGCGTGTCTTTGAAGGAGCTGTCAAAAACCTTCGTGATAGACTGTCTGAATATATCTTGAATACAGGGACTACTGCTGAAACTGTTGTACTAGCCAATACAGCTGTATTAGAGGCGAGTAAACAGCGAACACTCGTAGCCTATCCTGAGAAATGGACCAATAGTCTTGAAAATCCTGTGACCAATGAAATTTTAATTATGTATGAGCCTTATGAAAAACGAAAAATGGGCTACCCTGTGGTTATGATGAAACACAATCAACTAGACAGAAAAGTAGCCTTTGGATCTTATGTTGAACGTACAAACGAAGAGGATGTACAAGAAGGTGGATCTCTTCGTATTCGCTTTATTACCGATGTGAATGATGAAAAAACAGGCCATTTTCATCCTTTCACACAACGTGGCTTCAAATTCAATGAAACCGAATACTGTTGTCCTTACCAAGCCTTCGAAGGGGAACGTTTCAAACAGTTGGGCAAAGAAGATTTACGCCAACAAATTTTGGGTACGCGTTCAGGTCGTACAATCCACGCCATTGCTGTGAAAGACAAGACAATGATCAATGCTCCTCAACAGTTATGGGAAGATATCCTCTTCCAGTTCTTCTATCAGCATCCTGATTTCCGTAAAGAGTTGGATGCCACTGGTTTAGATAAGTTCCACGTAATGGACAAAGAAGTTCCTGCCGACTATGGAACATTCTTAGAAAAAGCGCGTTTACGTTTGCGTGAACTAGGAGACAAGGAATTGGATCATCAAGAAGTCAAGGAGAAGGTTATTACGGAAGAAGAACAGAAGAAAGCCAAAGTAGGAGCCATTATCCACAATTTCAAGAAAAAGTTTTAAAGAGTAGAAGATGAACCCTCCAAGCCTCATGAATAAACGTATGAAAAGGAATATAGAAATACTCTCACAAAATACTAATTACAAACTTCTCAATAGAGATGATGAAAATAGAATAGCTACATTCACTTATACAAACAATGGGAATGAGTTACAAATTCGGATTCAGTTTCCAACGAATTATCCTATGAGTGAACCAGTCATTACTGTTCTACAACCACTTGAATTTCAGATTCCAATGAATTCCATTAGAGGATGGGGGCCCACAAAGACAGTTGTTGATATTTTAAAACCTTTTTTTGATTCTATAGACAATTTCAATTTACCACACTATACAATACCTTCAACAGCATATCTTGTATTAGGTGGCTATCCAGTGGAAGAGAGTATGAATAGACCTCTATATAAAAATCCTTCTGTATTTATTGCCGACACAGAAGCGTTACAAAACACAGAACCCTTTCAAGACAGATATTTTCAAGTTGATTATAATAGTGTAGGACAACTTTATATATTGGCGAAACAATACAGCAAAATGTTTGATATGGTTGTGTTTGATTGGTCCACATTTCGATTCTTTAAGGTGAATACATCCTTTCAAACTCGTTTGAAAATGCTCTTAGAACTCATTAAAGACACTGGAATTTTAGTGATAGAATCTCCTCAAGGCGATACCTTTACGTACGACAAAAACCTTATTACTATACAAAATATTATACAACAAAGAATACAGATAATGATAAAGAATATAAATCGTATTACAGATGCTTTAGATACATTAGGATATACGTATGAATATCCAAAAACAAGCGAGTATAATCCTTTTTTAAAAGAAGTCTATGGTGATCGAGGAAAGGATCTTCAATTAATGATTGTTAAACGAAAGCAAAAAGGTGGTAAACGACGAGGAAGTAAAAGAAAAACAAGACGTGCGAAAAAATCTAAAGGAACAAGACGTCATTAATATACAATGTGTCTCAAGAACGGTATTACCAAACGTCTTTATTTGGTCATGAATTTTCCTCCTTATCTCCAGCACCCTTGTGTTATAGGCGTATTGCCCAATCATCCTATGTATCGTCAGATGTATGAAGATACAAAGAATGATATTTATTTAACTACATCACAGATGAATAAGCTTCGCTTTCCTCTCCCGAATGAGTCCCGTATTCGTCTTTATGAACTCCAAGTTCCACCTAGCTATATTCTTCAATAAACAGGAAATCCTTCTTGTAATGGATAAGGTCGGAGAGTTCCTTCATTGGCATCACAGTTGACTTCGGATGCGTTGTATTTGTAGCAGACACCATTGGGATCTCTATACACAAGATCCTTTACCGTTTTTGGATGAGGATATTTGACAATAATGCGAGGTTTTTCTTTATAAAATAAGATTCCAACAATGCCTATAGCGAATCCGATTAAAAAAGGTAACAGTTGAAAATGATTAAACATTCCACTCTATCAGTAGAAGAGAAGAATGATTTGGGACTTTATGAAATCAAAAGAATTTAATGTGATCTTCAGCTTTTTAGTGGGATTAGGACTTGCGGCTATTTTACGACCTGCGTGTAAAGGAGATCAATGTATGACCCTCAAAGCTCCTCCTTTGAAAGATATGAAAGGTGCTACTTATCAAGTAGGTAACAAGTGCTATCAATTTCAGGTAGAAAATATCGATTGTCCATCAAAGGGAGTCATTGAAGCCTTTCAGATTTCCCGGTCATAAAAGATGATCTAGTCTTCTGTTAGAAGATGTCATCATCCAAAAACAAAACAAAAAAAGCCGAAAAAACACCCGCCGCAAAATTATCCTTTGCGTTAGATTTACTTGTAGAACTCATAAATAGAAATCAAGAAGTCACCGAAACTCTTGTAGCAAGTATAAGAGAAAAACAATTAATACCCTTTTTTTTTGATTATATTCAAAAGGAAATCAATAAAGGTGTACAAGTGAAATTTAAAAAAAGTGGTATACAATTGGTAACAGAAATTCCTTTACCTACAACTGAAGATTATCAAGTCTTAGATAAGTATAATCAAATCTTAAAAGGACTTACAACTTATTTATTCTTTACAGGAAAATCATTAGATTTAGCGGTAGGACTATTTCCACCTGTACATGACAAACTACAAAATCTAGATTTAGAACCGATATTAAAGAAATGTAAAGATATTGTGGATATTGCTAAAGAATACT
>JACCDP010029059.1_pt1 | contig 27255 bp, 24 predicted proteins | sample 7445841 | NCBI WGS metagenome assembly JACCDP01 (sample SAMN15323441, study PRJNA562643) | freshwater metagenome | isolation source: river surface water | place: USA:Blue River Watershed | collected 2017-08-17 | reverse complement strand
TTGACTTCAGCGCCGAAATGATTGTCAGCGGGGAACTGTTCCGTGGTGTACGTCGCAACGTGTATTTTCGGCAGGATGGCGCGCGTCGCGGGGTCTTTCCAGTTGTCGCCCTCAAAGTGTTCCAGCTTGACGGTGCGGTCTTTCAGTGCGCGCGCCAGCGTGTATTGCACACTGAACTTGGCGTCGAGCGAGGATTGCGGGTCCGGTCGGTTGGTGTGTTCGAGTCGGCGCGTGTGCGTCCAGGAATCGATGCGTGCAACCTGCTCGGGTTTCAGATTGTGCTTCTGCACGAGTTCGAGCATGCAATCGATGGCCGGGTGGGTGCTGCCGCAGCAGGGGTACTGCTTGATGGCAATGCCGGGGCGCACGATGTCCAGGGGCGCGGCCCAGGCGTCCAGGGCGCGGGCGGTGTCATAGGTGCCGGGGCCGTTGAACACGTCCAGGAAGCCCTGCTCGTGCTCAAACACGCTGGCGGCGTTGGCAGTAAAGCCGTGCTGCGCGAGGCGCGCGGCAAACAGGCCGTTGCGCGCGCAGTGGCCCACGTGCAAAGGCTTGGTCATGGTTCCGAAATTGGCCTTGATGCCGCTGGCGAACGATGCGGCGAGTGCCAGGGCAACGGCGGTGCGCTCGCTGTCCAGCCCCATCAGGCGGGCACAGGCCGCGGCTGCGCCGAAGGTTCCCAGAGTGGAGGTTGGATGCCACCCTTTTTGGTAGTGGTGAAAGTTGACCGCCAGGCCTATCTTGGTCTCGACCTCGAAGCCGACGATATAGGCCAGCAAAAAGTCGCGGCCGCTGGTGGGTGCTTGGCCCTGCGCATCGCGCTCGTCGGCCAGTGCCATCAGCGCGGGCAGCACCGGCACCGAGGGGTGGCCGCCCAGGGTGTTGTTGCAGTCGTCGAAGTCCAGCGCATGCGCCGCCGTGCCGTTGATCAGGGCCGCGTCGAGCGGGCCCACGCGGCGCTCACTCCCCAGCACCAATGCCGGGCCACTGACCAAATCCAGGCCGCGGCCGGCCAGACGCGGCGCGTCTTCGCGGCTGCCCGCCAGTGTCACGCCCAGGGTGTCGATCAAACCGACTTTGGCCCAGTGCACCGCCTCGGGGGGCAAGTCGTCCCACTGCAAATGGGCGCTGCGTTCGGCCAGGGCACGTGCGAAGCCGGTCTCTGTGGGCGTGTCTTGTTGCATGCGGATATCAGCCAGAAAATACAGTAGGTATGCCACGGTATACTATCAGCATTCTTTCCAATCTACCGCTGCTCCAACAGCTGCATCGCCATGGCGCAATCGACCTCCCACGCAGGCGCGGACATCCACCACAACCCCTACACCGGCGGCATTGCCCGCTTTGTCTCGGGTTTGCAGTACGAGGCGGTGCCCGAAGCGGTGCGCACGCGTATCAAGCTGCTAATTCTTGATTCACTGGGCTGCGCGCTCTACGGAGCAGACCTGCCCTGGACCCGCATCCTTCAGCAAACGCTCTCGGGCCTGGAGGGCGGCGGCATGGGGCAGGGTGGCTCGAGCATCTGGGGTACGCCGCTGCGCCTTTCTGCGCCGCATGCCGCCCTGATCAACGGCACGCAGGTCCAGGGCTTTGAGCTGGACGACGTGCACCGCCAGGGCGTGATGCATGTGGGCGCGGTGGTACTGCCAGCGCTGCTGTCGGTGGCCGAGATGCGCCCCGGCATGAACGGGCGCGAGTTCCTCGCCTCCGCGGTAGCGGGCTATGAGATCGGGCCACGCGTGGGCATCTGCATGGGCCAGGAACACATTGCCCAGGGCTGGCACTCGGGCGCAACGCTGGGTGTTTTCTCGGCTGCGGCGGGCGCCGCGCGGGGCCTCAAGCTCGACACCGAGCGCACGGTCCACGCCTTGGGCATTGCCGGCACCCAGTCGAGCGGGCTGATGGCTGCCCAGTACGGCGCCATGGTCAAACGGATGCACGCGGGCCGTGCCTCCCAAAGCGGCCTTTACGGCGCGCTACTGGCAGACCAGGGCTTCACCGGCATCGTCAACGTGCTCGAAAGCGAGTACGGCGGTTTCTGCACGACCCTTTCGCGCTCACAGGACCGGTTCAACCTGGCCGAACTCACCGCCGGTCTCGGCGAGGTTTGGCAGACCATGGGCATTGCGCTCAAGTTCTACTCCTGCGTCGGCAGCAACCACACCACGCTCGACGCGATCCGGCTGATGCAGGAAGAGCGGCCCTTCGGTGCCAACGATGTGAAGCGCATCGTGGTGCACGGCTCCCAGGTGACCATGGACCATGTGGGCTGGAAGTACGTGCCCCAGGGCCTGACCTCGGCGCAGCTGAACTTGCCCTACTGCGTCGCCACCTGGCTGCTCGATGGTGACTGCTTCGTCGACCAGTTCACAGAAGACAAGGTGGCCGACCCCGAGCGCATGCGCATTGCCGACAAGGTGGAGGTTGAGCACGACGCCGAGATCACCGCCTTGGGCTCCAAGTCCCGCCACAAGGTGCGAGTGGTGTGCGAATTGAATGACGGCACCCGCATGGAGCGCACGGTGGAGGCGGGGCGCGGCAACGAGAAGAATTTCGCGTCGCAGGCGGATGTGGTCGAGAAGTTCGAGAAGCTGGCGGTCAAGTCCTTGCCGCTCGAGCGGGTGACCCGCATACGTGATTGGGTGCTGGGCATGGAAAACCAGACCGATGCTGCAGACCTTGCCCGCCTGCTCTCGGGCCGTTGATGCCGGAGATGCTGGGCGCGGAGCGTCCGGCGCCAGCCGCTCAGCGCGCTGGCGAGGCCCGCTGCACCGCCAGCCGCGCTTCCAGCGCGCCGCGAATATGGTGCAGGGCGGCTTCGCGCGCGCCGGCCTCGTCGCGCCGGGCGATGGCTTCCACCAGGTTGCGGTGGTCCTGCAGCACCTTTTCGCGGCGCTCCGGCTTGACCAGCGTGGAGACGCGCCGGTGAGCGGAGAGCGTGTCGGAGAGCGACTGCAGAAACTTGACCAGGTAGCGGTTGCGCGCAGCCTCGGCGATCAGCCGATGGAATTCGAGGTTGTGCTCGAACATGCGCGTGGGCGAATCAGCCAGCGCCGCCTCGCGTTCGAGCATGTGCTTGAGGGTGCTGATTTCGGCGTCGGTGGCAAAGCGCGCCGCCATGCCGGCGACCATGCTTTCAAGCAGCTCGCGCGCCGCATACAACTCGTGGACCGCCGCCTCATCGAAGTCGGCGACTACCAGACCCCGCTTGGGGTGGGAGGCCAGCAGGCCTTCGCTCTCGAGCCGCCGCAGGCCCTCGCGCGCGGGCGTGCGGCTGATGTCCAGCCAGTCGGCGACCATGTACTCGGACACGCGGTCGCCCGGCTTCATCTTGTTGCTGGTGATCGCGTCGCGGATCGCCTGGTAGGCGGTGTCTCCCAGCGATACGTTCGGTTTGCGTGGCTTGGTCACGGGCGGCATTGTGGCACGCCCTCAGACCGAACCGCCGGGAAAAGGAGAGATCACCCATGACGACCGCAGCGCAAGAACTGGCGCGTTTTGCCACTGGGCTTCGGCTGGAGGACATCCCCGAGCCTGTGAAGGAAAGGGCCCGCGCCTGCATCGCCGACGCGGTGGCCTGTGCCGTCTACGGCGCAGGCTTTGCCTGGAGCCGGCAGGTGGCGGATCTGGGCCGCCGCTACGGCACGGGCGGCAGCTGCGACATTTTCGGCAGCCCTGGCGCCACTGTTCACGCACCGCAGGCGGCCCTGGCCAATGCCTCTGCGGTCCATGCCTTCGAGCAAGACAGCCTGCGCTTTCCCGGCGCCGGCGTGCACCCGGGCGCGGCCCTGGTGCCAGCCCTGGCCGCCGCCTGCCAGGAGACCGGCGCCGACGGCGCGACCGCGCTGCGCGCCTTTGTCGCGGGCTGCGAGGTGTTGTTTCGCATCGGCGCGGCCACGCACCACACCAGCGAGAAGCTGGGCTTTCATGCGCCGGGTTTGACCGGTGTCTACGGCGCTACCGTCGCTGCCGGCGTGGTCTATGGCCTGTCCGCCCAGGACCTGGCGGGTGCACTCGGCGCAGCCGGCTCCATGTCGGCGGGGTTGCTGGCTTTCAGCAAGGCCGATGGGGGGGCTGCGGTCAAGCGCCTTCACATGGGGCGTGCCTGCGAGGCTGGCATCGTCGCCGCACGTCTGGGGCAATCGGGTTTTCATGGGCCCAATACCATCCTGGAAGGGCGCTTTGGCTTTCTGGAGGTGTACGCCCGCGAGGGTGATGCGGCCCTGCTCACCCAGGGGCTGGGGGCGCAGTGGGAGACCTTGCGCATTTGCATGAAGCGCTATGCCTGCCACGTCACCGCGCAAGCGCCGGTGCAGGCGCTGCGCGCGCTGATGGAACAGGAGGGCTTTAACGCTGCGGACGTGCGTGCGATGGCCCTCGACTGCGCGCCCAAGGTCTGCAGCCATCACGACATCCGCGCGCCCAAAGACGTGATGCAGGCTCAGTACAGCGTGCCCTTTTGCCTGGCCCTGGCCCTGCATCGGGATCCTTCCGACCCCCGCGTGTTCGACGACGCCGCGCTGGCCGACCCGGCAATCAGCCAGACCTGCCAGGCCATCGTGCTGCGCCCGGCCACGGACCTGCCCACCGCCTGGAGCGCCCGCCTGGAAGTCACGCTGCGTGATGGCCGGCGCTTTGCGCGTGAGGCGGGGGCTTTCCGCGGCATGCCGCAAGACCCGATCGGTCCCGAGGACGAGCGCGCGCGCTTTCTCTCGCTGTGCCAGTCGCTGGGCCGCCCGGCTGCCGATGCCCTGCACCAGCGCCTGTCTGCGCTGGAGTCCCAGCCGGCCTTCCCACGGGTGCCTGCTCCCCTTGCGAATTGACGGAATACCACGGCATACTTAAACAAAACGGAGACAAGTACCACCATGACCCTTGTTCGCAGAACCTTCATTCAAGGCGCAGCCTCGGCGATTGCCTTGCCCGCGTGGGCCCAGCGCGATCCGGCGGCGGACTATCCGAACCGGCCGATCAAACTGATTTGCCCCTTTGCGCCAGGCGGCGGGGTGGACCTCACTGCACGCACGCTTGCCCAGCGCCTCAATGAGTCCTGGGGCCAGCCGGTGGTGGTGGACAACAAGGCTGGTGCCAACGGCACCATCGCGGTCGAGGCTGTGGCCAAGTCGCCGCCCGACGGCTACATGCTGACCATGATTTCCTCGAGCCACTCGGTCAATGTCACCCTGCAGGCGCGCCACCCCTATGACCTCGAGAAAGACGTCATTCCCATCACCCAGGCCACGACGCAGCCTTATTGCCTGGTGGTCAACCCCGCGCTGCCAGTGCGCACCCTGCAAGATTTGATCAACCTGGCGCGCCAAAAGCCCGACACGCTGACCTACGGCTCCTCGGGCATCGGTGGCTTCAGCCACCTGGCCGGTGCGCTGTTTGGTTCGGTCACCGGCACCAAGCTGATGCACATTCCCTACAAGGGCGGCGCACCGGCCATGGCTGATGTGATCAGTGGTCAGATCAGCATGCTCTTTTCGACCATCCTGCAGTCGCACACGCACATCAACTCGGGCAAGCTGCGCCCGCTGGCCGTCACCACCACACGCCGCGCCAACGCCCTGCCTGAAATTCCCACCATGCTCGAGTTAGGAGTCAAGCTCGACATGGCCGGCTGGTATGGGGTGATGGCGCCCAGGGGCACGCCCCAGCCCATCGTCGACAAGTTGAATCGCGAGATGTCCCGCATCCTCAAGCTGCCCTCTACACGCGAGCGCTTGGCCGCAGACGGCTCTGAGCCAGTGGGCAACACGCCGGCTGAATTCGGCGCCCACATCGGCTCCGAGATCCGCCGCTGGCGCGCCCTGATCAACGAGCTGGGCATCAAGGGCGAGGGCTGATCCTGGTCTGGAGGGCCCGCCCTCGGGTGTCCGAAGAAGTCGGGCTGGCCGGAGAATGGGCGTAGGGGGGATACATCGGGCCTGGCAGTGCGGAGGCCAGGCACCGCAGGGGCTGGCCCAAGATGGGTATCCTTCGCTTGGCGGGCTGCCTACTCGGGCTGCCTCCTCGGGTCGACCCACCGGTCGATCTGCCAGCCTAATTCTGGAAGGTTCGCCACATGAGCAAAGACACCCCTGAAACGCCCGCCGCGCCGGCCGCCGCGGCAGGGCCCACTGCGCCTTCCACGCCCGCCGGGCCCGAACTCAAGCGCGTCACCACCGAGTATGTGGATGCAGAGGACCGCCTGCGCATATCTGGCGAGACCGGTGATGGCGGCGTGCTGGTGCTGTGGATGACGCAGCGCATGGTCAACCGCCTGATCGGCGCCTTGGCCCAGTGGCTGGAAAAGCAGTCTGGCGATGTGCTGCCGGTGGAGGTAGCCCAGGGCGTTGCGATGAAAACGGCCATGTCTTCGCTGCCGCCTTCACCTCCGGTCAAGCCCAAGCAGAACGAAACAGTCGCGGCCTATTTGGTGCAGACGGTGGACCTCAACTTCTCGCCCGCCCGTTGCGTGCTGAAATTCAAGACTGCCACCTCAGGCCCGGAGTTGGCCCGGCTCGCTTTTGACGCCAAGCACCTGCGCTGGTGGCTGGGCATTCTTCGCAACCTCTACGGTCGTGCGGAGTGGCCGACGCAGAGCTGGCCGGACTGGTTGGCGGAGAACAAGAAGCCTGCGGGGGAGGAGCGGCCGTTGGTGGTGCATTGAACGCTCAGGCACCCAACAAGCGCCGCGTCAGTAGGGCTTGCATGTCACGGCGCCCATCTGCGATCACATAGACCAGGACCGCGTCCCCGGTGACCCGATAGATCAAGCGATATGGCTTGAAGAACACCTGCCTGTACTCTTTGATTCCCAGCGCTACCAGTTCCTTCGGATAGCTGCCTCGTTCTGGAAGGAAAGCCAGCTTTTCAGCCGCGGCTGTCAATTGCTCCAACACGGATTGCGCCTTGGCCGGGGCGTCAAATTCGGCGATGTAGTCATAGATCGCCTCAATGTCCTGCTCCGCCCCATGGGTGAGGAGGACCCGGTACCCGCTAGGCATCAGCCCTTTGCCTTCTTGGCCTTGAGGCGGGAAATCACCTCACCGATAGGTTTGACCCTGCCAGCACCCACCTCCTCGTTACCGAGTGCCAGCACTTTGAGAAGAGCCAAGGTTTCCTGGGTTGCCTCGAAACTCGCCACATCCTGCAGAACAGCCTTGGCCTCGCCGTTTTGCGTGATGATCAGCGGCTCTCGCTTTTCACTGAGTGTGGTCAGCACCTCGGCGGCATGGGCCTTGAGAAAACTGATGGGTTTGACTTGCGTTGAATAGCGCATGGGACTTCCTTGGGGAGGACTGAATATAGTTCTTAAATAGTCCCGTCGCAAGCACTCAAGCCGAGATTCACAAGACCAAAAAAAAGACCTGAACAAGTCAGGTCTTTCAATGTGGTGCCGGAGAGATGAATCGAACACCCGACCTTCTCATTACGAATGAGCTGCTCTACCGACTGAGCTACACCGGCTTTCCGGGCGCGATTATATCGCCAGCCTCCCCGGGCCCTTTCGCGCCAGCCCGGACGAAGCCCGCGCGCATGGGCCGGGCGCGCGCTGCGGCGAGGCACTGGCCGGCAAACTGGCTGGCAGGGAGTCCTGCCGCTCATGTCCACCCCATCACCCTCTCAGATACCCTCTCAGATCGCCACTTTTGCCGTCGCCCTGTCCGCCGCCAGCGGCCAGGACTTGGCTGCGCCCGCAGCCCTTCAGGCCTGGGCGGTGCGCGAATGGCCGGCCTTTTGGCGCTTCTTCCTCGGTTGGTGTGACCTGCAACCGGGCAGGCCCGGGGTTGAGGGCGACACCCAGCCCACCTTCCTGGGCGAAGGCATCGAGCAGACCTGCTTCTTCCCGAATTTGCGCCTCAATTGGGCCGACCGCTTGCTGGACCTCTCGGTGGCGGGGGCGAGCCAGCCTGCCCTGGTGGCTTGCCATGGTGATGGCAGCCGCGAGACTTGGTCTCGCTGCGCGCTGCGCGATCGGGTAGCCCGCCTGGCCGATGCCTTCACTACCCAGGGCTTGGCCCCCGGCGACCGGGTGGTGGCGGTGCTGCGCAACGACGCCGAGGCGGCGACCGTGGCCTTGGCGGTGGCCGCAGCCGGTGCCACCTTGTCGGTGGCCGCGCCCGAGATGGGCCTCGAGGCCCTGGCCGATCGCTTTGAGCCGCTGGCACCGCGCTGGCTGCTGACCCATGTTGCGCCGCGCCCGCACGACGCCGGCGACCCGCTGGACAACAAGGTTGCGGCCCTGGCCAGGCGCTTGCCGACGCTGCAGGCTGTGGTGGCGGTCGACGGTGCGCCGCCTCCCGGCCCTTGGCAAGAGTGGACGCTCGAGGCCCTGGCCGCCACCGGCCAGCTGGCGCGGTTCGACTGGCCGCTTCACCCGTTCAACCACCCCCTCTTTATCCTCTTTTCTTCTGGCACCACCGGCCGGCCCAAGGCCATCGTGCACGGCGCCGGCGGCACGCTGCTCGAGCACCTGAAAGAGCACCGGCTGCACTGCGACCTGCGGCCCGGCGAGCGCATGTACTTCCACACCAGTTGCAGCTGGATGATGTGGCAATGGCAGTTGGCAGCCCTGGCCAGCGGCGTGACCCTGGTCCTTTACGACGGACCAGTGGACGGTGCAGAGACGCTGTGGTCGCTGGTGGCGCGTGAGCGGGTACAGGTTTTTGGCACCAGCCCGGCCTACCTGCGGCTGGGGCAGTCCTGCGGGCTGGAGCCGGCGCGCGAGTTTGACCTGGGCGCCTTGCGCGCCATTCTTTCCACCGGCGCCGTCTTGCAAGACGCGCAGTTTGACTGGGTGGCGCGCGCGGTGGGGCCGCAGGCGCTGCAGTCGATCAGCGGCGGTACCGATATTTTGGGCTGCTTTGTACTGGGGCATCCGGACCTGCCGGTGCAGCGGGGGCAGGCGCAGTGCCGCAGCCTGGGGCTGGACGTGCAGGTCTGGCGCGACGGCCGGCCGCACATCGCGGGTGAGGGTCGGCCTCTGGCACTCGGTGAGTGTCGGCCATTGTCCGGGGAGGAGGGTGCGGTCAGTGGTGTCAGTGCAGGTAGGGTAACGACTGCAACAAGCGCAACAAGCGCAACAAGCGCAACGAGTGGACGGAGCGAGGTGGGCGAATTGGTCTGCGCCAATCCCTTCCCTTCGCGGCCACTGGGATTTTTTGGCGACGCAGATGGCGCGCGCTTTCACGCCGCCTACTTTGTCGAGCACCCCGGGGTGTGGACGCATGGTGATTTGATCGAGTTGGGCCCCGAAGGCGGTGTGCGCCTACACGGGCGAAGCGACGGCCTGCTCAATATCCGCGGCATCAAGCTGGCGCCAGCCGAGATCGCGCGCGCGCTGGCCGACGAGCCGGAGGTGGCCGAGGTCATGGTGGTGGAGCAGGCCGGAGAGCCGCCTCGCGTGGTGGCCCTGCTGGTGCTGGCTGCGACGACAGCGGCAACAGCAACAGCGGCAGCACCCGCGCCGGTACTTGCGCCGGTACTTGCACCCCGGAGCAGGCTTGCCCTGTTGGCGCGGCTGCGGCGCACCATCGCCCAGCGGCTTTCGCCCGCGCATGTGCCGGACCGCCTGCTGTTGGTACCCGCGCTGCCGGTCACCCACAACGGCAAGCCTTCCGAGGCGGCGGCGCGAGCGGCGCTGTGCGGTCAGGCGCCAGCGAACCTGCTGTCCCTGCGCAATCCGGAGTGCCTGGCCCTCATCGCCGCAGCGGCACGGCCTGACCCGGCCCCGGCCCTTGAACCGAGGCCTGACTCGACACCTGACGCGGAGCCTCTGGGCGCGGCGAACGACGCGCACCCGGCCCATGAACTGCTGCCTTGCCTGCAGACCTTGTGGGCCGAGGTGCTAGGCCTGCCGGCCGTCGGACCCGACGACCACTTCATGGATCTGGGTGGCACTTCGCTGCATGCGGCCATGGTGCTCTCTCGCTTGCGCCAGATGGCCGGCTGCAGCCTGCCGCTGGCCAGCCTGCTGCGCGCGCCCACGCCGCGCCAGTTGGCGGCGCTGGCGCGTGGCGCCACTGCAGCGGGTGACCAGGCGGGCTACCCCGCGCACCGGGCTCATCCAGTTCACCCCCTCTGGGTGGACCTTCGCGCCGGCCAGGGGCGGCCGCTGGTGTTGGTGCATGGTCTCAGTGGCACGGTGATGGAATGCTGGTCTCTGGTGCAGGCGCTGCGCGGGCCGCGTCCCTTGGCCGGCCTGCAGGCGCGGGGGCTGGACGGTGGCCCGCTGCCGCCTGCTCGGGTCGAGGCCATCGCCGCCGACTATGTGGAAGTGCTGCGGCGCGCACAGCCGCAGGGGCCCTATGCCTTGTGTGGCTTCTCCTTCGGCGGGCTGGTGGCCCTGGAGATGGCGCGGCTGCTGCGCGCCCGAGGCGAGCTGGTCGAGTTCCTGGGCCTGATTGATCCTTACTTGCGGCGCGGGCTACCGGCCTGGCAGCAGTGGTGGTTGCGCGGGTGTGCCTCGCTCGCACGTTGGGCCGCGATGGATGGTGCCGCGCGGCTGGCTTGGCTTCAGGCCAGGGCGGCGCGTGGGCCAGTTGTCAACGGCGGCGCGGCTGACGCGCCACCCATGGGGCCACGCCAGCGGGCGGTGCGCGCCCGGCTCGAGTCCTGCCTCGCACGCTATGTGCCGCGCCCGTTTGCCGACAGCCCGGTGCTGTTCGTGCGCGCGCGTGAAATCTTGCCTGGCTACTTTGATCCGGCAACGGTCTGGCGTCGCGTGCTGCGCGGACCGCTGCAGATCGAGGAGGTCCCGGGCTCGCACCTGCAACTGGTGAGCGCCCAGGCGGTGCGCCTCGCGTCATTGATCGACACAGCGTTGGGGGGAACAATCACTGCAGCGCCTGATGCCGCCGTCGATGGGGGCCTGCGAGCGGTCCGCCCGACCGCCCGCTATGCGACCCCGGTCTGATCCCCGCGCTGAAGGAGGAGGCCACCCTGGTGGCCAATCATCCGGCGGTTCATCCAGTCATTGTTTTGGCAGATCCAGTGCCTGCCGAAACCGCGCCGCGGTGGCCGCGTCGATGCCGCCGCAGGCCTGGGCCAGCGGAATGGTCTGGCCGCACATCAAGCGATAGAACGCCATCATCTCCGGACCCAGGGGCGCCAGCGAGGCGAGGTGCTTGTCCACCGACTGCAGGTCGCCCCGGGATACCGGCCCAGGCATGCCGGCGGCAATGCCGGCGGATTCGATCGAGGCCAGGGTGCCGCGCGCCAGCGGCATGAGCGCGCGCATCGTGTCCTCCGGCGTGGCGCCCCAGGAGGACCAGACCTGAGCCGCCTGGTCAAACAGGGCGTTGATGAATTGCGAGGTAAAGCCGGCAGCCGCGTGGTAGCGACCGCGCATGCCCGGCGGCAGCCGGTTCACATGGCAGCCCAGTCGACCTGCCAGGTCGCCCAGCAGACTGTCCAGCGGTTCGGGCGCCTCGATGGTGATGGTCGACCCTGGCAGGCTGGCCACCGCCGCCATGGGGTCGCCAAAGGTCTGCATCGGGTGAAAGCCGCCGGTGAGTGCGCCGTCCGCTCGGGCCTTGTCCAGGGCCGACACCTCGGTGGCCCCGCTGCAATGGACCACGCCCATGCCCACCCGCCAGCGCAAGGCCTGCGTGGCGGACTCGATCACTCCGTCCGGGGTCACGACAAACACCAGGTCGCAGCGGTCGACCACTTCCTGCGCCGTCACCACCAGGCAGCCCTCGATGCGGTCGGCCAACGCCCGCGCGTCGGCATCCACCGGGTTCGCTACGGCGACGACCGGCACCCCCACGTCCGCCAGGCTCCAGGCCAGCGCCTTGCCCAGGCGGCCCGCGCCGATGAAGCCCACCTGCGGCAGCGCGCTGCGCAGTGCCCTGGTACTCACGTCCGACCTGCCCAGGTGCGGTAGCGTCCCAGCAGCGCCAGATCGGGCTGGCTACCCAGGCCGGGGCCGGTCGGCACCGGCACGCGACCCTCATGCAATGGCAGCAGCGGGCCCACCACCGCCTCGCGGCCGACGTTGGGGTGGGCATCAAATTCAAGCAGGCCGGTGCCGCCGGCGGCCGCCAGCACATGCAGCGAGGCCAGCAGCGCAATGCCGCCGCCGAAGTAGTGCGGGCAGTAGCGCTTGCCTGCGGCCACCGCGCCCTGGGCCACATGCCAGTTGCCGGTCACGCCGCCCCATTTGGTGATGTCGGGCTGAATCACCTTCAGCACATGGGAGGCAATCGCCTGGTCGAACTGGCGGTCATGGAAGTTCTCCCCGCCAGCCAGCGGCGTCGAGGAGGCGGCTGCCAGCGCCTGCCAGTCGGCGTCGGGTGCGTCCACCCGCAGCGGCTCCTCGAACCAGTCGAGGTGCAGCGTCTCGATGGCACGCGCGAAGTCGATCGCTGCCGACAGGCTGAGAACCTGGTTGGAGTCGCAGGTGATCACCGCCTGTGGCCCCAGCGCTTCGCGCATGGCCTGCAGGTTGCGCACGTCCTGCGCGTGGCCGAAGCCGGTCTTGAGTTTGAAGGCGCGGTGTCCCTCGGCCTGGCGGGCAGCGGCGAAGTGCTCGGGTGCGTCGGGGTTGATGCCGGTCACATACACCGGCACCGAGTCGACCGCGCGGTCAGACAGCAGGCGGTGCAGCGGCCGGCTGGCCTTGCGCGCCACCAGGTCCCAGACCGCAATGTCTATCCCTGCAATGGTCTGTGCGATCGGACCGACTTCGAGCGTTTGCAGCACCAGCACCTCGAGCTCGCGGGTGAGAGTGCGCATCACGTCGCCTGGCTGCTCGAAACGCCGGCCGACGACTCGCTCACCCAGGTCGACCGCCAGGCGTGCGCGGTGCTCGGCACCCACCGCCGGCCAGTTGGCCCAGACCTCGCCCCAGCCCTCGGCGCCGTCGGTGTCGACCACCCGCACCAGCACGAAGGGACGGTCGCGGAAAGTGCCAAAGGCGACCTTGATCGGGGTCTGCACCGGGACCCGGAAGGCGAAGGCCTCGACAGAGGCGATGGTGATGGGCAGTGTGCTCATGATGCGGTGGTGGTCTCGGCCACGGGCGTGAAGCGAAAGCGCGGTTCGGGCAGTCCCCGTACCCCGACGTCGAGCGAGAGCAGGGCGCCGGCCAAGGGCTGGTCGGCCAGCTCGCCTGCGCTCATGTGCTGGCTGGCGGTGGTGATGTAGAGCGTGCGCAGGTCGGTGCCGCCGAAGGCGCAGCAGGTGGGGCGCTCCACCGGCAGCTCGATCACACGGTCCACCCGGCCCTGCGGGCTGTAGCGGACGACGCGCCAGGCATTGAACTCGGCGTTCCAGACAAAGCCTTCCTCGTCCACCGCCGAGCCGTCCGGAAAGCCGGGCGGCTGGGTCTTGGCCAATACGCGGGGCTCGCCCATATGCCCTTGTTCCGGGTCGTAGTCGTGAGCGTAGAGCGCGTACTGCAGGGAGTCGGCAAAGTACATGGTGCGGCCGTCGGGGCTGAAGGCCAAGCTGTTGGGGATGCACACGCCGGTACGTACGGGATGCAGCTCGCCCGGCCCCTCCATCCGGAACAGCGTGCCCTCTGGCGCGCGGGTGAGGTTGTGCATGCTCCCGAGCCAGAAGCGTCCCTGGCGGTCGCAACGGCCGTCGTTGAAGCGGTGTCCGGCGATCACCGTCGGCGGCCAGGCATATGACTCGAGGCTGCCGCTGGCGGTGTCGAACAGGGCGACGAACTGCGGCAGGGCGACCAGCAGTCTGCCCTCGTCGGTCAGCGCGATCGAGCCCACCAGGTCGGGCATGGGCCAGGTGTCAATCTGGCCGGTGGCTGGCACCAGGCGGCGGATGGCGGGACGACGGATGTCGACCCAGTACAGGCAGCCGGCGCGCTCGTCCCAGATAGGGGATTCCCCGAGGATGTCGGTTTGGTCACCGACCCGGCGCAGTCCACCGGGCAGGTCGTGGGTATGAGGCATGGCACGCATGCTAGGGGCCGTCCTGCAGGACGCGCCATCTGTATTGCGGCAATCGGGCATTCGAATCCCGCGAAGTCCCTGCCCCGCCCGCGTCCCCGGCCCACCCGGCAGCCAGCCCCGTCTTCGCAATCGGCGTAGAGGGCGTTGCCCAAGTTCCAATTCCGGCCGAGCGTCCCTCTGCCTAGCATGCATCCCATCGTCAAGAACGGAGACATGCGGCCCCTCGCTGGGCCGAGCAGGACATGGATACTGGCCCCCAAGTAGCGACCCCCATCCCCGGCGCCGATGCCGTGGACGGCCACCTTTTTGCCAGCCTGGCGCCGCAGCGCCTGTTCTCGATGGAGGGCAAGGTGGTCCTGATCACCGGCGCGGCCGGTGGCATTGCCATGGGCCTGGCGCGTGGTTTTGCGGCTGCCGGTGCACGATTGCTGCTGGCCGACTACACCGACGCGGTGCATGAACGTGTGGCTCAGTTTCAGAGCGCAGGTTGCGAGGCCCATGGCCTGGTCTTTGACGTGACCGACCCGGCGGCGGTGGCCGCTGCCGTGGCTGAAGGTGCGGCGGTGTGGGGCCGTATCGACGTTGCAATCAACAACGCCGGCGTCATCGTCCGCACGCCTTTCCTTCAGCTGTCCCCCGAGGAGTGGCAAAAGGTGATCGACACCGACCTCACCGCCTGCTTCCTCGTAGCGCAGCAGGCCGCGCGGCTGATGGTCAAGCAGGGCGCGGGCCGCATCATCAACATGGGTTCGATCATGAACCATGTGTCGCGGCCTAACCTGGTGCCCTACGTGTCGGCCAAGGCCGGCGTGTCGGGCTTTACCCGTGCGATCGCCGCCGACCTGGCCGGCACTGGCGTCACCGCCAACGCACTGGCGCCGGGCTACACCATCACCCCCTTCAGCCAAGCAGCCGACAAGGACTTCAACGCCTTCGTCTCCGGCTGGACACCTGCACGTCGCTGGGGTCGGCCGGAGGACATCGCCGGCGCCGCGCTGCTGCTTGCATCGGACGCAGGCGCCTACATCAACGGCCACACGCTCTATATCGACGGTGGCTTCCTCTCCGTCACCCGCTGACGCCTGACCGGTGACCCGCGCCATGCCCCTTCCTGATCCTCGGCCAGCCAACCCGGCCGCGGCGGGCCAGCGCCAGCCCGTAGGCGTTGGCCGGCGCTGGCTGATTGCCCTGCGCTCCTTTGCGGTTTTTGCTGCCCTGTGGTGGCTGCTGGCCACCTGGAACGCCAATCCCCTGCAACTGCCAACGCCCCAGAGCGTTCTGAACGCGCTGTGGGGCCTGGCGCGCGACAAGGAACTGTTTGAGCACGCGGCGATCAGCACCGTTCGCCTGCTGATTGCGCTGGCCCTGGCCATCGCGGTGGCCGTGCCGCTGGGTTTCTGGATGGGTCTGAGCCGCCGGGCTGAGGCTTTCATCGATCCGCTGGTGGAACTGCTGCGGCCTATCTCAGGCATTGCCTGGCTGCCCCTGGCCCTCTTCATCTTCGGCGTAGGCGACACGCTGCCCGTGTTCATCATGGTCTACGTCGCCTTTTTCCCCATCCTGCTCAATACGGTGTCTGGCGCGCGCAGCGTCGATAAGCGCTTGGTGCTGGCGGCGCGCACCATGGGCGTGGGCCCGACAGCGCTGCTGCGCCACGTGATCATCCCGGCCGCGCTGCCCACGGTCATGGTGGGTGTGCGACTGGCCTTTGCCGGCGCCTGGGCGGCCATCGTTGCCGCCGAACTCATTGGTGCGCCCAGCGGACTGGGTTTTGCCATCGAGTGGTACCGGCAGTTGCTGATGACGTCCAAGGTTTTCTCTTTCATCTTGGTGATCGGGGTGGTCGGCTTCCTGTGCGACGCCGGCCTGCGCGCGCTGCAGCGTGTTCTCACCCCCTGGTCGGAAGGGACGGGTCTGCAATGAGCGCCGCCCTGCAAAACCGACAAGCCCTGTTGCCGCGCTTGGCCCAGGCGCTGGCCCTCCCCCTGGTCTTGTTGCTGGCCTGGCAGGCCTGGGCCATGACCCTGCCGCCAGAAAGCCCGGCGCCGGCGCCGGCCCGCGTGGTGGCCGCTGCCATCACCCTGGTGGCCAGCGGTGATTTGCCCATGGCTCTGGTGCAAAGCCTCGGGCGCGTGCTCGCTGGCTTTGGCATCGCTCTGGTTCTTGGCGTTGTGATCGGTTCCCTGATGGGATCAAGCCGGCGGGTGCAGGAGAACCTCGACCCCATCGTCGAGAGCTTTCGCCCGATCGCACCCATGGCCATCTTGCCGATCGCCATCCTCTGGTTTGGCACCGGCACACCTTCGGCCCTGGCCATCGTGGCTTACGCCGCCTTCTTCCCGGTGCTGGTGAACACGGTGCACGGTGTCAGCCGGGTTGAGCGGCGCTTGGTACAGGCCGCGCAGACCATGGGGGTGCCCCGCCTGACCATCCTGCGGCATGTGGTCTTGCCCGGTGCCGCGCCGAGCATTTTGCTGGGAGCCCGTCTGTCCATGGGCGTGGCCTGGACCGCCATCATCGCCGCCGAACTGGCAGTGGGTGCCAAGTCCGGCGGGGGTACTTCCGGCGGCATCGGCCAAATGATGTTCATCTTCTATTCGTACAGCGTGGACCTCAACGCCATCGTCGTCTGCATGGTGGTGGTTGGCCTGGTGGCCCTGCTCATTGACCGCATCTTCCGCGCCATCGAGGCGCGCGTCATCCGCTGGAAAGACTGACCATGGACAACACCCTTTCCTCCCCATCGACTGCCGCCGCGCCCAAGCTGCGCCTGCAGTCGGTCACCAAGAGCTTCATTGCCCCACACACCGGTCAGCCCACGCTGGCGGTCGACGATTTCACGCTGGACATCCAGACCGGCGAGTTCATCTGCGTGGTCGGGCCGTCCGGCTGCGGCAAATCCACGGTGATGAACATGATCGCGGGCCTGGACACCCCGACCACTGGCTCGATCCAGAAGGACGGCCAGCCCATCACCGGCCCCGGCGCGGACCGCGGGGTGATGTTCCAGGACTATGCCCTGATGCCGTGGCAGACGGTGCGTGACAACGTGGGCTTCGGGCTGCGCCACGGCACCCCCGGCCTGCATCTGTCGGCGGCCCAGCGCGAGGAGCGCATCGTCCACTTCATCGATCTGGTTGGCCTTCGCGGCTCCGAGCGCAAGTACCCGCACCAGCTCTCGGGGGGCATGCGCCAGCGCGTCGCCCTGGCCCGGCTGCTGGCCAACGGCCCCGATGTACTGCTGATGGACGAGCCCCTGGGCGCGCTCGATGCGCAGACGCGTTTGATTTTGCAGATGGAGTTGCTGCAGATTTGGGGTCAGACCGCTACGCGCGAGCAGCGCAAGACCGCTGTTTTCATTACCCACGATATCGAGGAAGCCGTGTTCCTGGCCGACCGTGTGGTGGTCATGAGCAGCCACCCGGGCCGTGTGCGCGCGGTGCTTGATATCGATCTGCCGCGCCCTCGCACCGAATCTTCGCGCGCTGACCCGCATTTCGGTCGTCGGGTCGAAGAGATCTGGGCCCTGATCCGCGACGAGGCCCGCCGGGCTATCGGAGGCTCGCAGGTCGGAGGCTCCCAGGTCGGTGCCGCCACCGAGAAGACTCCAAGCCACTGAGGCCTTGCAGGCCAAACCGTTTTTCACCGTCGACATGCCAAGCCAAACCACGAAAGGAGACATCATGTCCAAGCCACTGACCGCCAACCGCCGACAACTCGTACTCGGGGGCGCCGCCCTCGCCGGGGCATCGGCCCTGGGCGTCCCCGCCCTGGTGCACGCCCAAGGCTCGCGCCGCCCGCTCAAGATCTCCATCGGGCGTATCCCGTGGGCCGCAGGCAATTCGCCCATGACCCAGTACATGATCAACAACAAGTTGATGGAGCGCCGTGCCGCCGAACTGGGCTATGACCTCACCATCGACTGGCGCGAGTACCCCACGGCACTTCCCATGGTCGAGGCCATGGTGGGCAACAACCTCGACATCGGCATGTGGGGCAACACCCCCATCACCCGGGGTCTGTCCACTGGCTTGCCGATCAGCCTGATGGTCGTCGGCGAGGGACACCTGCGCTTTTTGATCACGACCCGCAAGGGCTCCCCCATCCGCAACTTCGCCGACCTCAAGGGCAAGACCATCGGCGTTTCGCTCGGCGGCGACCCGCAAAGCGCGCTGTTCCAGATGCTGCGCTTCGAGATGGGTGTGGAAGACATCAAGGAAACTGGCATCCGTTTCGTGAACATGCCTACCCATGCCCAGGCGGCCTCGGTGCCGACTGGCGTGGACGCCACCTGCACCATCTACCCGGCCTACCTGGCAGCCCAGGCCAGCGGCACGGTGGCCATTGCCAACTCCTTTGGTTACACCGAGGAGCACTACGACGGTCCGGCCGGCAAGGGTGCCGGCAAGCTGCTGCCCAACGCGAAAAAGTCCCCCTTCTTCCCCGACGGCTACTACCTGCATCGCTCGTTCTGGATCGGCCGCAACGGCATGATCGAACAGCACCCCCAAGCGGTGTTGGCCTTCCTCATCGCGCAGCAAGAGGCGGTTGCCGCACTGTCCGCCATGGACCCGGGCGTGGTCTCGCAACTGGTGCGTGACTACTGGAAGCTCGACAACGTGCAGGGCGCCAAGGTGGTCAACGATGACGTGCTGTTCTCCCGCGGCTGGGCCTGGCCGACGGAGGCTGATGCCCGCGCCATTCTCGAAACCAGCCGCTTCATGGCCGAGAACAAGGTGATCGACAAGCCCCTGGCGTGGTCGACCATCAAGGGCGCCTTCTCCCGTACCGCGCCGCTGATGAAGCAGGCCTACGACCGCTTGGGTTCAAAGCCCGTTGCAGGCGAATTCACCCGTACCAACGTTGCCGACCTGCGTGGCCGTCCGGTCTGGGAAATCAACCAGTGGGCTGACCGCAGCTAAACCCCTTTTTCAACCTTGTACCGGAGTTACCCTCAATGAAAGTCGGATTTGTCGGCCTGGGCGTCATGGGCGGACCCATGGCCGCGAACATCCTCAAGCACGGGCATGAACTGACCGTGTTTGACCTCAGCCAGCAGGCGGTGGACCGTCTGGTCCAGGCCGGCGCCAAGGCGGCCAAGACACCGCGTGAAGTTGGCGCTGCCAGCGACATCGTGGTGACCATGTTGCCCGAGCCCCAGCACGTCGAGCAGGCGGTCCTGGGTCCCGATGGCATCGCCGCCGGCCTCAAGGCGGGCGGCATCGTCATCGAGATGAGCACCATCGACCCGGCCACCTCGCGCCGTGTCGGCGATGCGCTCCGGGCGCAGGGCAAGGAACTGGTCGACTCCCCCGTGGGCAAGACCAGCGAGCATGCGGTCACTGGCACGCTCACCTTGATGGTGGGCGGCAACCGCCCGGCCATCGACCAGGCGATGCCTGTCCTCAAGTGCATGGGGACCGACACCTACTTCTGCGGCGGCCCGGGCACCGGCCATGCGATGAAGATGACCAACAACCTGTTGGCCACCACCATCATGTGCGCCAATACCGAAGCACTGGCCATCGGCATCAAGAACGGACTCACCCTCGAGTTGATGCAGGAGGTGATGCGCACCACCATGGCCTGGAACCAGCAGCTGGCGGTGGCCATGCCCAAGAAGGTGTTCCTCGGCGACGACAGCCCGGGCTTTGCCATCCGTCTGGCCTGCAAGGACGTGCGCCTGGCCTGCGAGGCGGCCGAGGACATGGGCTTCACCGCTGCGGTCGGCCGCGGCGCGCAGGCCACCATGGACCGTGCCATCGGCATGGGCTTGGGTGACCGCGACACCGCGGCGCTGATGTTCATTCGCGAGCGGGAGCTGGGCATCGAAGTGCGCCAGCAACCGGCCGACGCGAAGAAAGCCGCCTGAGGAGGACCGGGGTCATGGCCGCTTATGTGATCAACGACATGGTCGTCACCGACCCGGTTCTGTTCGAGGACTACAAGCGCCTGTCCCCGCCCACCGTGGCCGCCTACGGCGGGCGCTTTCTGGCGCGCGGCGGTGCGGTCGAATCGCTGGAAGGCGACTGGACGCCTAAGCGTCTGGTGATTCTCGAATTCCCCACGGCCGCTCAGGCCCGCGCCTGGATCGACTCGCCGGAGTACGCGCCGGCGCGCGCGCTGCGCCAGCGCTCGGCCACCTCGAACATGCTCGTGGTGGAAGGGGTGCTTCCGGCCTGAAGGTTCTTGCAGGGTCACCTGCCGCCGCCCGCTCGGGGCGGGCGACAACGACACGGCCCCGTGGTGAATCCCCGGGGCCGTTGTCTTGGCGGTGGCCTCAGCGGCCTGTGGGGGATGCAGGCAATTCTTCGTGCTGGTCCAGATCCGGCGCAGAGGGGAAGCGGGTGGCCTCCCACTCTGTTGCATACGGCGGGGCCGGCATCTGCACCTCATGGCCGTGGACGTCCATGGGCCGGGTGCGCAGCTGGGGGTGGGCGATGAGATCGTGCACCGAATTGATCGAGCCGAAGGCGGTTTGCGCTTCGGTCAACCGGTCGACCACCTCGGCATAGCCCAGGCCGCCGAACACCGCCTGCACTTCGGCTTCCAGTGCCTCCCGGTGGCGGGTGCGGGCTGCGTTGTCGGCAAAGCGCGGGTCCAGCGCCAGGGCCGGATCTCCCATCACCTGCTCGCAGAAGCTGGCCCATTCGCGCTCGTTCTGGATGGACAGCACCACCTCCCGGCCGTCGGCGCAGGTGAAGGCGCCGTACGGAGCGATGCTCGGGTGCTTGAGGCCTACCCGGTCAGGCGCTTTTCCACCGTAGCGGGCCTGTAGATAAGGAACCGCCATCAGCTCGGCGGCCGACCCGAACAGCGAGACCTTGACTCCGCTGCCACGACCGGTGCGGGTGCGCTGTAAGAGCGCCTCCAACACACCGATCAGCGCATTCATGCCAGCGCTGATGTCGCAGACCGACACCCCGATACGGCCCCAGGGGCCGGGCGCGCCGCTCACGGCCACCAGGCCGCTTTCGGCCTGCACCAGCAGGTCATAGGCCTTGAGGTCCTTGAGCGGTCCGTCTTCGCCGTAGCCGGAAATGTCGCAGGTGATCAGGCGCGGGTGTCGCTGGCGCAGTTCTTCCGAGCCGAAGCCCAGGCGCTGTGCGGCACCCGGCGCCAGGTTCTGCAGGAACACATCGGCGCTGGCCAGCAGCGTGTGCAGGCGGGCCTTGTCATCATCCTGGCGCAGGTCCAGGGCCAGCGACTCCTTGCCGCGGTTGATCCAAACGAAATAGGAGGATTCGCCGTGCACCGCGCCGTCATAGCCGCGGGCAAAGTCGCCCTCGGGGCGCTCGATCTTGATCACCCGTGCCCCGGCGTCGGCCAGCCGGCTTGAGCAATAGGGCGCGGCCACCGCCTGCTCCAGGGCTATGACCAGAATTCCGTCGAGTGGTTGCGGGTTCATCTTGCGTGACCTTCAGCGTCTTCAGCCGGCATAGTAGTTGACGATTGTCTTGGTGGTGCTCAATTCTTCCAGTGCCAGCAGACCCTTCTCGCGCCCATGGCCGCTGCGCTTGGTGCCGCCGAAGGGAAGCTCCACCCCGCCGCCAGCGCCGTAGCAGTTGATAAACACCTGGCCAGAGACAATGGCGCGGGCCATGCGCTGCTGGCGGGCGCCGTCACGTGTCCAGACCCCGGCAACCAGACCAAACTCGGTGCCATTGGCAATCGCCACGGCCTCCTGCTCGGTGTCGAACACCTGCAGCGCCAGCACCGGGCCGAACACCTCCTGGCAGACCAGGGGGTGGGTGGCCGGCACCGGCCCGAAAACGGTGGGCGCGACGAAGTAACCGCCCTGTAGGCCGTCGTGGAGCGGCGCCTCTGCGATGACCGGCAGTCCGTCCGCGCGGGCGCGGTCGATGAAGCCCTGCACACGCGTCTGTTGGGTGGCGTTGATCACCGGGCCCAGGTCGGCGTCGTCCTCGGGCCGGCCGATGCGCAGCGCGGCGAAGCGCTCGGCCAGCAGGGCGGTAAAGCGCTCGGCGACGCTGCGCTGGACGACCACCCGGCTGCCCGCCGAACAGGTCTGACCGGCGTTTTGGGTGATGGCCTTGCACACCAGGGTGGCGGCCTGCGCCAGGTCGGCGTCCTCGAAAACGATCTGCGGCGACTTGCCACCCAGCTCCAGCACCACCGGTACATGGTGGCGTGCGGCGGCCTGCTGCACGAGCTGGCCGACCTCAGGGGAACCCGTGAAGGAGATGAAGTTGATATCGGGGTGCGCGGTGAGCGCGGCACCGGCCTCCTCACCCACGCCGGTCACGATATTCAGGGCGCCGGCCGGCAGGCCAGCCTCGACCAGCAGCGCGCCCATCTCCAGGCACACCGCGCAGGCCTCCTCGGCCGGTTTGAGTACGGCGGCATTGCCCATGGCCAGCGCCGGCGCGATGGTGCGCCCGAACATCTGGGCCGGGTAGTTCCAGGGTGTGATGTGAGCGGTGACGCCCAGGGGCTCGCGCACCACAGTGACGTTGTAGCCCGCCAGGTAGGGGATGACCTCGCCGTGGATCTTGTCGGCCGCGCCGCCGTAAAACTCGAAATAGCGTGCGACTGCCGCCATGTCTGCCCGTGCCTGTGAGATTGGCTTGCCGGTGTCATGCGCTTCCAGCCAGGCCAGGCGTTCGGTGTGGGCGAGCACCAGAGCGGAAAACCTCTGCATGACCCGTCCGCGCTCGGTGGCCGACATCGCACCCCAGCGCCCCGCCAGCGCAGCTCGGGCGGCCTGCACCGCCGCGTCAATCTCGGCGGCCCCGCCGGCGGACAGCCAGGCGAATTGCGCGCCGGTGGCCGGTGCGATGACCGGCAGGGGCGGGGCATCGGCACTGCCCACCATCACCCCTCCGATCAGGTGGCCGTACAGGGCTTGCGCCGCATGCTGGCCGATGGCGGCGGGGAAAAGGTCGGGGCGGTCGCACTGCATGGCCAAGATTCCTGGTGATGACGCTGCCGCAGCGCCATACCTGCGCCACGGATCTTCAGCGCATTCTTGAACCTGCCGCCTGCAGCGTCCATGGGAATTTGGGCAAAGCCGGCTTGTGCTTTTTCGAAATGCGCCCGCCGTGGGGCGCGCCCTGCGCTCAGGCGGCGGCGCTGGCCACCATGTGCCGTACCAGTTTGGCGACGGTGGGGTGGTGGGCGCGCTCTTTCTTCATGCAAATGAGCATGCGGCGCTCGGCCCATTCTTCGGTCAGCGGGCGTACCGTGAGATTCATGCCCTTGCCCAGAACACTCGCTGCTTGATAGGGCAGCAGGCCCACCCCCAAACCCGCTTGCACCATACGGCACACCGCTTCGAAGCTGCGCACTTCTACGCGGACTTGCAGGGTCCGCTCGGCGATCACCGCTTGCTCGGTCAGTAGCCGCATCATCGAGGAATTGCTCTCCAAGGCGATCAGGTCGTCGTCGAGCAGATCAGAAAACCGCATTTCGGGCGCGCGTGCCATGGCGTGCTGGGGCTGCATGACGACCGCGATGCGGTCAGTGACATAGGGCAGGCACTCCAGCCCCTCGGCAGGTGTGCCGTCGACGATCACCCCCAGATCGCCCTGGGAGGCCAGCAGCGCGCGCACGATCTCATGGCTCCAGCGCTCCTCGAGCACCAGACGCACATCGGGGTTGCTGCGGGCGAAGCTGGCCATGTGCTCCGGGAGCGACTCGGTCATGACCGAGGTGTTGGCCAAAATGCGCAGCGATCCCTTGCGGCCGGAGGCATGGTCCCGCATCTCGGCCTGCATCTGGTTGATTTCGACCAGCAGGGTCTTGGCATGGGGCAGCAGCGAGGCGCCCGCCGGTGTGAGCTCGACGCCCTTGGAAGAGCGTTCGAGCAGGGGCGTCTTGAACCGGTGCTCCAGCAGCGCCATCCGGCGACTTGCTGCAGCCAGCCCGATATGCGACGCCTCCGCCGCCTTGGTAAGGCTGCGAAGTTCTGCGGCACGCACGAATAGTGCGAGCGAGTCGATATCTGGAAGCAAGGGGTCTCCTTGAGGCTGGCGCGATTGTGTCTAGCCCGTGTCAGACTGACTATTCCTGAGGCGAGAAGCCAGCTTTCCGCTCACGGGAAAGCGCGTATCAGGGCGTAGGGGCCGAGTGGTTCGCCCTGCCATTCACGCCAGGGGCTCGCGGCGCCGGCGCAGTGGTCCAGCCACCCAGGCGCGTCGAGTACTTCGATTCGGCCGCTGCGCGCAGCTGTCGCCAGTAGCGCGCGAAGCGGCAGTGGCTCAGGGCCCAGGTTGGCCAGCAGGAGGCAGCTGCCTTGCGGGCCTTCGTGCTCGATGTGCGCCCAGGGCCCCTCGCGCCAGGCCTGCGCCCGCACCCGAATCGTCGGGGCCAGCAATACGCTCAGTGCATGGGCGGCGGGCGATAAGCGCCATGTGCCCTCGCCATGGAGCAATAGCCCGTCATTGCGGCCGAGTCCGCGCAGACTGATCGCCTGCGCGCCACCGTCGATCAGCGCCGCCACGTGACCGACCAGCCAGGCTGCGCCGAACAGCGCTGCACTGCGCGGGTCTTGCTGCCCCAGGCACTGCGGCCGGCGGCGGTCCGGTGGCGGTTGCGCGCCCAGCGGGCTGCGGGGCGCTGCCAGGGCGCTCGGTCCGACTTCGAGGTGCGCGATGCCATGCCGCGTTCGCAGGGTCTGCAGCAGCGAGGGCAGGCTGCGCAGGCCGTCCATCACCAGGGCTGCCTCGGTGCCGTGCACCAGGGAGCAGGTGGTGAAGGAGACAAAGTCCGCTGGGCCGAGCCGCTCGGCCCGGTTGGCCTGGGCAAAGAAGTACGGCGTGCCCGCACCGAAGGCTGCGCCGGGAAATGCATGGGCCAGTGTGCTCAACTCGGTGGCCTGGCCCGGAAAGAGTGCGACGGACTGCGGCGCGATGCCGGCCGCTGACAACGCATCCGCCAGGGCGGTGAGCGCCGCGTTGGTTGGCGCGCCGGGGGCGTGACCACCCGCCGAGGCGCTTGCAGCATCTGCGGCCGTCATCGTCCCCTGCTTGCTGGCGGGAGGGCTTGCGCTGCGCAGGTCCAGCCGCAGCTGGGCGCCGCTGGCGGTGAGCGCCTGGGCCAGGGCCATCGCGTCCAGAGGCTCGGTGGCATGGTCCATCACCAGATGCAAACGCGCCGGCCGCCACTGGGCCAGGACCGGGGTCCAATGCGTGAGATCGGCCAGATCCTCGGGTGCAAGGCCCAGGCCCAGAACGGGGGGCGTGCGCCAGGCATCGCGGTCATCGCCTTCGACAGTCGCCGAGCGTGTGGGCAAGGGTGTGGGCGAGAGTGTGGGCGAGAGTGTGGGCGAGGCTGAGGGTGCAGGCGTGGGCCTGTTTTCGATCCGCAAGGTGGCCCGCTGCCAAACCGACTCGCCAGGGCCGAGCCGGTAGGGGCGGGGCATGCTGTTCGACCGGCTGTAGGTCTTGAAGGAGGCGTCCGCGTTATTGCGCTGATCTTCAGTTTCGAAGCTATCGCCTTCCAGCTCGCAGCAGGCCCACGCGCCTGGCACCAGCGGGTGCTCGATCGCCCGGACCGCAGTGAAGGGCGGCCAGGCGGGCACCAGCGCAGGGAATTCGCTGTGGGTGCTGCGGCCGTCGTCGTGCCGGATGCACACCGGCTGCTTGGCCAGCGCCAACGGGTGTTCCAGGCACAGCCCAGCGCGGTTGGTGAGTGCTGCAAGGGCGGAGCCACTGCCCTGGGCGACATCAGCGATGTCGGTGGCCTCTGCGATCTGCGCGAGCGCCTCGTAGCGGATGCCGCCTCGGTCGTCGACCGCTATCGTCACCGTCAGGCCGACCCTTGGCGGCCCTTCCAGGTGGGCCGCGAGGGTCAGCGTGAACCCGCCCTCGCGCGCAGCATGATCCACCGCGTCGATGACTGGCACGGGCGTGCCCCAGTGGATGTCGCGCCAGACAAAGCCCAGGCTGCTCCAGGCCAGGCGATCTTGGTAGTGGATGTCGCGCAGGATCAGCCCCTGCCGCTCAAAGCGCCAGGGGCCGCAGCGCATCGGCACCCGAGGCTCCTCGGGCACTTCGGTGCCGTACAGGGCCTGATGCAGCGCGGTCTCCATCAGCGTCGCGCCTTCCGAACCCGGCTGTCGGGCCCTGCGCGGTGCATCAGATGGTGCGGCCGCCGTCTACCGGCAGCTCGACGCCGGTGATGAACTGCGCTGCGTCACTGGCCAGCCACAGTGCGGCCTGGGCCACATCCTGCGGTGTGGACATGCGTCCCAGCGGGATGCCGGCGACGATCTTGGCGCGGTTTTCGGGGGTGTCGGGCACACCCAGAAACTGCTCGATCAGCCCGGTGGCGCCCATGACCGGGCAGATCGCATTGACCCGAATGTTGTCCGGGCCCAGCTCGGCGGCCATGGACTTGGACACCAGATTCACCGCCCCCTTGGAAGCGTTGTACCAAGTCAGGCCCGGCCGTGGACGGATGCCGGCGGTCGAACCGATGTTGATGATGGCGCCGCCCTTGCGTTCGCGCATCAGCGGCACCACCGCGCGGGTCATATGGAAGATGGACTTCACATTGACCGCGAACACGAGGTCGAAGGTAGCCTCGTCCACCTCCAGCAGAGGCTGGTTGCGGTGGGTGGTGCCGGCGTTGTTCACGACGATGTCGGGCGCGCCGAAGGCCTGCACGCAGGCCTGCACCGCCGCCTGGACCTGGTCGCCCTTGGAGACGTCGCAGCCGATGCTGGCTGCCGAGGCGCCTATCGATGCAGCAACCTGCTGCGCGCGCGCGGCGTCGAGGTCAGCGATCAGTACCTTGGCGCCTTCAGCGGCGAAAAGCCGCGCGATACCTTCGCCAAAGCCACCGGCGGCGCCGGTGACGAGGGCGACCTTACCCTGGAGTTGTCCCATGGTGTGTTCCTTACCCGTGGTTCAAGGCCAATTCAGGGCCAGAGGATCTGGTGTTCCTCCGCCACGATCGGGGAGACGTCCTTGGCGAAGTTGGGCAGGTCGGCCAGCAGCGTCTTGCCTTCGGGGCTCTGAAGCGCTGCGGTCAGCGCCTCTTCCGAGTCAAACCACAGCTCCGAAAAACCGTCGTAGTCAAAATGGGGAAAGCGTCCACGGTCGACCATGTTGACCGAGTAGCGGCGCAGGCCGGGTAGCTTCACGCACAGGGCAGCGTGGCGCTCGAGCCAGTGCTCGACGAATTCCTGGTGGGTGATGCCATCCTTGCGACGCAGGATGCCCAGGCGCTTGATCAAGGTTTTTTTCATGATGTCTCTCCGGGTGCTTGCCGCGCGCAGGGCGCACGCGGCGTATCGGGAGGCATCGTAGGTCGGCGGGTGCGCCGCCGTGTCTGAATTTAGGCAACACCGCCCTTGGTTGCGGGCAAGAAGGCCTCGCCGCTTTGC
>JACCDP010321948.1_pt1 | contig 27262 bp, 19 predicted proteins | sample 7445841 | NCBI WGS metagenome assembly JACCDP01 (sample SAMN15323441, study PRJNA562643) | freshwater metagenome | isolation source: river surface water | place: USA:Blue River Watershed | collected 2017-08-17 | reverse complement strand
TTGAGCGCCAGGCCGCGGTTGGCCTTAAAGCGTTCCATTTCGAAGTAGTTATACTCGAAGAGCTGCGCGATGCCCTTACGGGCTTGGGCCCGGAAGTTATCGCCCTCGTTGCTCTTGGCCTCGATCAACAGCGAGCGACCCTCGGTCGCCTTCACCGCCAGCAGGTCGATGTGGTTGTTCTTGAAGCACTCGTAGCCACGCTCGCGCAACTTGCGGTAAAGCAGCGACAGGATGTCGGCATGGGCGGTCTCGGCCCGCTGGAGCTTTCGCAGGTCGACCTGGCGATGGCCGTCATCCACCCGGAGGATCCGACCACCGACGTCTTCGAACTGGGTTAGGCCGGTCGTATGCCGAAGGAGGTCCTTCTCTCCGCGCACTTCCGCGAGGGCGGTGAGCCGGGTCGGGAGGGCATCATCTTCCTCTTCCCGGGTTCGGTAGGCGTAGAGCCCACGGGTCCCGGCGAGCAGCGCTTCCTTGGTAGCGACGTCCTGAATGCTCGAATAGGAGCCCATCTTCGGGAAATTCGGCAGTTCCTTGAGCGGGATGCCGGCGGCAAGGAGGCGGCGGAGGAGCTCCGCCGTATTGGCCTGTTTGGCCAAAGACTGGCTATCCCAGTCCCCCGCGAGAGGGATGTCGGCGAAGAGGTAGATCTCGCTGAAGTGAAAGCGGTGCGGGTAGATGACCCGACCTTCCGCAAACTCCTCAATCCAGAGCGGCGTCGTACCGGTAAAGAAGTGGTTACCGACCACCCCGAAGCCAACCACCCGCGAGGAAAGTTCCTTGGTCGGCAGAAACCGGCTCTCGGATTGGGAGGAATGGAAGAAGATGACATCTCCAGGCTGCAGTTTCTTCCATTGGCTGACGAGCTTGGGGTTATCACGAAAACCCCAAGTACTGGACTTTAGTGCCGTTAGGTAGTTCTCCGGGGTGCCCGTTACCCGGTAGATCGACTTAGTATCTTGGAGGGCGCTCAGCCGCATGGGTCAGAGTTGGTCGTACTTCGTCGACCGTCCCTTGGCCTTCTCGACGGGATACTTGGCGGCATTTTCGGCCAGCTTTTCCCGGACGGCCTCGCCGAGGTCGATTTTCTGCTCATGGGCCAGCAGCAGGGCGAAGATCAGGACATCGGCCAATTCGGCCCGGACCTTGGCGGGATCCGCATCCTGGGGTTGCTTCCACAGAAACTGTTCGAGCAGTTCGCCGGCTTCGATGCTCAGCCCAGCTGCCAGATCCTTGGCGTTATGGAACTGCGCCCAGTCGCGCTCATCCCGGAATTGCCGGACTAGGGCGATTAACTGGCTAATCTCACTCATGGATGAATGAGGTATAGTCCCCTGCCTTTGTGTGGCAAGCACCGCTCCATTCAGCTCAGCGCCGGCAAGGGGAAGTCGAAGATGCGCAGCGGCACGCCATCGAATTCCTTGGGCTCCTTGGCGTCGTCGTTCTCGTTATCCAGGTAGAAGGTGCGCTGGGGTTCCCCGAGCATGCCGAGCAAATTCCCCGGGGTGGCCTGCTGGCTTAACGTTCCCGCGGTGTCGCCGACCATCGGATAAAGCAGGGCCAGGGGGAGCGCCGGCTCGCCCTTCGCCGTGTAGAGATGCGAATACGCAAACAACTGGTAGGCGTCCCCTTGGTCCACGCCGAGCGTCGCCGCCGCTTGGTCTTCTTCCAAGTCCTTCCATTTGGTGTCGGCGATGAGCACGGGCACCGGCTCCGCGCCGGCATGGGCGCGCCGGTAGAGGATGATGTCCGGTTTCACCTGGAAGGCGGCTTCGACTTTGTTTCCCTTCAGGTACTTGGCGAGATGGCGCAGGCTTTCCTGGCCCTTGGCGAAGTAGGTCGCTCCGCTGGGATCTTCGATGTCCGCCAGCGCGGTATTCAGTCGGTTGAGCGCGTAATCCTCGTAGAGCTTCCACATGCTGAACATCAGGCCAAACGCGCGGGCCCCCGCGGCGTCGCCCTGGATCTTCGGCGACTTCTTCTGGAGGAACAGCCGCGCCAGGGCCAAGAGCGGCCGGAACGCCCGTTCGTTGCGTCGCAGCTGCACCCGGCTGGCCATTTCGGGGGTGACCCAGCGGTCGCTGACGTGGTCCAACAAGGCGAGCGTATCCCGCAGGCGGGCGCGGACGGAGGTCGCCCGGCTCAGGCTCAGCGCGGCCCGCAGGCCCGCCTTCAGGGTCTGGTTCAACGGCGTGTCGGCTTCGAACGCATCATAGTCGCACGCCAGGGTCGCTTGGCCGGCGGCGATGGCCATGATTTGGCGGCCGATGTGGAGTCGCCCGCGTAGGGTACCGAGGGCCTCCTCGCGGGCCACGTAGTTGTGCGGCAGGCCGCGGGTTGCCTCACGGTGGAGCCGTTGGGCGAACCACTGGGCGAAGATTTCCAGGAAGGCATGCTTCTCCAGGTTGGCCGGACCGTAGGTTTCGTCTTCCACCCAGCCGGCGCCGATCAGCATCTTGATCAGGTCGACCTGGCCGGACTGCCCCTCCCGGTCGATCTTCGGCGTCACCGTCACCTGTACGCGGCCGAGATCGATGACCCCGACCCAGCCGCCCGACTTGAAGGTCTGGCTGTTATGGAAGCGGAACCATTCGCGGCTGTTCTTGCAGCCGAAGTGCGCCCGCAAAGCGATGAGCTGGTCCGCCTCCGCCCGGGACAGCGCCTTCTCGCCCCCATGCTCCGTCACGGGGATGGCCTCGAATTCCGAGGCGGTCAGCTGGACGCGCTCGCTCAGGGGATTAGGCGCCGGCGTAGCTCTTCAGGGTGGCGGCCGTCACGACGAACTTGGCCTTGTCCTGCTTGCTCGGCTCGGCCAGCCCCTGGAGCGCGGCCTTCTTGTCGTCCAGGTTCTCGTAGAACCACTCGTCGATCAGCGGCATGATCTTCTCGTTGATCTCCTGCGCGATGGCTTCGGCGCTCGGCGCCGGGTTGAGGCTATCGTATTGGGCGGTGACCATCGGTAGCCAGGCGTGTCCGATCTGGTGGTCGCGCGTCAGTTTCTCGCGGAGGGCCTTGTTCAATTTCTCGAGGAGCGCCTGGAGGTTGATGCCGCTCAGATTGGTCGGCAGCAACGTCGGGTCGGGCGCCATTTCCTTGAAGCGGAAGCGGCGGCGCAGGGCGGTGTCCAGCAAGGCGATGGACCGGTCTGCCGTATTCATGGTGCCCAAGAAATGCACGTTCGACGGCAGGCTGAACTGGTCGTGGTTTTCGCCTTCCAGGTAGCCCGGGCAGGCGCAGGGCAGCGTGACGCTCAGCGGGAAATCGCCGCCGGCCCGTTTGTCCTTTTCGATGAGCGTGATGAGTTCGCCGAAAATCTTGCTGATGTTACCGCGGTTCACCTCATCCATGATCAGGAGGTACGGTTGCGTCGGATTCTCCCGGGCTCGCTGGGCGATCCGGAGCAGCAGGCCTGGCTTGGGCTTGAAGACCATGGTTTCGCCCACCGTCTCCGGCTTGAAGCCGACGACGAAGTCCGCGTAGTCGTAAGATTGGTGGAAGGTCGTGAACTCGACCTGACCTTTGGCGAGCAGACGCTTGAAGTCGCCTTCCGCCTGGGTTTCGGCGTAACGGTCCGGGCCGAGGCAGGTCCGGATGGCGTGCTCCTTGGTCTTGTAGGTCTTGCCGGTGCCGGGCGGTCCGTAGAAGATCACGTTGGTGGGCGTGCCAGGCTTCGCCGCCGGGGGCGCCGGCGTCGTTGGGTCGGGGAGTTTGCTCATGTCGATGTTAAGGGCGTTGACGAGGATCGCGGTCTCATTCGGGAACTTGGTGATGTCCGTGAGCGCCTTGGTGATGAGGTAGTCCACTTCCGGGACGGCCACGGGCGTGCGGGTCAGCCAGCGTACGCTGCGCACGTGCTGGAAGCGTTCGCGGGTCGGTTCGTAGCGGTAGTCGCTGGCGACCAAGCCCGCGATGTAGTCCTGGGTCTTCGCTTTACGGGCGAAGACGATATCGCCGGGGCGCATGTGCTTCGCGAGGAGCCAGCACATCAGCGCGGTCTGCGTCGGGACTTTGCGCGGATAGGCGGCTTCGTAGAGCTCGCTCAGCTTGCGTCCGCGGTGACTCCAGCGGCTGGCCGGGGCGACGTTGTACGAAAGATCGAGCAGTTGGCGGGTGGCGTCGCTGAGGGAGGTCTCCAGTCCGCCATAACGGACGGTGCGCTCGCCCGTGATCACGGCTTGCTTCGTCGGATCGGCGATGAAGGCGATTTCATCGCCGAGCTGGAGCCCCATCTTCAGGAAATTGAGCGGCGGCCGTTTCTTGAGTTCCTCTTCCGCGGCTTGGGTGCCCCCGGCCGCGCTTTCTTCGCTCGCCGCCATGAGCAGGGCGGCGGCCTGGCGCTTCCCCTCGTCTTCCTCCGGGCTTAACCCGGCCAAGCTTGCGCCGGTGTCCCAGTCGCAGCGAATCTCGCCGGCGGCCAGCAGGGTGGGGAGGTCGTTGATGCCGTCGTCGGTTTCGCCCTCGAAATCATAGGTGTAGTTCCAGAAACCGCGCTCGTTGCCGACGTTGTTCCGCCAGATTTCCATGCCGAGTTCTCGCATGGGCTGCTTGCCCGCATTTCGTTCGATGAGGGTGCGGTGCAGTTCGGCGGCGCTTACTGCTAAAGTATTGATGCCGTTACTCTTACAATAGTCTCGCAGTGATTTTTCGCTGAAACAGGCCGCCGCCACGGGCCGGGCCGGGTCTTGGTAGCAAAAGATCAACTTCCACGAGACCGTTCCGAAGAAGGGCGCCTCCTCGAGGGCGCGGAGGTCTCCCTTGGACGCCCCCTCGACTAAGGCGAGGAGACTGGCCTTCACCTTCTGGAAGGCTTCCGCGGCCGAGGTCCCGAGGCTGGAGTACCAGCCGTATTGCGCGTCGTAACTATAGACGTCGTCGGACGTCTTTTCGAGGGAAGGGTCGCGGGCGAAGACGCCGAACTTGAAGGCCGAGCCTCCCCCGATGCCGCCCGGGGCGATCTGCTCCAGCCAGTAGATGAAGCAGTCCTTGCTGCCATAGGTCGCGTATTCCGGCAGGGTCAGGGCGTGCAGCCGGGCGACCGGCCAGCGTGCGAGAAAACGTTCCAGGTCGGCCTGGCCTTTGGGGTCGCCGCAGAGGGGGAGGGACATGGGATGAGGCAAACCCTTCAGGCCGCTGGTTGCAGTATTATTTATAAGACCAAGTGGCCCTGCGGGCGGGGGTCGTTCGCCGCCCGGATTCTTCCGCGGCGGGCCGGGAATGGGTTGCGTCTCGCCCCTTCTTGGGGATGCTGGCCGAAGTTTTCGCCGTCCCTTTTGTCCATGCCCGATTCTCCAGCGTCCGCCGACCGGTTCTTCACCCAACCGATCCTCAATTCCCCCTACGTCCAACCGACCCAGCATTGGGAACTCGACGACTCCGGCCAACCGACCCTGCAGATCATCGCGAAGCGTCGCCCGGCGTCTTTCGTCACCCCGATCCCCAAGCCGAAGAAGGCGGCGAAGTCGTCCAAGGGTCAGCAGGCTGAACTGAAGCTTAACCCGACCCTCACCGGCGGGGCTGATAAGACTCAGCAGTATGACCAGACGTCCCTGATCAACGAGATCCGCAGCCACGTCGACACTTGGCGCACCCTGCCGGAGGCCTCTTGGAACGTCACCCCGGAGACCGCCCAGCTCCTCCGCCATTGGCGGACCTTCCCGTTCAGCAATCAGCGCCCGTTCTTCTGTCAGATCGAGGCCGTCGAGGTCGCCATCTGGCTTACGGAAGTCGCCCGGATGACCGAAGGCGGCAAGCGCATCCTCGGCTTCCTGGCCGCGGCCAATCGCGACGCCTACGAGGACGGCACGGATCTCGCCACCATCCTCCCGCGCGTCTGCTTCAAGCTGGCGACCGGCGCCGGCAAGACGACGGTGATGGCGATGCTCATCGCCTGGCAGGCGATCAACGCCGCCCGCCGCCCGACGAGCGAACATTTCACCCGCGGCTTCCTGCTGGTCGCCCCCGGCCTGACCATCCGCGATCGTCTCCGCGTCCTGCAGCCCAACGACCCGGATAACTACTACGAGCGCCGTGAACTTGTCCCGCAGGACCTGATGGGGGACGTCAAACGGGCCAAGATCGTCATCACCAACTACCACGCCTTCAAGCTGCGTGAGCGCGTCGAACTTTCCGCCGGCGGGCGTGCCCTGCTGAAGGGCCGCAACGGCGAGGACCTCAATACCCTCGAGACCGAGGGCCAGATGATCCAACGCGTGATGCCCGACCTGATGGGCCTCAAGAACATCGTGGTCATCAACGACGAAGCCCACCACTGCTACCGCGAGAAGCCGGCCGAAGAAGATGATGCGGAGCTCGACGCCGAGCAGGCCAAGGAGGCCGAGAAGCAGAATAAGGCCGCTCGCCTATGGGCTGCCGGCCTCGAGTCCGTGAAGCGCAAGTTGGGACTCCGCGCGGTCTACGACCTTTCCGCGACGCCGTTCTTTATCAGTGGCTCGGGTTACGCCGAGGGTACGCTGTTCCCCTGGACGATGAGCGACTTCTCGCTGATGGACGCCATCGAATGCGGCATCGTGAAGCTCCCCCGCGTGCCGGTCGCCGAGAACATCGCCAATGAAGAGATGCCGAAGTACCGCGATCTCTGGCTGAACATTCGTAAGGACATGCCGAAGAAGAACCGCGGCGACGCCGAGGGACTCGACCCGCTCAAGCTGCCGGCGATGCTGCAGACGGCCATGCAGTCGCTCTACGGTCACTACGAGAAGACCTTCCGCCTCTGGGAAGAACGCAAGATCGGCGTCCCGCCGTGCTTCATCATCGTCTGCCAGAACACGGCGATCTCGAAGTTGGTCTACGATTTCGTCTCGGGCCATTACCGCAAGAACGCCGACGGCACGGAGACCCTCGAGCACGGCCGTCTGGCGCTCTTCAATAACTTCGACGAGAACACAGGCAACCCGCTGCCGCGCCTCAACACGCTCCTCATCGATAGCGAGCAGCTCGATTCCGGCGAAGCCATCGACCCGGATTTCCGCAAGATGTTCTCCGGGGAGATCGAGCGCTTCCGCCGCGACATCGTGGAGCGCACGGGCAACCCGCGGGCGGCCGAATCCATCACGGATGAAGAGTTGCTGCGCGAGGTGATGAATACCGTCGGCAAGCGCGGGCAGCTCGGCTCCGGTATCCGCTGCGTGGTCTCGGTCTCCATGCTCACCGAGGGCTGGGATGCCAATACGGTCACGCACGTCCTGGGTATCCGCGCCTTCGGCACCCAGCTGCTCTGCGAGCAGGTCATCGGACGTGCCTTGCGCCGTCAGTCCTACGACCTGAACAGCGAAGGTCTTTACGACGTGGAGTATGCCGACGTCTTCGGCATCCCGTTCAATTTCACGGCCAAGCCGGTCATCGCGCCCGTCACGCCTCCGAAGCCGATCATCCAGGTGAAGGCGATCTCGCCCGACCGTGATGCCTTGGAGATCAAGTTCCCGCGCGTGAAGGGCTACCGGGTCGACCTGCCGGAAGACAACCTGAAGGCCACCTTCACGGCGGATTCGACTTTGGTGCTCACGCCCGACCTCGTCGGACCGACGATCACCCAGAACAAGGGCATCATCGGTCTGGACGCCAACATGACGATCGAGCACCTCCAGGATGTCCGCCATTCGACGGTCATCTATCGGCTGACGTCACGTCTGATCGAGACGAAGTACCGCGATGCCGGCGATGCCCCGGAGCTGCATCTTTTCGGAAAATTGAAGCGCCTCGTCACGCAGTGGCTCGAGCATCATCTGGAATGCCAAGGCAATACCTTCCCGGCTCAGTTGCTTTATCTGCAGCTGGCCGACATGGCCTGTGAGCGCATCGCTGCCGGCATCACTCGGGCCTTCCAGGGAGACCGCCCGTTGTTGGCGGTACTCGATCCGTGGGTCCCCCTGGGCAGTAGCCGCTCGGTGAACTTCAATTCCACGAAGACCGAGAGCGCCTGGGAAACCGACCCGCGCCGCTCGCACGTCAACTACGTGATCTACGATAGCGAATGGGAGGCCGAATTTGCGCGTGTCGCGGAGTCCCACCCTCAAGTTCATTCCTACGTCAAGAACCAGGGCCTCCACTTCGAGGTACCTTACCTCCATGGCGGCGTCAGCCGTACCTACCTCCCGGACTTCATCGTCCGCGTCGACGATGGCCGCGGCCCCGACGACCTGCTCAACCTGATCGTCGAGATCAAGGGCTACCGTGGGGAAGAGGCCAAGGAGAAGAAGGCCACGATGGAGGTCTACTGGATCCCCGGCGTGAACAACCTCAAGGTCCACGGTCGCTGGGCGTTCTGCGAGCTGACTGAGCTCTTCGAGGTCGAAGCCGACTTCAAGGCGAAGGTCGCCGAGAGTTTCTCCCAGATGATTGTCACTGCCACCCGTTCCCCTTCCTGATTACCCCCTCTCATGGCTAAACCCAAGAAAGCCGCCGCCGACAAGGTGGTCACTCACTTCGCCCACGACGCTGACAAGCGGAAGAACATCCCAACCGCCGAGCTGCAGTCGCTGCACAAGGACCCGGCCGCCGGACCGACCGAGCTACGCTACCCGCGCAATCCGGACCTCGATCCCCAGCTCGTCTGGCGCGGCAAGGACCAGCAGGACTGGAGCGACCTCGTTGTCCCGACTCCGCCGCTCTACATCCAGGAGAAGGTCCACCCCAAGGCCCTGATTGACGACCTCCTGCGCCGTTCCAAGGAGCGCTCGGCCCAGGCCGACGGCCTCTTCGGTGATCTCTTCCAGGACTTCGACGGCCTGCCCAAGGACGCCGACAAGACCGAGTTCTACCAGCATGACGCCAACTGGGCGAACCGGATGATCCTAGGAGACTCGCTGCAGGTTATGGCCTCGCTCGCCGAGCGTGAGGGGCTTCGTGGTAAGGTCCAGTGCATCTATTTCGACCCGCCCTACGGCATCAAATTTAATAGCAACTTCCAGTGGTCGACGACGAGCCGCGACGTGAAGGATGGGAATGCACAGCATATTACCCGAGAGCCGGAACAGGTTAAGGCCTTCCGTGACACCTGGCGCGATGGCGTGAATAGCTACCTGACCTACTTGCGCGACCGATTAACCGTTGCGAGAGATTTGCTCGCAGAGTCAGGATCAATTTACGTTCAAATAGGTGATGAAAATATACATCGAGTTCGCTCACTACTTGATGAAGTATTTGGAGAAAGTAATTTCATCGCATGTATTAATTATGTTACAACTAGCGGATTTCCGTCTCGAACATTAACCAGGGTAGGCGATTCCGTCGTTTGGTATGCTAAAGACGCTGTTAAAGTTAAATACAGGCAGCTTTTTGAAGGCAAAGAAGCGGGTGACGAGGCTTCGGCTGAATACAAATCAGCCATGTTTCCTGATGGGACAACGAGGCCGTTAACCGAGGAAGAGTTCTCCGGCAGGTGTCCTTTGCCGAAAGGAGTAAGGCGTTGGCGCTTCGGCCCGCTTACATCGTCAGGCGCTAGTGAATCTGGAACTGTAGATTTTGAGTATCAAGGCCGCAAATTCCATCCAGGTTCTGGGAATCACTGGAAAGTGCGGGTTGATGGGCTCGGGCGATTGGCAAAGAGCGGCCTTATGGTAGCACGAAAAAACAGTATAGCATATTATCTTTTCGCAGAAAACTATCCAATTCAGCCGATTACCAATATTTGGCAGGACACTAAATGGGGATTCGATGCCTCAGAAAAAGCGTATGTTGTGCAAACAAATGCAAAGGTAATTCAAAAGTGCTTGTTGATGGCGACTGACCCTGGCGATCTAGTTTTGGATCCTACCTGCGGGTCCGGCACCACTGCCACCGTCTCGGAGCAATGGGGCCGTCGATGGATAACAATAGACACATCCCGCGTTGCGCTTGCATTGGCTCGCTCGCGCATAATGGGAGCAAAATACCCATATTATCTTTTGGCTGACTCTCGGGATGGCCAAGCTAAGGAAGCTGAAGTTACACGGAGTATGCCAAGTGGGCAAGTTACCCACGGCAACTTGCGACAAGGGTTTGTTTACGAACGCGTGCCGCATATCACGCTCGGAGCTATTGCCAGAAATCTTGAAATCGATGTGATTTGGGAGAATTGGCAGAAAGTCCTGGAGCCGCTGCGCGAAGGGTTGAATAAAGCCCTCCAGAATACTTGGCAGGAATGGGAAATTCCCCGCGAGTCGGAGTCCTCTTGGTCTGCAGATGCCAAGAGGCTGCATGCCGATTGGTGGAAGGCCCGCATCGGAAGGCAGCAGGAGATTGACGCTTCCATCGCCGCTAAGGCGGAATTCGAATACCTCTACGACAAGCCCTACGAGGATAAGAAGAAAGTCCGTGTGGCGGGTCCCTTTACCGTCGAGAGCCTGACGCCGCATCGTACGTTGACTGTCAATGAAGACGGCGACGCGGTTGACCTGACCGAATCGCGCCTCGGGTTCACGGCGAAGAAGAACTTCGCGGAACTCATCCTGGATAATCTCCGCACGGCCGGCGTCCAGCAGGCCCACAAGGAAGACAAGATCAACTTTAACTCCCTCGTGCCTTGGGCCGGTAACTACATTTGCGCCGAGGGCTATTACCAGGAAGGCGACAAGGCGAAGCGCGTCGCGATCTTCATCGGGCCGGAATTCGGCACGGTGCAGCGAGCCGACTTGGTCGAAGCCGCGCGCGAAGCGGCCGATGCCAAGTTCGATGCCCTCATCGCCTGCGCGTTCAGCTACGATGCGCATACGACCGACCTGACAAAGATCGGCTCGCTGCAGATCCTGAAGGCCCGCATGAACGCCGACCTCCACATGGCCGCGGACCTGAAGAGTACCGGCAAGGGCAATCTCTTCGTGATCTTCGGTGAGCCAGATATCGACCTCCTCACGGAGGCCGACGGCCAGCTTCGCATTAAGATCAAGGGTGTCGACGTCTTCAAGCCGCAGTCCGGCAAGGTCGAGTCGAGTAATACCGACGAGATCGCCTGCTGGTTCATCGACACGGATTATAACTCCGAGAGCTTCTTCGTCCGCCATGCCTACTTCTTGGGTGCCAACGACCCGTACGACTCGCTGAAGAAGACCCTCAAGGCTGAGATCGATCAACTCGCCTGGGAATCCCTCAACAGCGATACCTCGCGTCCTTTCCCGAAGCCGAAGTCCAAGCGCATCGCCGTCAAGGTGATCAACCACCTCGGCGACGAGGTCATGCGCGTCTTCAGGGTCGAGTAAGCATGGTGCAGTATCCGGACATGGAGGAGGGCTTCGTCGAAGCCAATCAGCGGTTGACGAAGGACGAGCAGAAGCTGGTCCACTCCACCATTCTAGAGCTGGCGATGAACCCCAAGGGGCAGGGCACCAACCTGCACCGCCTCGACAAGGCCCGGGACAAGAACCTCTGGTCCTGCCGCGTCACCCGCGATATCCGCATCATCCTGCATCAACAGAATGGCCGGATGACCCTGCTGTACGTCGACCATCACGACAAGGCCTATGCCTGGGGGGAGAACCGGGTCTTCAAGTATGATGAACGGACGAGCAATTGGAAGGTGATCAAGATGAAGGAGGAGACGGTGGTCCTCCGCACCGCCGTCGAGATGGCGCCGGAAGCCAAGCGTCCCTACGCCAAGTATTCGGACGATGCCTTGGCCGCCACGGGGGCCGCGCCCGGGGACTTCGACGAAATCCGCGCTGCCACCGAAGACACCATCTTCGACCTAGGCCTATCGGCGACGGTCTTGGAGTCGCTGATGGACAGTCTATCGCCGACGGCCAGCCGAGCCTCGTCCGAGGTGTCGCAGATCAAATATCATACCGAGGCCGCTATCGCCAAGATTGCCCAGGCCGATGAAACGACCGAACTTCCTTCCGAAGCGGTCATGACTGCGGCCGCCGAAGCCTTGGCTGTCCCGGTTGCGTCGGTGGCTCCCGTCGAGCCGCCGCCTCCCGTGGTCTACGGCACGGTGGTCCGCGTCAACTCGCAGGAACAGCTCGAAGCCGTCCTTTCTGGCCAGTGGGAGAAGTGGCAGATCTTCCTGCACCCGAACCAGCAGGAGCTGGTCGATGCCCATTACTCCGGGCCCGTCCGGATCTCCGGTTCCGCCGGCACGGGCAAGACGATCGTCGCGCTTCACCGCGTCAACCACCTGCTCCGCATCAGCGACGACACCCGGCTGCTCTTGTCCACGGTTTCGCCTGCGCTCGCCGGCTTTCTGTATGCCCGTCTGCGTAAACTTTTGGCGGACCGTCCTCGCCTCGGCGAACGGGTCGAGGTGGCCAGCGTCGATGATTATGCCCAGCGGCTCTATAAGCTGCATGTCGGTCCATTCCAGCTGACGTCGCGGGAGTCCGTGGCGCATTGGATCACCGAAGCCTGCCGGGCAGCGGGCGACGCCAAGCTGCGGCCACTCTTCCTGCTCAACGAGTGGGAGGATGTCATTGATGCCCAGCAGCTGACGACTCTCGAGCAGTATCAGGCGGCCGAACGCCTCGGCCGGAAGGTCCGCCTCAACGCTGAACGGCGAGAAGCCCTCTGGGCGATCTTCACCAAGGTCTGGGCCAAGCTCCAGGCCAGCGGCACCATCACGTCCGCCGGCCTCTACCATCGCCTCGTGGCCGTCCTCGAGCGGCTCCCCGGCTCGCCCGTCGACCATGTGGTCGTCGACGAGTGCCAAGACCTCAACCAAGGCCAGGTCCGTTTCCTGGCGGCCCTCGGCCGGAACCGGGCCAACGCTCTCTTCTTCACCGGTGATATCGGCCAGCGCATCTTCCAACAGCCCTTCGGCTGGAAGGCCCTGGGCATCGACCTACGTGGCCGGACCAAGACCCTGCGGGTGAACTACCGCACCTCGCAGCAGATTCGGAAGACCGCCGACCGCCTCTTGGAGGCCTCCATCGTCGATGCTGATGGGGAACGGGTCGACCGGGCGAAGACCATCTCCGCCTTCGGCGGCGCCGCCCCGGTCATCAAGGTCTGCGATGACGAAGCTGAAGAACAGGCCGCGGTGATCGCCTTCCTGCAGGAACGGCTCGCCGCCGACGTGAAGCCACACGAGATGGCTATCATGGTCCGCGATCAGGAGCAGCTCGCCCGCGCCCAGGCGGCCGCCCGGGCGGCGGGCGTCCCCGCCATCGTCCTGGACCAGCGCCTCGCCACCTTGGTCGGCTCCGTCAACCTCTCGACCATGCATCTCGCCAAAGGCCTTGAGTACCGGGCCGTGGCTGTCATGGCCTGCGATGACGACGTCATCCCCTCGCCGGCACGGCTTGCCGCCATCAGCGACCCCGGCGACCTCAAGGAAGCCTACGAACTCGAACGCCATCTCCTCTACGTCGCCTGCACCCGTGCCCGCGACCACCTCCTCGTCACCGGAGTCCACCCCGCCTCCGAGTTCCTGACGGACCTAAGATAACTTCATGGACGAAATCCACGACCTTTTCCAACGCCGGGAGTATGCCCGGGCGATTCCCTTGCTGCAGGGCTATCTCCGCGCAAATCCCAGGGAGTGGAATCCATGGTACTTGTTGGGCCAAGCATATCGCTTGACGGGAGACCTCGTCCAGGCCGAAGCCGCTCTGGCCAAAGCCTTGACGCTTAACGGACGCGAGCCGAGCGTCCTCCAGGCTATCGGCATCGTGCAACAGCTTACGGGAAGGTATGAGGTCGCGCTCGCCAGTTTCTGCCAGGCCAATGCTTGCGATCCTGATTTCCACCTCGGCTATAACAGCACAGGCTATACTTACGAAAAGATGGGACAGTTGGAGAAGGCGCAGGCAAACTACGAACTGGCCATCCAGGCGCTCTTCCGCGATCTAACGCGCCAAGCAGATGGACTAGAAGCCCCGGAGGTGCCGGACCGAGAGCCCTTCGGCGAGCTTTGGATGGAATACACCTTAGAAGCCAATCGGCGCTTCCTGAAGACGGTCATGCAGGACGGTAAGAAGATGTTACAGGTAGATACGACCTTCGTCAGCTTCCTCCCGCGCCTGTTCGCCGTGCTGGTTGCGAGCCCGCATTATCCGCTCTACCTCCGTAATCGAGCCAAGGTCCTCCATGGACTGGGCCGTTCCGAGGAGGCGGTCAGCCTCGAAGCTGAGGCCGCTCACTTCGAGTGAGAGGCTTTATCTGGCCGCGTATCCTAAGGCCCGCCGGCGGCTCACCGCTGCTTGCAAAGCCGCGCGCGCTAAGTTGGGGCCAACATAGACCCGGCGAGAAACCTTCGGACTGCCAATCGGGTAGGCTGTATTGCCGCGATACATGCGCTCCAGTTCGGTAACCACCGTGATCAGGGTCGCCCCTTGGACTTCCGCCTCCCACCGCCGGTAGACGCACCGCCGCAGGCCTTCTTTAAGGGTCTTCTGTAGCCGGAAGGCCGTAAGAGGAGACGCGGACTTGCGGAGCATGCGATTGATTGTAGTGATTCGTGAATGAGTACCCCCTCAGGCGAAAACCAAGATCATGTGGAGAGGGTCGCCTCCGAGGCAAGCCACCCCTTGGCGCCACGCGCGGCTAAGTCCGGTGTGTCGACAGAGGATGCCATGGGCCAAGCGCTGGGCGGAAACCAAAAGACTTCGACTTTGCGGGTCCGCTTCCATGGAGCCTTGGGCACCGTGACTGGCTCGACGCACTTTCTTCAGCACGTCCCGACCAACCGTTGGATAGCCATTGATTGCGGACTATTGCAGGAGGAGAATGCTTTGAAAGGGAATAAGCCTGCAGAATTGCCGGTCGCCCCGGACAAATTAGCCTACCTTTTCATCACCCATGCCCATCTCGACCATGTCGGCATGCTGCCCGCCTGGATTGACGCAGGCTTCAATGGCCGGATTTGGTGCACCCGCCCGACGGCCGAGCTGATTATCGTGTCCTTAGACGAGATGGCCCGACGATCGGAAGACCTGTTAGGGCATTCCGTTAAGTATTATGCCGACTTTATTCGCAGCCGGCTGTTTTGTCCCGACGACGAGGAGTCCTTTGCGTTTGGTCGGCAATATTCAATCCATGAAGGACTGGATGTGGCGCTGTTTCCGACCGCGCACATGGTCGGTTCGGTTGCTTACCATTTCAAAGCGTGGACGAAAGGATACCGCCGCGGGGAAATCTGCTTTTTAGGGGATGTCGGCCCGGTCGAAGACCACTCGGCTGGCGGCCTAATGCCTCCCCGGAGCCTGCCCTCGCCGCTGCCTCGCACCATGGTGTGCGAATCAACCTATGGGGATCGACCAGAGGACCCCTCCATCGGGAGGGATTTCCTGAGCCGCCAAGAGGCGTTGAAGAAAGCCCTTCGGAGCACTTTGGGGCTGAGTCCGCGGGCGCTGGCTTTAGTCCCCGTCTTCACCATGCAGCGAACCACGGATGTGCTCCTGGATGTCGTCGCCTTGTGCCATAAGAATCCGAATGATTTAGGGCTCCAGCCGGGAGAGGAGGTGGAAATCGTGGTGCCTTCGGAGGTCGCCCTGAAATATGCCAAAGTCATGCTAGCGGCCTATGAGCGGGTGTTAGGCTCTGGGCTTAGGCCATGGTTTAATCCCCATAACATGCTCTTAGGCGAGCCCGCCCAAAGTTCTGCGGACGTCGATCGGCAAATGGCATTCCTCCGTAAGGTGTTAGACCCGCCCAAGAAAGAGACTCAGGAGACGACGGCGTCGGGGGTTTCACTTCGGCTTACCTGGGGAGCACGTCCTCCGAGCCGCTCGCGGCTACAGGTTATCCTGACAAGCTCGGGTTCGACCAGCTTTGGGCAGGCCCATCAGCTGATTTATCGAGAACTGGAGAATCCCAGCGCATCGCTCCTGTTGGTCGGCTATGTCCCGGAGTCCTCGATCGGCGGCCAGCTCAAGCCGCTGGCCCAGCCTGACTGGGCAGGGGAGACCCTGACGATTCCCAGCCCCCATGTTGACGGAAAAGAAATTTGGCCCATCGCGAAAGTCGCCCTGCAGGTCCAGGATTTATCGGCATGGTATTCGGGTCATGCCACCCGACAATCGCTGCTGCGGCTATTCGAGGGTAAGCGCAAAGACGATCAGCCGGCCACTCCCGTCACCGTCATGCTCGTGCATGGACGGCCATTAGCGCGTATCGAGATGGTGCGCGCCCTGAAGGAAATGTCCGCAGGTCGCGAATTGGCTCAGTTCGTGAGTCATGCCCATTTCCCCACCCAGCTTAGTCCCGCCTACGACGTCGGACGGCGTATCTTCGAGTCGGCCGACATGCTCGTCGTGCGGACTCGTGGGCGTATCAACGTCAGGGGTGCGAAGCATAACCCCCTGCAAACGGCCTACGCACGTCTCTGGCGGACCTTATGCGACAAACATGGGTTGATGACTCCAAGGCTGGGCGTTCATGGGCAACTTCTGGCTATCTCCCGCTGGGAAGATGAAAAGTACTGCCGTCATCACATCAAGTTCAAGCAGCTCGGCGGGGATGACCTCGAGGTTGTCGTGGAGAGCGACGTGGAGGACTGCCGCAGCCGGGAAGACTTCATCCACAGGTTATTCCTGTGGAACGAGTTTTATGCCGATGCGGAATTCAGCAAACAGCGCCAACCGCTATATTGCGCCGACCACGAAGCCCTGCGGCGCGTCGAAGAAATGAGGCAAGCAGGCGCCAAAGGGCTGGTGTTCTATTCGTCCCGCTCCGCCGACCGGTCGGCGGCTCGCAATCTTTGCACTTATCTTGCGGGGACCGACCTGCAAGTCGTGGTCGTCGAACCGGAGTACTGGAATTACTTCAAGGAGATGGGTATCGAGGTCGGACCTTGGATCGCGAATGCGGTCATGCCTGGCCTGCAGCCGATCCCTTTTACCTCCGACGACTACTTCGGCATAGCGCCAGTCTTGGTGAATGCGTTAAACCAGGTCATCCCGGCCGAATCTTTCGACCCGGCAATTATCGGCTTCGGGCGCCATCTCCCCAAAAAACCGGCGCCCTAGAAGCCCCGAACGTTGTTCCAATCCGCGAAATAGTGCAGGGGTTGGCAGAGCTGCTCCATCGCCGCGGAAACGTGGTCCTTGGGGGCCACGATGAGGCCGTGCACCCGGAGGGCTTGATGCTGCTTGGCCTCCTGGACCATGGTCTGGATGTCCGAGGGGACGGAGAACTCCCCATCCGAAACAAGGATGATGTCCGCCCGCTCCCAGCCGGCCTGGGAGAGTTTGGCCACCGCATCCCGCATGGGCGACGAGATGTCCGTGCCGCCATGGAACGACATGGAGAGCAGGCCGATGATCCGCTGCAGTCCGGCCTGATCAAGCGTGAGCTCGCGACCTTCGAGATCACGGGGTCCGCTGAAGGTATAGAGATAGCATTTCCGCTGTTCGGCGGCGGCTAGACGCATGAGCTCGAAGCTGATGGCTTTGGCGACAGTCTCCGGGACGCCTTGCATCGATCCGGAGGTGTCCAGGCAGATGATGACCGGTCCTCGGTCGAGCTTACGCGCGAAGGTTTCGGTGCTTTCGACGTGGTCGGTTTCGGTCCGCGGGACTATCTCGAGACCATAGCCGCTCACCTGGTAGGTCGCCAAGGTGTGTTCGGCGAGGCGGGCCTGCCAGAGTTTCCGTCCCGCGGGATGGTGGAGGAGCATCGTCTCCGCCGGGAGCATGCGCGGCAGGTCCGCCGAGCGATGGACACCCTCGGTCTGCTCCCGGGCGTCCGGGAGCCGGACCATCTGGAGTTCTTCGACGACCCGGGAGACGGCTTTGACGACCTGCCGGGTCTCGGTGACCGTGGCGTTGTCGGATTCGCGAAGACGTCCGATGGTCCGTGCGACTTCGGCGACCTGTGGCAGTTTCTTGATCAGCTCATGAATCTTCACGACGTTTTCCCAACCGACGTGGTGGAGCACGCCATGGGTGAGGTCCCACCCGAGGTTCAATTTACGGCCTAGTTCGCCGAAGATTTCCTCCACCGAGTTCCATGCACGGATCCGCTCCAGCCAGGTTTGGTCGAGTTTGCTGCGTAGCCATCGGGCTTGCTCCGAATCGGCTTGCATCGCCAAGTGATGACGCTGGGCTTCAACTTCTCCGAGGGAAGGCCCAAGGAATTCCAACTCCAGCCCTGCTTCCATGGCTTGCCTTCTTCGGCGGGCCTTTTCCTCCTGGAGCCATTGGCGAAGTTGTTGCTCGACCTGTTGGAGGCCGCGCCGTTGCGCCTGCAGGATGAGCTGCAACATGGCCAATACGATCATATCGACGAGCTCCGGGTTTTGCCGGCAGTGCGGGAGCACTCCGCTGGTCACGCACCAATCGACGAGTTCCCGGCCGTACGCGCCGCTCGGCCAACGACCCTCCACGGGCGTTTTGCCCTGGAGGAGGGCATCGCGCCAGGCGAGTAGACCGCTGGCCGTATTGCCGACACTATCGCCCAAACTTGCCTGGGCAATCGCCTCGCGGTAGGACTTGGGCAGTCGGCCCACCCAGGCGGACCCGTGCTTGGCCAGACGGGCAAGGCTGGAGCTTCGGTGACGCGATTTCATCAGGCGGCGTCTTGGTCTTCAATCCGGGGCATGCGGCGGTAGGCCTCGAGGATGCTTTCGCCCTTTGCGATGATGCCTTCGATGCCGCGCAGGTTAGTCTGGAGACCCGTGGTCACGACTTCCGCATAGTTAGCCGGGACCCATGGGCTCCGGATGATCGCGTCCCGTACGCCGGTCAGGCGATCGTTAATTTCCGCCTGGGAAGCGCGGGCGAGATCGGTGATTTCTTGTACTTCCGCCTTGATGGCGTCGATTTCGGATTCGGTGAAGTGATCGCCCCGGTGACTCTTGGACGTGTTGTTCCGAAGGTTCTGTTCTTCCATCTGGAGCTGCTCCTCCAGCTTCGAGAAGTCAAACGGGTCCGCCTCCATCTGTTGGTCCAGCCAGTTGGCCACCCAGCGAGCCTGTTCGGCGGCATGCCAGGCGCAATGCCGGAGCACCCAGGTGTCGACCAACGTGACTTCCTCTCGCCCGGAGGTGAGTGCAGCGACTTTGAGTAACTGCCGCATCTTCAGGAGCCGGCGCTCCGAGATCGCGATCGGCGGATTCTGGCCAGCGCAAGCCGTGCGGAGGTTGACCAATAGTTGGTCGACTTCCGGCGGCACCTTGACCTGCGCCGCGGTTGACTTGATGGCGGCCAGGTCCATCTCCGTGAGGCGATAGGCTGCGAGGTCCGGCCAGTCGCGACCTACTTCAGCCTCCTGGTTATTGAGAAGCTGAAGCAGGTGGTCGTCGTCCAGATGGCCGACCGTGAGGCGGATGATGAAGCGATCGTAGAGCGCCATCAATTCGGCTTCACGGGGCAGCTCGTTGCTGGCGCCGACGACCGATCGCAGGTTGGTCCGAATCCGGCCGGAACCCGTGTCGAACTCGCGTTCGTTGAGGATGGTCAGCATGGAATTCAGGATCGCGCTGTTCGCCTTGAAGGTCTCGTCGATGAAGCCGATGTGCGCGGCGGGCAGATGCCGGGTATAGCAACGCTCGTAGCGATCCTGCTCCAGCGCCTGCAGGGAGATCGGCCCGAAGACTTCCTCCGGCATGCTGAACTTGGTCAGGAGGCATTCGAAGTACTGCGCTTCGGCGAAGCAGTCCTTGAGGCGGCGGGCGAGCAGGCTCTTGCCTGTACCGGGCGGCCCGAAGAGCAGCGAGTTCTCGCCGGCGAGCGCAGCGAGCAGGAGCATGCTGGCCTGTTCTTCGCGGGCGACGAGGCCCCGGTTCATCTGGGCAAGCAGCGCCGAAATCTTTTCTTCGAGCGGTTTGGCCGGTATCGCGGGCGGGGCGGGGACGGCGGTCGGAACGTTCGGCGTGGTGACGTTGGCTGCGCCTACGTCTTTCGTGCCGAACAGGGCCTTGAGGAGGGAACGCATGGTCGTGGGGGTGAAAATTACTTCTTCGCGGTACCCTTGCCGCGATTGGCGGGGTTCTGAGGATTCATCTGCCAACCGCGGTTACCTTGGTTCTTATCGTAGGCCTTGTTCGTGCCGTTGGTGCCCTTGTTGGCGTTTTGCTGGTTGGCTGCGTTGTCGCGGGGTGAGGTCATGGCGCTGTTCTCGGTCAGAGGCTTTGCTGCCTCAACATGGCAGGGCGCCTCGGCGTGAGACCAAAATCATGCCGATATAATGCGGAATCCCTAACCTATTGGTTTAAGACCACTTATAGCATCACGGCTTTAGCGTCTAAACATGTAGGGCTAGCGTTACGGAGCCTTATAAAAAGGCCGCACTCGGGGCTGGCAGGAGGCCCAGCGAGCCATAGAAGTTTCCTGTGCTGAAGCCGTGGAGCCATCGCCTGGATCTTACGACCCAGCCAGTCCTTTGGCTGGACGTGGAAAGAAGGAAGGTGGATGCAACCCCCGCCATGTCGACGCTGATGTACACGGACGGCGACCTCGTGACTTATGTCCACGATGAACAGCTGCGGGCCGCGGCCGAAGCAAGCGGCGGCGGCAAGCTGGCGGAGTTCCGTTCATGGAATGAGACCGTGGAGGAGGTCCTGGGGCACGCCCATGATGGTGAGTTGATCGCGGGCTATAGTCAGACCGAACTCAAACTGCTGCAGGCGGCCAGGCCGGCGGAGGCTGAAAGGCTCGACGCTTGGTATTTGAATGCCAACGCCGGACCGTGGTTTCGCAAGTATCGCCCCGAAGTTTATGCCCAACTTGAAGCGACCATCCCGGCGGACGCTTTCGGGAAGAAGGTCGGCTTGACGCATTTTCTCTCCGTGCGCGAAGTGGGCTATCACGTACCTAAGCGACTGGCTGATTTCAGCCCTGCGGAGACCATCAAGCGAGTGCGCGAAGGCTTGGCGAAAACCGAGGGCTCCTACGGCCACCTCGCCGAGGCTCTCCGCGTGAGCTGGAAGAACCTAATTAAATACAATCAGCATGACGTTAAGGGGATGCGTCACTTGGCAAACTTCGTCTGGGAGCGCTCCCGTCAGGTTTAGCCAGAGACTAACAGAAAAGCTAGGCGCGACGCCAGTTATCAAGTGTCGTCACTAACCAGTAAAGCGGGTAAGCAAGGCCGTAGAGAAAGGATAGTATGGCCACCCCGCCCGCGATGGTTACGAAACAGCCGGCGCCGCGTTGGAGCCCGGCCGAGCCCATGGTATTTTTCGCCCCATAGCCTCCACGAAAGAGCCCACATTCTATGCTGTATCCGAAAAGAACAAGGCCGATGAAGACCAGGCTCAAGTTTCCCATTTGCAGGAAGAAACCCTGGAACGGAAGCCACCACCTTACGTAGTGGTAAATCGCTTGCCAGTAATAGCAAATGAGGGAGAGGGCCAACGCCGGACCGATGGAGATGCGCCAAATCCAAGCGTTGCCTTCGCTGGGCTCGTCATCGTAAAGTAAGGGGAGGAAGAGATAAATCACGCCGCATCCAAAGAGGAGCCCGCCAGCGAAGATTTTGCTTGGTAGCGATAACGATAGAAACCACGCCCAGGGGCTAAGGCCCGCGGGGTCTGGCGGCCAGTAAGTGAATCCTGCGGCATCCATAAACTTAGAGCGTAGACCCTGTCCTTCGACAATCGATGCATTAAGATAAATATATTACATCGACCATGGGGTTGTCGCTTGAGGGGTGCCTTGGGCAAGGCAGGATGGGGCGATGAAGTTCGAGCTTTGGGCGCTGACGGCGGCGATGGGTTGCGCGGTGATCGCGGGCTTTTGCAACAGCGAGGAGCCGGAGGGTTTTCGTTGGTATGAGCCCAACAGTCGTTTGACGCCCGAGCAGACGGTCGCGGACGTGCTCAACCGGCCAATCTGTTCTCGCGACGGGGTCGGCCATGCGGATTACACGAATTTGATATCCGATTATGCGTCGGCGCTGGGCGAATTGATGGTGTTGGAGCAGAAACGGCTTCATCCGGTACGCGTCGAACTGGTCAAACGTTTGATGCGTGAACTGGACGACTTCACCACATCATACTGTGAAGCCGAGCACCTCCGTGTCGGCGGTAATAACTGGGTCGTGCCTTTGGGCGACTGCGTGAACAACCAGTTCTTGATGCGGGCTATCGTGGGTGATCTGCCTGATCGGCCGCAGCAAAGACGGTTTCCTCTGGTGGCTCTTCCCAGGCTTGCGTCGTTTGGTTGGCGTCTTGAAGGCCTGAAGTACGACAACTTCGAGCGATTCAACGATAATGATGATGAAGAAAGCCGGGCCAAATGGATCGCGTATTATGCCGAAAGAAGGATCCTGATGATGACGCACTGGCGGAAGCTGGCGAAAACGATAAGTTCGCTGCCTACCCCGGTAGCGAACCGCATCGTTAGTTACCTTGAGTGGCGCGTGGGCATGGGACTTGAGGCCTGCTACCAAGACTACTTCAAGCCCGGTTACCATATTTGGTGATAGGTATCCTGTTCTCCTTGGGGCGCAGAAACTTTCCAGGCGGCGCCCAGTTGATTAACGCAAAACTACGGGCATAAATGAGAGATGTCCGATATCCACGATTGGGAGGGGGCAATGGGGGCTCCTGGTTTCAGGGAGGCTTTGCTGGCGTATGGTCGCGCGGAGGGGTTCATTAAGGCGGGTAGGGGGCAGCCAAGAGACGAGGATGAGTTGAAGGTTCTGGCGGCCCAGGCGATCGAGTCGGGCGAAACGGAGTTCAGCCTAGAGGACCCGGAGGGCGAGCGCGGCAGCACGGATATCCGGGCCTTCGCTGGCTTATACTGGATGTGCGACTGGGGCGGGATTAGCGGGCCGTTCGCTTCCCTGGAAGAGGCGGCTGACGCAGTGCTCGCCATGGCGGTCGACCAGGACTGCCCAAGCTTCTATTCGGCCGCCTCCGGGGCGCTCCCGGATGACTTCATCGCCGCCCGCAGCACCAAGCTGGTCAAGGTCGGCAAGACTTTCGTGATCAACGGAACCGTCTACCTTCGTACTAAGGCCGGTCTGGTAGCCCAGTAATCACCCCGCGATGCCACAACCTATTAAACACACGCATCAAGTGAAGGGCTTACCCTACGTCGCAGGATTGACGCATCTCACCGCCAAGCCTAACTGGAAATAGCGAATGATTCACCCCTATTGCCGTCAAAGCCATGCCTGACTCTGTAGCCAAAAAATGTGCTTACTGCGCAAAAGCCTTCGTCGATCATGACGGAAAGGCGTCCAATCTGGCTACGAACCAAATCGCAATCGCCCAGTGCGAGGATTGCCGACGGCTGAGTGATGCGGGTAAGCTCAATTCCCTGAAAAGCTTGCAATACCTGTCTCCGTTTGCGGCTGCCTCTGCCTGGATACTCTACTTCAGTTTCCTGATGCCGATTGGCGATTGCCGGAGTTCACCGGACCATTGGCTGGTGGATGATCACGCCAAGATCGCATATACGGCCATGCTTTTCCCTCCCGCCATCCTGTGGTCATGCGCACAAAGGTACGGATCCCAGCTTCTCCTTCTCATCGGTCTGATGTTGGCGGTCTATCCGTTTGGCGCAAATCAGTTCCTCGGAGATGGCGCTCAACTCTTCGCGCAGACGCGCAAGGGTTTCAGCCCGGCGACGGGGGCCTCTTTCGTCTGGCTCGCCGCGGCTTCCCTGCTGGTCGGCGTCTGGCATATCTTCGAGAAGGGCGATCTTTATGAGCCTAACCCTATAAAATATGCCCGTTCGGCCGTCGGGTTCATCAAGGCTTACGTGATGTCGTTCGGCTTGATTTATCTCGCCGGACTAGGCGTCGGTTTCTGGCAACATGGCGATCATGGATTAACTGTCCAGCTCACGGCTGGGCTATGGCGCGCTGCTTTGCTTTCGGTCCCACTGGCGTACTTTTTCTGGACGGTGTCGGGCATCGTTCGCAGTGACACCCCTGATGACAGCTCCACGAATGCGTAAGTCCGAGGACCTTGCACCAAAGACTACTACATCATGGGGTCAGCAAAGTTAGGGTAGTCCAACCCATGCGCCCCAACCGCTCTTGATGCCTGTCGGGCGAGGCTATTAATGGGGTCTGACCCTATTAAGCAGACCTGTCCTTGTGGGTAGAAGATCGAAATCAACGCACGATGTACAGCCGTACCCGGGATGGCCTAAACTCGAGAGGATTGGCTAACTCTCAGGCCTGTAAGCCCAATTTTGGACTTATCACTTATTCACCTCTAACAAGCCAATTCTTGCCAAGATCGAAAGGGTCGGAATGGCACACCAGAAAAATGTAGGACCAAGTGTGTTTTTAGCAAAAAGGCGATCGGCACCTCGCGGGACTCCCTTGAACAGATAATAAAGAATACAAGCTGCGATAACCGAGCCAAGATTAACGACGGGCCAGAATGCTTCCTTGATGTGCATTTTCCCTCCGTTGGACAGATACAGGTGAACTCCTAATCCTTCGACGCCAATCGCAAGGACAAGAATCATGCAAGCTCTCGCCAGGAAAGATGGGTTTTCAGGTTCAACTGCCTGGATAGAATCAGCCTGCCCATGAGCGACGTCATTGTGTGGCCGAAACAGGCCAGCAATCCACGAGAGTAGCAAAAGGACGGAATAGTAGATTAGGAACGCAACAGGAGCTTCAGCGATCACCATCCGAAGGAGCTGCTTGCTTTGGGTAACATCAGTCTCTGAAGAGTCTACGGCCAGACGCAGGATAGCGTCTTGTTCCTTGGTCAGGCTTGCCGGGTTCGCCTTTGATGCCTGCTTAATGGATAGGTAGCTGGATTTGATGGTCTCATAGTTAGACTCAGCTCGCCATGAGGCTGCATAGTAATAGAGGAGGATCCCGCCGAGGAAGCATACCAAACTCAGTATGGCCGTGCGCTGTCGGCTATGGGCCGTAGGGTGCAGGAATTGGCGTACGACGAAGAATATCGGGCTCAGGACGCCGAAGGCCAGAAGTGCTAACGTGGCAAAAAATGTGAACGAGGGCATGTCAGGTTGGCGGGATGTTTGGAGTCGTGAGTTGTGGAGCCATCGACCCGCAGAGACAGGTCAGCGAATGGCCCTTTGCTTAGGTGAGCTCGGGGTGTCAATCGAGTCGACGCACTCCCAAGCCGCCTGGATGACTTCCGTCGGAGCGGTTTCATCAGCCACAATTGTCGAGCACAGGAATTCGCCAGGTCCGATCATCATGATCACCAGCTTGCAGTTATTCTTAATCCTGTCTTTCCGGGAGAATGACAACGTGATGGCCGGCAAGCCCGAGGAGGTTGGATATGGTCTCGGGGTGGAGACATCCGATATGATACCCGCCTTGATGTCCGCCTCCATGACCTTGAGCGAGAATTTCCAATAGTCTGACAAGCTGATGGTTGGGTCGGCCTTCTCGTAGATCATCGTGATTAACGGATACACGCCCATTGGCGTGCGCTCAGGATACTGGAGCATCGAGTATTTCATGCCCGGCGGGAAAAAAGCCTTGGTGTTTTCTGTCGAGGCGGGCTGCCATTTGTCGGAGCACTTGTAGCTGAAGAGGCCGTCCGGTCCGTTAAAACGGGAGTTCGTCATTGGTGGCACCACGCCGTCCCACTTTGGGGTCTGGTCTTCGATGAGGGAGACGATCTCGCCCGTGCGCTTAGTGGCGGCGGACAAGCTTCCGGGACTGAACCACCCGGCAATCATCACCATCCTCGATTCGGCAAGGACATAGGAAACGATGACGTCGACCTCCGGACTTTCCATCGCCAAGGTGCAGTGACGGGAACCTTCGGAGACGACTTTCATGCCGACGGCCGCGGCGCGTGCTTCTCTGAGGCTGTTGACCGCAAAGGACGATTCATCTATTCCCGCCTTCTTGAATCGGTCATTGGTGGCCTTGAATTTGGCGTCGAACGAGGTCTGGTCCCTGCCTGAATCAAGCGCGGAAAGCTTGATTGTCTTCAGGTCGGATTCGCTGATCCTGGAATCTGAAGCGATAATCATGAAACGGACAAGATTAGCACTCTCCTCCTTCTTCAGCGTAGCCCCGCCCGCCTGCTTTAAGGTCTTAGCTCGATCGCAAATCCAGACTTCGGAACGGATTCCTATGTCCGCAGGTAATCCGAGCAGTTTAAGGTATTCCTTTGCTGACCCGGGTCCGAAGCTATTGCCGACAACTTCCTCGGCTTCGAGGAAGATTTTAACGGTAGTTTTCTCGATTTTGATCTCACAATAGGGACGCGTGTACTGCGCCGAAGCTGAGGCTGAGATTAGCAGGAGGCAAAGAAGTAGGCGGAGTACCATTGGCACAGGCATAAAATGGCCAAAAAACTACATTATTCAAGAACGGTTGACGCAGCCCATACCCTGACAGGCAACCTCGCGTTACGTAATCCGGCTTGGGGTAGCGATGTTAATCAGAAGGAAAGCTAGGATAGGGGATTCTAGGACGGCAATAGGCAACCGCCGCCGGTGATCAGAAGTTGGGGGCATACACTGTTCGCTACTTACCTGTCAGCCTCGGCTTTCTTTGCGGCAATTTTGGCATCGATTTCTTTCTGAAGCTCCTTTGCCCGCTTTTGACCGGCCACGATCTCATTCCTTGATAAGTCCTTCTCTAAATTAGTGAGAATCTTGCGGGCCGACTCGTTAGTAATTCCTGCCAGGCTGATGTAGGCATACGCTTCAACTGAATCCTTCAGCACGCCACGGCCTTCGCTGTAGTAGGTGCCTAAGGATAACTGCGCTTCGGAGTTTCCCTGCTCAGCGGCTTTTCGGAGCCAAGCGGCCGCCTGCTGTTCATCCTTTTTCACGCCTTTACCGGCAGCGTAGCAAAGACCCAACCTATGCTGAGCAACATCAAGACCGTAATCTGCGGCCTTACGATACCAAGAGAAGGCTTGTTCAGAGTCTTTCGTCACGCCCAAGCCATCGGCGTAGCACGTTCCCAGGAGGAATTGGGCATTTGGAGATCCAAACCGAATAAGTTCATCTGCCGCTGACTTGCGTAACCAATCAATCGCTTGAGCGTAGTCCTGCGCTACGCCTTTTCCCTGGATATAACAAAGGCCAATCCAAAACTGGGCTTGTGCATGACCATGGTTAAGGACCAATTTTTTATCATCGGTGAGGTCAACTGCCCCGGCTTTCCGCCACCACGCAAGCGCCTGCGAATAGTCCTGCGTAACGCCATCGCCGGAAAAGTAGCAAAGTCCCAGTATATACATGGCCTCTTCATTTCCGCCTTCAGCTGCCATTCGCCACCAGGAAACCGCTTTCTCGACGTCCTTTGCGAATAAAATGTCATCGCCGTAGTAATACCAACTACCCAAATCGTATTGAGCGGAAGTATCTCCATCCATCGCCCGCTTCTTTTGTTCTTCCAAGTACATTGCCTTCCATTCTGCATCTGTTTTCGCAGGAGCCTCGCCTATAACGAGCGCCGGTTTGTCTTCGCCGCAGGCAGTGAA
>JACCDP011089533.1_pt1 | contig 27271 bp, 20 predicted proteins | sample 7445841 | NCBI WGS metagenome assembly JACCDP01 (sample SAMN15323441, study PRJNA562643) | freshwater metagenome | isolation source: river surface water | place: USA:Blue River Watershed | collected 2017-08-17 | reverse complement strand
GACCGATGGGCTACCGCGCGAGTCGTCGCCTGGTGGTATGTGTCATTCATCTTGCTTGTCGTTGCGGCCGCCGAGCCGGTGCGGGTGGCCGAGTCGACGGTCAGTCGGTCTCTCGGGGCCGACGTCGTGATCGCCATCGATGTATCCACCTCGATGTTGGCGGAGGATCTGGCTCCGTCGTCGACACCGAAAGATCGCTTGGCCGTGTTGAAGCCTGCGCTGGTCGATTTCATCAAAGATGAATCTATCGGGCGAGTAGGGCTCGTCCTTTTCGCGGGACGCGCGTACACCTTGGTGCCCTTGTCGGCGGATCGATCTTGGTTACGACAGCAGATCGAAACACTCGAAATCGGCGATATCGAAGACGGTACGGCGATCGGTGATGGACTGGGCTTGGCCATCACCCAGTTCAATCTTGGTGAGCCGGCGGATCGTTCTCGCATGATCGTCTTGCTGACCGATGGCTCGAACACCAGTGGTGTTATGACGCCGCCGCAGGCCGCAGCCATCGCCAAGAAGTTCTCCATCCCGATCTACTCCGTGGCCATGGGTCGAGATGGCTTGGCGCCGTATCCCATTCTCGATTCGAGTGGGCGTCGGATCGGCTCACGTCAGCAACCTTCGTCGGTTGATCGCGACACCTTAACGACAATTGCTCGTGAGACCGGCGGCGCTCATCACGATGCATCAGACGGTGAGCAGCTGACGGCGGCAATGTCGGCGATTTCCTCTCGAGTCCTCGTCGTGCAGAAATCAGCGAAGACGGTAAGTCGAGATGATCTTGCGACGTGGTTGCTGTTGGCGGCGCTGATAACGCTGACGGTTTTACTGGTTCTGCTCTATCGAAGCAGTGGATGGCGAAGCAGTGGATGGCGAAGCAGTGGATGGCGCCAGAGCGGTGGGAGATCGCGTGACGCAGCGAAAATCCTCGATGGAATCATCGCAGGCGGACAATTCAAGATTCAGTCGGCAACGGGCTGGCTACAACGACTGCCATTACTCTTGATCGCATCCGCAGTGGGCGTGTCGATCGCTCTGCTACTTTCCGACAAGAGCGATTCGTCACCTGCGCCATCGCCGCAGCAGGTTCTGTTTGCGTTGGATGCGTCACGCAGCATGGATATCGTCGATGAGGCGGGGGTGTCTCGAATCGATCGCGCGCGGCGCTTGGCGTCGCGCGCACTCGACGAGTTGGAGTCGGACGTAGCGGCCGGCGTGCTCGTGTTTGCCGGCTCTGCCCACGTGGTCTCACCGATCTCCTCGGAGCGCACTCTCTCGGCACGGGCGCTGGCGTCCTTCAGTTCGACGCACCTCCCTCAGCAAGGCAGCAGCTATCTCGAATTGTTCAAAAACTCGATCAACGCCTTCGATGGTTCGGCGAGCGATAAGGTGTTGGTGCTGCTCTCGGACGGCGAGGCTAATCCCGAAGCATGGGCTGCGGATGTCAGTCGCTTAAAGGCGGCGGGAATACGGGTGATCGCAGTAGGCTTCGGACAGGAGAAGACCGCGCCTGTTCCGGATATCGCAGGAGGGTGGCTTCGCGATTCGCGCGGCATCTTTGTCTATGCGAAGCCGCAACCGGAGAATCTGCGTCGTTTGGCGGCGGCGACCGGTGGCGTGATGTTGATGTCACACGAAAATCCCGCCTTGCTAACTGAGCTGTTGCAAAGTTTGGCTGCTCCCGCGAGCGTGGCAGATCAAAGCGGGTCGGGTGAGTGGGTGGTGAGTGAGGCACGGCGCATCCTGTTGTGCATGGTGCTTGCCTTTTTACTGGTGGCGGCTTGGCGCGAGGTTCCGGCGAGGGCACGGCTAGCTGCCTTTGATGCGCGTTCGAGCCGAGCGGCGACCGCGAGCAGTTTTTTCATGGTCGCCGTAGCCATGCTTGTCGGCTTGTTATCCCTGCGGGTCGAGGCACAATTTCCGCGTCCGCTGCAGACGATCCAATCGGCCGAAGAACGCGATGCACTCAATGAAGTCAACGCGGTCGTACGCGAAATCTTGTCGCGTTCAAGCGTGAGTGCGGCGGATTACCGAAGTCTGGCGCGTGCCGCGGCCAATTACGGCGCGATTCATCGATTGCATGCACATCCGATTTCCGAGGGTGTACTGCGTGATGGTTTGGTTGCCGTGCAGCTGGGAAGACAGGCGGATCCAACGGCATCAGACTGGGATCTGCTCGAGCGACAACTGAGACGTCTGCTTGAGCCGCCGCCGCCGATCGTGGCCGATGATGGTGAGATCGATCCAGCCAACGAGCCGCTCGAAGGCAAACTCGCTATGGGCTCTTCCGGGGTGTCAGAGCCGCAGCCGACCGACAGTCCGCCGGGCTCTGACACATCCGATGTCGACGACGTGCAGAGTCCAGGTGGCGGAGCAGCAGATGAGTTCGGCGCTGCGGATTGGAGCGATGCGAGTGTCGCGGTGCCCTTGTACTTGCTACGGGAAGTCGAGCGGGGTGACTCCTATGCAGACTTGTTTCGGCGTATGCAGGGCCGTAGCGGTGGTCGAGAGCTTGTGATCTCCCGGCCCGCTCAGGGTTGGTGATATGACCCTGCGTACGATTTTTGCTGTGATACTCCTCGCGATGGCGCCTGCCGCGATCGCTGCGCCGCAGGCAGAAGGGTCGTATCTCGTACCCAATCGCCCAGTGTGGGCGGGTGAGGTGTTCGAGTTGGGTTTGCAGTGGCGTGTTGATCGTGAAGCCTTTCGCGCCTTGAGTGGCGAGTTGGTGTGGGGCGTCGAGCCCTTGGTAACGGAAGCGTGGGGAAAACCGGTACTGAACGATATTGGATCGCAAGCGACCAGCGTCATCACCTTCAAGCGCATGGCAATGGCGTCGCAGTTCGGGCGGGTCGATCTGCCGCCGGCGAGTTTGGGTTTTTTGATGCAGACCGGGAGTGTGTCGAACGGTGACTACACTCGCGCGATTCTCGAGCCGATCCAGGCTCGTAGTCGGTCGACAACTTTGATCGTGCGCAAGTTGCCCGCGGCACCCTCGGGCTTTCGCGGCGCCGTCGGGCAATTTCAGCTCACCGCGAGCCTCGATCGCGCCGAGGTTGAAACCGGTGAATTGGTGACCTGGACGCTCTCGCTCAGCGGGCGTGGCAACTGGCCGATGCTGGCGGCGTTGCCGACGCGAACCCTGCCCTCGGGCTTACAGTTGCGAGATACGGAGCGTGAGGATGTGAAGATCAACGGTGAGTTTGAGCGTACGCGCCGTGAATCTTTGAGCTTTGTCGTTGCTGAGCCTGGAGCCTATCGTTTGCCCTCGGTCGAGTTGCCGATCTTCGATCCTATCGCGGGGCAGTACGTGACGATCGAATCGCCGGAGATCACACTCGTGGCGAGTGGTGTCTCGGCTAGTTCCATGGCGTTCACCGATGAACTGCTCGATGACAACATCGATGTAATCAAACCATTGAGTGGAAGTCTGCGAGCCATCGCTCCGCTATCAGCGGATCGATTCGAGCGATGGTCAATCATCGGCGCACTCGGGGTCGTCTTATTGTGGATGAGTCTCGCGTGTCTGCGCGCCTGGCTACTCGATCCCGAACGACGAGTGCGAGCAGCTCATCGGCGTCTTCGTCAGCTCGTCCGGCGCTTGGCCCGCGTCGATGCGTCGATACCGCTGTCGGCTGCCTCGGCACTGGATCTACGCCGCTGGCAGCGTGCAGTAGCCGAGCGTTGGCGTGTATCCGGATGCGCTCCGACCGCCGCGGACGTATTGGGTCGCGACCCGTGGTATGCGCTCTGGGTGGAGAGCGATGCTGCGCTTTATGGTCCAGCCTCTCGCTTGCCAACCGATTGGGCGACTCGCGCGTCTCGCGCATTGGCGAGTTTGGCCGCACCACCGCCATTCGAATTACGGCGTTTGTTGCGGGGGGAGCACTGGTGGCCTCGGTTCTTACCTCTGCTCATCGTGATCGTGTGCTGCGGCTTGCTGCCAAGCCAGCCGTTGCAGGCGAAGACGGCTATCGAGCGCGGCATCGAGCAGGTCGAGCAAGAGCCTTTGGATGTGATCGCGCGCTACAACCTGGCGATCGCGCTGCAAGCCGACGGTCGATTATCGGAGGCAGCTATCCACAGCGGCATCGCCTGGTTGCAGGAGCCACGTTTCGATCAAGGTGCAGAGCTGTGGGTGCGACTTCGCTCCCAAGCGGGTCTTTTATCCGCAGCCGACGGTGGACTGCCAGAATCGGCTGGTGCAGTTGGTCGAGTCCGATCCGCTTTACCGCCAGGCCTATGGCAGCGGCTGTATCTGGTGGCGTTGTTCGTGGTCCTGTCGCTAGCAGTTCTCTTGCTGGCCTGCGCGTATTGGCAACGCCTGCGTCCGGCCTTGCGTGCAACCACCTTTGGTCTGGTCATTGCGCTGGCGGGCTTCGTTGTGACGCTACTAATGACATCAAGTTATGCAGGATCGCTCGATCCTGCGGCCGTGGTCATCCATCAGCAGTCCACATTGCGCGAAATTCCCGTGGAAAACCGTCTCGACGATGGCAACTGGGTGTTGCCTGGTGCAGTTGGTATCGTCGAGCGGCGTTTCCTCGGCTGGGTTCGCTTGCAGCTATCTGACGGCCGTAGCGGATGGTTGCGGGAGGAGGCCACTATTGCTCTATGGGGGCGGGAATAACCTCAGGCTATGGGTCGATGGGTTTTTCGATTGGAGCCACCGCTCCGCGCCGGAAATAATTCGGGCAACGAGATTTAACCAAATATGAGGAATGGCGCATGAGCGTCCCGATGACAAAACTCGCAAGCAGCCCCGCCAAAGATCACTGGGGCCCGCCGTACCTGCTGTACCTCGGTAACGCCAAGGACAGACTCAGCATCAAGACCGCCCGCGGTCTGGCCTTTTGGCGACCGGAATGGTGCGTTGCGCAGTATGCGGGGCCGAACTGTGCGGAGAAACTCGATTTACCCCTGATTGATTTCAAGGCTGCCAAGGCGGCCGGTGTCAACACCATGGTGCTCGGCGTCGCCAACGCAGGCGGCGTGATGGGGGATGACATTCGATCCGATGTCATCGAGGCCCTACGGGCAGGTTTGAATGTCGCCTCGGGTTTGCATCAAAGATTGTCGTCCGATGCACAGATTGAATCGGTGGCACGCGAGTGCGGCCGTGTGCTGTTTGATGCGCGCTACTTCCCGCATTCCATTCCGGTCGGTAACGGAAAGCCACGAGCCGGTTTGCGGATGCTGACGGTCGGTACCGATTGCTCGGTCGGTAAGATGTATACGACGCTGGCGATGGAGCGCGAGATGCGTGGGCGTGGTATCCACGCGGATTTTCGCGCCACTGGGCAGACTGGCATCTTGATCGCCGGAGCGGGTGTGCCGATCGATGCGTTGGTCGCCGACTTCATCTCTGGCGGTGCCGAGTGGGTATCGCCCGCGCGCGAGGATGGTGGTTGGGATCTCATCGAAGGGCAGGGTTCGCTGTTCCACCCGTCCTTCGCGGGCGTTTCGCTCGGTCTGCTGCATGGCTCGCAGCCCGATGTAATCGTGATGTGTCACGAAGCGGGACGTCAGCAGATGCGTGGCTTACCGCATTACTCCGTGCCTTCGCTAAAAGATTGCATCGAGGCGAACCTGACGGCAGCCCGACTCACCAATGCCAAGGTGTCGATCGCCGGGGTGGCGTTGAATACGTCGTTGATGCCAGTCGAAGCAGGTATCGAGTTATGTGGTCAGATCGAGCGAGAGCTCGGTTTGCCATGTCAGGATCCCGTCACGATGGGGACCTCGAAAATCGTCGACCGGATGTTGGAATGCGTCGCCAAGTAAGCGTCGGCATCGAATCGTGGCCGTTGGAGCGGCCGTTTCGCATTTCGCGCGGTGTCAAAACGGCAGCGGATGTCGTAGTCGTCGAACTCAACGACGGCCAGCATGTCGGACGAGGGGAATGCGTTCCGTACCCGCGTTACGGTGAGAGCGTCGATTCGGTCGCTGCCCAAATTCGCTCGGTCGTCGCATCACTTGAACAGGGTGCAAGTCGTATCGATTGTCGCCAGCTGCTTCCCTCCGGTGCAGCACTTAATGCCATCGACTGCGCGCTGTGGGATCTGGAGGCCCGTGCATCGGGTCGTGCGGTCGATCAGTTGTTGGGCTTGGCACGCCCAACCACTTTGACGACGGCTTTGACGGTTGGACTCGATACTCCCGAGCAGATGGGATGGGTTGCGGCGCAGATGAGCTCGGCACCGGTGATCAAGGTGAAGGTCGATGGTCAGGCGCCTGATCGGCAGTTGCAGGCAGTGCACGATGCCGCCCCGAACGCAAAGCTCATCGTCGATGCGAACGAGGCTTGGAACATCGAGATACTCATCGAGTTGAATTCGTTCCTCAAAAAAATCGGCGCCGTGCTGGTCGAGCAGCCGCTGCCAGTCGGCAAAGATGAGGCACTCGAGGGCTTTCGATCCGAGGTGCCGCTGTGTGCTGATGAGGCCTGTCATACCGTCGATGATCTGCCGCATCTGTTGAATCGCTATCAGGCGGTGAATATCAAGCTCGACAAGACGGGTGGTTTAACCGGAGCAGTCGAGCTCTTGGCAGCGGCTCGTCGTAGCAACATGGTTGTCATGACCGGTTGCATGGTGTGTACGTCGCTCGCCATCGCGCCAGCATGGCTGGTCGCTGCGGCCTCGGATTTCATCGATCTCGATGGACCCTTGATGCTGCGTTCCGACCGCGAGGGAGGAGTGCGTGGTGATGCCGGGCAGTTATCCGCCCCAGATCGTAGACTATGGGGTGGCTAATAGAACCGGGGGTGGGGCGTGACGATCACTTTGGATATGGTGCAAACGCTGGCAGCGGGTGCACTCGCACTGTTTGTCGGTTTCCAGTTAGTCGATCGGGTGCCATTTCTGCGCCGATACAACATTCCGGCGCCTGTCGTCGGTGGCTTGATCGTCGCCATCCTCGTGTTGATGCTGCGTCAGCAGAATGTCGCGACGATCAGTTTCGATACGACGCTGCAGACGCCCTTGATGAACGCGTTCTTCACGGCTATCGGCTTTAGTGCGAGCTTGAGTTTGCTGCGCGCGGGGAGCGGGCAGGCATTGGTATTTCTCGTCTTGGCGGCTTTCCTCGCCGTAGTGCAAAGCCTCATCGGAATTTTCTCGGCCGTGTTGTTCGATCAGTCGCCGTTACTCGGTGTGTTGATCGGTCCAGCGGCTTTGGCCGGCGGACCCGCGACGGCGCTGGCATTCGCGCCGCAATTCGCTGCGGCCGGCGTGCCATCGGCTGAAACGGTGGCGATCGCGGCGGCGATGTCGGGGATTGTGCTTGGCGGTCTTGTTGGCGGCCCAATTGCAACGCGCTTGTTAGAGCGAAATGCGCTGCGTGCCAGCTCGGCTGTTGCCAGCAGCGAAAAGTCCGACCAGCGTGATCATGCGATGGCGGAGGCAACAATCTCCTCGGCTGGTGACGAAGAGGGGAGCGCGCGTCAATCTTTGAAAGCGCTGACGGTCATTTTGATTGCCATGGGTATCGGTTCTTGGCTGAGCGGAGTGATGAAAGACGCCGGTCTAACATTGCCGGGCTATGTGGGCGCCATGATTGTCGGTGCGATGATCCGAAATGTGGACGACTTCTCCGGTCGCATCGGTATTCCCCACGACATCACGGATCGGATCGGTACCGTCTCCCTCACGCTCTTCTTGGCGGTCGCTTTGATGAACGTCAAGCTGTGGGAGTTGACTGCGGTAGCTTGGCCGTTGCTCGTCAACTTAGCGCTGCAGGTGGTTGTGATTGCCTTGTTCTGCTGGGCTGTTGTGTTCCGGGCCATGGGTCGCGATTACGATGCGGCGGTCATGAGCGGCGGATTCACCGGATTCATGCTTGGCACCACCGCTAACGCCATGGCCGTGATGCGCACCATCGTCGAGAAATTCGGGCCTGCGCCTAGGGCCTTTTTGATCGCCCCCATCGTCGGCGCTTTTTTCATCGACTTCACGAATGCCATCGTGATCACGACCTTCCTGAATCTGCTGGGATAACGATATGAAGCCGCACTTTTGGCCTGACAGTCTGGTGGGACGTGAGGGATCGCGGCACGAGCTCGTGACGCCGGCACTGATTCTCGATCTCGATGCCGCAGAGAAGAACTTCAAACTCCTGCTCGATACTTTGCGAGTTCGCGGTTTGGGCCTGCGCGTCAACGTCAAAACTCACAAGTGCCTCCCACTCGCCGAGTGGCAGATGAAGTTGGGGGCAACGGGCGTCTGCTGCGCCACGCTGGGCGAGGCGGCCGTGATGATCGATGGCGGTGTTAAGGGGGTGCTGATTGCGACGCCGATGACGACGCCTCAGAAGATCGCTGAGGTGGTTCGACTGGCGGGTAAGTCCGAGTTGCTGTTGGCGGTTGATCACCCGGACAATGTGTCGGCGTTATCCAAAGCCGCCGCCGCGGCGGGTGTGACGATCGGCATCCTGGTCGACGTGGATCCCGGCAGTAAGCGAACGGGAGTCGCTTCGGACGATGCCGCCGTCGCGCTGGTGCAGCAGGTATCTGGATCGACGGGGCTGCGTTATGGCGGCTTGCAATGCTATGCCGGGTTCATTCAACACATCGAGAATCTCACTGAGCGCCGGGAGAAGAACGCGCAGGTGACTAATCGATTGCAGCGGCTGGTCGAGCGACTGAATGCGCTGAATTTGGCGCCCCAGATCGTCTCGGGTGGTGGTACCGGCACCTTCGATTTCGACGCGATGGCAGCGGTGTTCACGGAGAGTCAGGCGGGATCGTTCATGTTCATGGACGTGCAGTACGAAGACGTCTGGAGCAAAGACGGATTGAAGCCGCCGTTTGAGCCTGCGATGTTCGTGCAGACGGCAGTGCACAGCGCTTCACACGAGGGTGTAGTAACGACGGACGCGGGCAGCAAGCGTTTCGCAACCGACGGTGGTCGCGTCATCGTGCAGACACCGATGCCGGTGCCCGTGGAGTACAAATTCCATGGCGATGAGCACGGCAAGATCTTCTTCGCCGACGGCAAGACGCATCTGACGGTGGGCGATCGCGTCGAGTGCCGATTGCCGCATTGTGATCCGACCATCAACCTCTACGATCGGATCCACTGTGTGCGTGGTGATACGCTCGTCGCAGTATGGCCCATCGATGCGCGTGGAATTTGACTGCGCGAAATTGAACTCAGCTGCGCAACTTCGCCAGATGGTGGTCGACCAGCGCTGAAATCGCCGTATCCATGGTGTGCAGATCCTTTTCGCTGCTCGCCACCAATGCGCAGATCGCATCGACGTTCTTTCGATCGATGCCCCCGTTGCTCTGCAGTGCCTCGTTCAGCAAGTGCAGCACGCCTCGAACCCGTAGCGCACAGTGGTGCAGGGTCATCAGTCGCTCTTCGACCTCGGGCTCCGAGGTGGGTAGTGTCGTTCGCTGACCTATTGCTAAAAGCTCGTCCGAGAGGTCATCAGATTGAAGTTTCAACTTAACCGGTTTTTTCATCTGTCATTCCTGCGAATTAGTTCCACAAAGATTAGTCCTAACCGCTTGCCTTGATCATTCCGCGCGAGTTAGAAACCATTGCCCGCCGCACTTTGGTACATCAAAAAGCATCCATTTTGGAATGATTTATTTTAACTACCGTTTCTGGCGTGTTGTTGCGTTGCTGTCACTCTTGATCTGCAGTGGGCACTCGTTGGCGGCGTCGATGCCTCAGGCGGTCGACGTCACGACGGCTTCGCACCGTATGGGCCTCAATGAGTCGATGGTTTGGTGCCAAGCGGATCCCGCCGCAACGCCCTCCAGCGTGTTGGCTGGGGGATGTCGGTGGCAATCGATGGCGTCCCAGGACGTGCTCGGTGGCGCGTGGGATGGCGTGACCTGGATGCGCCTTGCGTTGGTCAATTCATCAACGATGTCTGTCGAGCGATGGATCAAACTCGGTCACTCGCGCACGGCTGAGAGATCGTTGTTCGTTCGTGAGGGCGAGCAGTGGCGACGCCAGGATGCCGGCATGTCGACGCCGCTCGATCGTCGCATCGACGGTCCAGCAGCGGCGCGCGGATACCTGTCGGTGCAAGTTCCGGCAGGGCAGCAGGTCGATGTCCTATTGCGGGTGCGTAGTGGTGCATGGGTCGATTTGCGCGCCACCTTGTTGATCCCGAAAAGCGCCGTAGCAGAGGTCGAAAGCCGCGAGTTGCTCGTTGTGCTGGCGGCAGGCGGATTGCTGCTGAGTTTCATTTTCGGCTTACTGCTTTTCCTCAGATCGCGTCGCGTCGCTTATCTGTGTTTTGCGGCAGCTTTGTCGGGCGAGACAATCGTCGAATTGCATCGATCGGGCATATTGCAGCAGCGTTTTTGGCCAAGTCATCTCGCGGTACCGGACTACGTGATGTCGGTTGGCGGACTTCTGGCGCTCGTTGGATGGATGAGCTTTCTGTTCTTCTTCTTTCCGGCGCTGCAACGTCATCGTCGTTCGCTGATCGTCGGCGCTATCTTGATTGGCTCGTCCGTCCTGGCCTTGCTGTGGTCTATCTTCATCGACTATCCGAGCGGCTTGCGTTGGTGGGGGTACCTATTCGTTCCGGCTCATCTTTATGGCGTCTATCTATGTTGGCTGGGAATGCGAGAGGTCGATCGATTTCGCAAGGTTCTGCTCTGGTTGCTCACGGTGATTTTTCTATTCGCTGTCACACGAGTGTTCTTTGCACAAATCATTGATGCATCCAACTCGATCGCACTCGGTTTGGCGCCGTTCGTCTTGATGTTAAGCATGCCGATCGTGCTGTTCGTGTTGCTCGAGAGCGCTTTCGAGTTGCAGATGCAGCTCTCGCGTGCTGAAGCACGTAGCGCAGGTCAAGTGCAGTTTCTCGCGCAGATGAGTCACGAGCTCCGTACTCCGCTCGATACCGTGCTAGGTAATGCGCAGTTGCTGCTTCGTGGCGGAGCCAAGCTGTCGGAGTCGGTTACCCGCGATGGGTTGCGCAGCATCATCGAAAGCGCCCGGCATTTGCTCGGCATGATCGATGAAATCTTGGGCTATGCACGCGGCCTCTCGGGTGCGCTCTCGTTGCGACCGGAGCCGATCTTATTGGGTGAGTTCATTCATGCCGTCGACTCGACCGGTCAGATTTTGTGCTCTCGCAATCGAAATCGCTTCGTGCTGCGGCGCCGCGCAGGCAGCATGGATGTCACTCAACTGGTTTTGATGATCGACGCGAGTCGATTGCGGCAGGTGCTCGATAATCTTCTCGTGAATGCCTCACGCCATACCCGTGAGGGGTTGATTACGTTGGAGTACGGTGTCACCGATCTGGACGGTTTCCATGTGCGGCTAAGCTTTTCCGTAACCGACACGGGCGAGGGAATTGCACCCGAGGATCACCAGCGCATCTTTTTGCCCTTCGAGAGAGCGGGCCGAAACGCCCACACCAGCGGTAAGGGCGCCGGCATGGGGCTGCCGACCGCTCGACAACTCGTCAACTTGATGGGCGGTGATATTTCGGTACAAAGCAAGCTTGGTGAGGGTGCGTCTTTCGCCTTCGATATTGCGGTACTCGTAGGCGCACTCGATGACACGATTCGTCTCGTCGAAATCGATCGTGAGCCGATCGATGCGACGGGTTATCTGGGAGAGCGTCGCACCGTTTTGCTGATCGATGATGAGCAGACGACGCGGCGCCTGTTGGCGGCGCTGTTGATACGACTCGGCTTTCGTGTGATCGAGGCAGATAGTGGTCGAGGAGCTGCCGAACTTATGCGCAGTTCACCGCAGATCGATTTGATCATCACCGATCAGTTCATGGCCGATGGTGACGGTTGGGATGTGCTCGAGACAGCGCAACAGACCCATCCCGATGTTGCCACTGTGCTGCTGTCGGCGGCGCCACCGAGCCCCCCTGATGGGTGGCCACTGAATCGCGGCTTTTCCGTGAGCTTGCTCAAGCCGGTCGATCATGATCTGTTGTTACGGCGAATCGGTGAGTTGCTGGACCTGAAGTGGGTTCGGGAAAAAGCGGAACCCGACGTGGGCGCCGCGGCTCTCGTTCGTCCCCCCGTGCCCGAGTTACAGGCACTGTCGCGGATGGTCGATCTCGGTGAGGTCACAGCGATCCGCGAGTGGTCGACGCAGTTGCGCCGCGATTATCCGCAGTGTGCGGGCTTTGCCGACGAAGTGGATAGGGCGATTACCATTCTCGATTTCAAGGCGCTTGAGTCTATGCTGGGACGTGTCGGCTCATGATGGCGTCGGGCGTTGCCGCTTCGCGGGTCGACGTTTTGTTGGTCGATGATTCGGCGACGGATTTGCGCTTGTTGATGGAGCTCATGCCGTTGAGGGATCTGCGCTTCAGCGTGGCCTTGGATGGCGAGCGCGGATACCAGCAGGCTGTCGCTTTGGAGCCGAGCTTGGTATTACTTGATGTCAAACTGCCCGACATAGACGGGTTCACGGTATCGCGTCGTCTGAAGGCCAATCCGAGCACGGCTGCGATTCCCGTCATTTTTCTCTCCGCATCCACGGATCTTTCGCATCGACTGCAGGGTTTTGCAGCCGGTGCCGTGGATTACATTTCCAAACCGTTTGAGCCGGAGGAGGTGTTGGCGCGCGTGGGCGTACATTTGCAGCTGGCAGCCAGACGCGCGGCCGATACGCAGCCAATGTCGCCAGACCAGTCCGCGCCCGGACTGCCAAGCGGCTCTCTCGATGTCGTATTGGTGAATGGCGCGCAAAAAATTCTTTTCGATCGGTTATCCGATCCGCCGTCTCTCGACGAGTTGGCGCGCTTGATGGGTAGCAACCGTCGTCGTCTGAACGAGGCCTTTCAATCACTTTGCGGGCAACCGGTGTTCTCCTGGTTACGGGAGGAGAGGTTGCGCCGCGCGTATGCGATTGTGGTGAATACCGACACCGCGGTGACCGTCATCGGCGACATGCTCGGCTATTCGTCAGCGGCCAACTTCACCAAGGCTTTTCGCGATCGGTTCGGTTATTCACCAAGGGAATTGCGAGCCGGCATCCGCGGAGGTGCCGTTCCGCTATAGTCATCGGCATGAAAGCGCCCACGGTGACCACGGGTCGACGTTTGTTTCTCGCGCCGCTTTGGTTGGCGGCCGCGGCGGTCTTGATTACCAGCGTCGTGCTCTTTTTCGTGGTGCGTTTCAGTATCAGCGCACTCGGTGAAACCACCAGCGTGATCGTTTTGCGTCATGCCGAGAAGGCGCTCTCCGTCGACGAAGATCCGGTTCTCAGTGAGGCGGGGCAGCGGCGCGCTTTACAACTAGCGACGATGTTGGGTTCACAGAAGATCGATGCGATATACGTGAGCGACACGCGTCGCTCCCAGTTGACGGCGGCCCCGTTGGCCGCGCGCCTTGGGGTTCCAGTCACCCTGCGCAGCGGCAAGGATGTGGATGGTCTGCTCGCCGATATCGGCGAGCGGTATGTGGGAGGGCGAGTCGTCGTAGTCGGGCACTCCAACACCGTGCCTGTGATCATCGACAAATTGACTCGCGGTACGACTGTGGTATCGGTGGCAGACGAGGAGTACGACGCTCTATTCGTCGTGACCGTGACCCGCTTCGGACCACCTGCCGTGGTGACGCTGCGCTACTGACCGTCTGGCGGTTATCCAGCTTCTGATCCTGAAGGTATCGGTATTGGCGGGCGTCGGTGCTAGAATCCGCGCCCTCGTGTGGGGCGGTAGCTCAGCTGGGAGAGCGTCGCGTTCGCAATGCGAAGGTCGGGAGTTCGATCCTCCTCCGCTCCACCATTTTTATCTAGTTGCGGTTGCTGCCCCCGTAGCTCAGTGGATAGAGCGACCGCCTCCTAAGCGGTAGGTCGTCGGTTCAACTCCGGCCGGGGGCGCCATACCTCGCTTCGGCGCCAGTCCCGCAAATCCGTTAGACTATTGGCGTTTTTTCGATGGTTTTTCGGGGGCCTTTCCTTCCATGGGCGCAACGCGCAGCGATTTGCTCGAATCCTCTCCTTTGCACGGCGGCAACGCCGATTACGTCGAAGCTCTCTACGAACAGTATTTGACTGACCCGGCCAGCGTCGATGCTCGTTGGCGCGAGTACTTCTCGAAGCTGCCGCGCGGAACGAGCGGGGCAGAGGCCTTCCACCGGTCGATTCAAAGTGGCATCGCGCAGCGTGCCAAGGTCGCGCGTGACTTTGGCGCCCCTGTCTCCTCTGGCGGCGGCGATCTGGCGGACGAGGGCGGCAAACAGGGCGCGGTCGCGCGTCTCGTGCAGATCTACGCTAACCGCGGGCACTTGATCGCCAATCTCGATCCGCTCGGTCTGACTCGTCGTGAGCGCCCGAAGGTGCTCGACCTCGCTTACTTCGGTCTCTCCGATGCCGATCTTGGCTCGGTGTTCTACACCGGCAGTCGTACCGAGGGCGTTCCGAAGCGCGCGACGCTACGCGAAATTCTGCAAACCCTGAATCAGGTGTACGGTGGTACGGTCGGTGCCGAGTTTGCGCACGTCTCGAACACCGACGAGCGTCTTTGGTTGCAGGATGAATTTCAGATCGGGCGCGTCACGCACAAGTTCTCTGCCGAAGAGCGCAGAAACATTCTTTGGCAGTTGACGGCCGGTGAGGGTCTCGAGCGCTACTTGCATACCAAGTATGTCGGTCAGAAGCGCTTTTCTTTGGAAGGCGGTGAATCGCTGATCCCGCTACTCGACGATCTCATTCAGACCGGCGGTTCGCTCGGTGCCGAAGAGTTCGTCATCGGCATGGCGCATCGCGGTCGCCTCAATGTGCTCGTCAATGTGCTCGGCAAGTCGCCGAAGGATTTGTTCTCCGAGTTCGAGGGCAAGTACGACCTAAGCCAAATCAAGGGCTCGGGTGACGTGAAGTATCACAAGGGATTCTCGGCTGACTTGCGCACCGCCGGCGGCAACGTTCACGTCGGATTGGCATTCAACCCCTCACACCTTGAAGTCGTGAATCCTGTTGTTGAGGGTTCGGTACGTGCTCGTCAGGAGCGTCGCAACGACGCACTCGGCCAGAGCGTTGTCCCGTTGTTGATCCACGGCGATTCGGCCTTCGGCGGCCAGGGCGTTGTCATGGAAACGCTGCAGCTATCGCAGGCGCGTGGCTACTACACCGGCGGCACAATTCACCTCGTCGTGAACAACCAAGTCGGGTTCACCACCTCGAAGCCCGAGGACATGCGCTCGACGATGTACTGCTCCGACGTCGCCAAGATGCTCGAAGCGCCGATCTTCCACGTCAATGGTGACGATCCGGAAGCGGTGGTTTTCGTGGCGCGGCTCGCGATGCGTTATCGACAGCGATTCCACAAGGATGTCGTGATCGATCTCGTTTGCTATCGCCGGCTTGGTCACAACGAGGCCGACGAACCTGCTGCCACACAGCCGGTGATGTACAACGTCATCCGTAAGCATCCAACGACGCGCAAGCTCTACGCAGAGCGTCTAGCAGCCGAGGGCGTGTTGTCGGTGGCTGATGCTGACGCGCTGGTCGAGCAATATCGCACCGGCCTCGATGAGGGTCGGCCGCAGGCTCGCGCTTCGCTCGGCATGATCGGTAACAAGTACACCGTTAACTGGGCGCCCTACATGCAGGTCGATTGGGCTGCGCGGGTTCATTCGGGTGTTGAGGTCAAGCGTTTGAAGGCGCTCGGTGAGCGGGTCACCCAGGTGCCGAGTGGATTTTCGCTGCACTCGCGTGTGCAGCAGGTGATGACCAATCGCGCCAAGATGATCGCGGGTGAGCTCCCGCTCGATTGGGGATGTGCCGAAACTTTGGCGTATGCGAGTTTGCTCGAAGAGGGCTTCGCCGTTCGCATCTCCGGACAAGACTCCGGTCGTGGCACGTTCTTCCATCGTCATGCCGTGTTGCATCATCAAAACACGGGCGATGTGCACATTCCGCTGCAGCATGTCGCCGAGCGTCAGCCGCGTTTCCAGGTGATCGACTCAGTGCTCTCGGAAGAAGCGGTGCTCGGTTTCGAGTACGGTTATTCGCAGACGGACCCGAGCGTGCTCGTGATTTGGGAAGGTCAGTTTGGTGATTTCGTCAACGGCGCCCAAGTCATCATCGATCAGTTCATCAGCTCGGGTGAATCGAAGTGGGGTCGTTACTGTGGTCTCACGCTCTTCTTGCCGCATGGTTACGAGGGCCAAGGACCTGAGCATTCATCGGCGCGCCTCGAGCGCTTCTTGCAGCTGTGCGCCGAGCTCAACATGTCCGTGTGCGTGCCATCGACGCCGGCACAGATGTTCCACATGCTGCGCCGCCAGATGTTGCGCGAGTTCCGCAAGCCACTCATCGTCATGACGCCGAAGAGTCTCTTGCGTCACGAGTTGTCGGTGTCGAGTCTCGATGACCTCGCTGCCGATTCTTTCCGAAACGTCATCGATGAAATCGATGCGATTGATCCGTCCCAAGTTCGTCGCGTCGTGTTCTCGAGCGGCAAGGTCTATTTCGACCTGCTCAAGGCACGACGTGCCTCGGGTCAGCAGGATGTCGCTCTCGCGCGTCTCGAGCAGATCTATCCGTTCCCGGCCGATGAGTACGCGGCGGTGATCGCTCGCTATCCGAACGCGACGGAAGTGGTCTGGTGTCAGGAAGAGCCGCAGAACCAAGGCGCTTGGTATCAAATTCGCCATCGACTCGAGCGACCGCTGGCAGGCCGCACTCTGCTCTACGCAGGGCGTCCGCCCGCTGCCGCGCCGGCCACGGGTATTCCAAAGATTCATGAGATCGAGCAGGCCCGGCTCGTGGATGCGGCACTGAAATCCGCAGCTCGTGAAGATGACACTCGTTCCACCAAACGACTCGGCGATCCGGCTCCGGCCGTAGCGGCGAGCGCGCCGACTTCCGCACCGCGTGCCGCGGCTGCGGGTCGTCGCAAGCGTTGATTTTTTTGAGGACCTTCCTTCGATGACTACCGAAATTCGTGTACCCCAACTCCCCGAATCCGTAGCGGACGCCACTTTGGTCGCTTGGCGTAAGCAGCCCGGCGAAGCGGCAAGCCGTGACGAGAACCTCGCTGATCTCGAGACCGACAAGGTGGTGCTCGAAGTGCCGGCACCCGCTGCTGGTGTCGTCAAAGAATGGAAGGTTCAGCCAGGCACGACCGTCAAGAGCGGCGATCTGCTGGCTATCTTCGAAGAGGGCGCCAAGGGCGCTGCGGCACCGGCACCGGCGCCCGCTGCAGCTGCTGCTTCGGCTCCGGTCGCAAGCGCCAAAGCAGGCGATCCGAAGCTCAGCCCTGCCGTGCGCCGTGTGGTGGAAGAAACCAAGATCGATCCGGCTTCGGTGACCGGCACGGGTCGTGATGGCCGCTTGACCAAGGCGGATGTTGTGAGCGCGGCGAGCGCACCGAAGGCGGCACCTGCTGCAGCCGTCGTGGCCAAGAGTGGTCCGTCGGGTCCGCGCGCGGAACAGCGCGTGCCGATGACTCGGCTGCGTGCTCGTATCGCGGATCGTCTCGTGCAGGCGCAGCACACCGCTGCGTTGTTGACCACGTTCAATGAAGTGGATCTGACGGCCGTGATGGAATTGCGTGCGCGTCATAAAGATCGCTTCGAGAAGGAGCACGGCGCCAAGCTCGGTTTCATGTCCTTCTTTGTGAAGGCGAGCATCGAAGCGCTGCGCAAGTATCCGGTGATGAACGCGGCCGTCGAGGGCAGCGACATCATCTATCACGAGTTCTACGATATTGGCGTTGCAGTTTCGACTGATCGCGGACTCGTCGTGCCCGTGCTTCGCAATGCCGAGAATCTGGGTTTCGCGCAGATCGAGAAGCAGATCGTCGAGTACGGTACCCGCGCGCGTGCCGGCAGCCTCGCACTGGAGGATTTGCAGGGCGGTACCTTCACGATCACCAACGGTGGCGTATTCGGTTCGTTGCTCTCCACGCCGATCGTGAATGCGCCGCAGAGTGCCATTCTCGGTATGCACAAGATCCAGGAGCGACCAGTGGTCGTGAACGGACAGATCGTCGTGCGACCCATGATGTATCTCGCCGTCAGTTACGACCATCGCATCATCGACGGACGTGAGGCGGTACAGTTCCTCGTCACGATCAAGGATTGCCTTGAGGATCCGGGTCGCATGCTGCTCGGTCTTTGATTTCAGGAATTATTGTCATGAGTGAATTTGATGTCATCGTCATCGGCGGCGGCCCCGCCGGTTATCCGGCTGCGATCCGTGCGGCGCAGAACGGCCTGAAGGCCGCCTGCATCGATGAGTGGAAGAACTACGACGGGTCGGCAACGTTTGGCGGTACTTGTCTCAACGCGGGATGTATTCCTTCGAAGGCGTTGCTCGAGTCTTCGGAGCTGTTCCATCGCGCGCAGTCCGAGTTCGCTGCGCATGGCATCAAGACCGGTGCGGTGTCAGTCGACATCGTCGCGATGCAAAAGCGTAAAGCCGGCATCGTGAAGAACATGACCGGTGGCATCGTGCAGCTGCTGAAGTCGGCGGGCGTTACCGCCATGCAAGGCCATGGCAAGTTGTTGCCGAATCGACAAGTTGAATTCACTGCGCACGACGGTTCTAAACAGACTCTGTCAGCTCGTCACGTCGTGCTTGCAAGTGGTTCACAGCCGATGCCGCTTAAGAGCGCGCCATTCGATGGCAAGCAGATTGTCGATAGTTGGGGTGCTCTCGAGTTCGACGCGGTACCGAAGCGCTTGGGCGTCATCGGTGCGGGCGTCATCGGTTTGGAACTCGGCAGCGTGTGGCGTCGACTCGGCGCCGAAGTCGTCGTGCTTGAGGCCATGCCGGGTTTTCTCGCGATGGCCGATCAGCAGCTTTCAAAAGAGGCACTGAAGCATTTTAAGAAGCAGGGTCTCGATATCCGCCTCGGTGCGAAGGTCACCGGTGCGGTGGTGAAGTCGGGTGCGGTCGATGTGACTTACACCGATGCGAGTGATGCCACCCAGTCACTCACGGTCGACAAGTTGATCGTGTGTATCGGTCGTCGCCCCTACACCGACAATTTGCTCGCAGACGGAACCGGCGTGAAGCTCGATGCCCGCGGTTTCATTGAAGTGGATGAGCACTGTCACACCGGCGTCGAAAACGTTTGGGCCGTCGGCGATTGTGTGCGTGGTCCGATGCTCGCGCACAAGGGCAAGGAAGAGGGCGTGGCGGTCGCCGATCGCATCGCCGGGCTCTATTCGCATGTGAACTACGACGCGGTACCGTCGGTCATTTATACCGCGCCCGAGATCGCTTGGGTCGGTCAGACCGAGGAGCAGGTCAAGGCGAGTGGCCGCCCCTACAAGGTTGGCAGCTTCCCCTTCCTCGCGAGTGGTCGTGCTCGCGCGATGGAGGCCAGCCAAGGCTTCGCCAAGGTGGTCGTCGCTTCGGATGACGACCAGATTCTGGGCGTGCATATCATTGGTCCGATGGCGGGCGAGTTGATTGCGGAGGCCGTGCTGGCAATGGAGTATTCGGCGAGCGCCGAAGATCTGCAGCGCACGATTCACGCTCACCCCACGCTCTCAGAGGCGCTGCACGAAGCGGCTTTGGCCGCCGACAAGCGCGCCATCGACATGCCGAATCGCTGACGCTCAGCGTCGTTTCGGGTCGATCGACCAGCTCACCGTCAAACACCGTTCTGGGTGTGCGTGCCGCATGCGCTGCAGACTCGAGCAGCGCTCGGCATGCACTGTGATGCCGCGGCTCAAAGTAATGTAGGCCGTCACAGGCTCGGGTGGTACGGGTGTGCAGCATTTGCCGAAGGTGATCGGCAAATTACCGATGCCTTCGAGAGTGATCGGCCCGCCTTCTACGACGCCCTGCGTCGGCGTGCGACGCGACGCGGCAGTGGGTGCAGGTGCAGGCTCCTTCGGCGTCACCCGACGCAGTACCGCGGCGGTGACTTGTGCGAGGGTGGTTTCGCCTTCGCCTAACCATCGATAGAGCTGGCTCGCATCGCCGGCTTTCAGATCCGCGGCGAGGGCGGGTGCGAGATCAAGCCCAAAGCCGAGCCGCGTGAGTTCACGTTCGAGCAGTTGTCTTCCGGCGGCCTCGTTCTCCGATGCATCGAGTCGTCTGAACCAGCTGCGCAGTTTGGCTCGGCTACGCGGCGAGATCAAAAACCCCTCCTGCGTGAGCCAGTCGCGACTCGGGTTCTCCAGTTTCGAGGTAATGATCTCTACCACTTGTCCGTTGGCGAGCGGTTGGGTCAGGGTCACGATGCGTCCGTTGACCTTGGCGCCGCGGCAGCGGTGGCCGAGTGAGGTGTGCACCTGATACGCGAAATCCAGTGCAGTAGCACCTTGCGGAAGATCGACCACTTCGCCGCGCGGCGTGAGTGCGTAAACGCGATCCTCGAATAGCTCGGCACGAACGCGATCGAGAAAGTCCTGATCACCGGCGCCGGTGGCTTCGGGCGTATCGAGTAGCCTACGTACCCATTCGATTTTTTTCTCGAAGCTCGCATCTCGAGCGCCGCCCTCCTTGTAGCGCCAATGCGCGGCGACACCGAGTTCCGCCTGTTGGTGCATCTCGAGAGTGCGAATCTGCACTTCTACGGGCACACCCGCAGGACCGATCACGGCGGTGTGGATCGAGCGATAGAAATTATCTTTGGGCGTTGCGATGTAATCATCGAATTCGCCGCGGATGTAGGGCCAGTGACCGTGCACGACACCGAGTGCCGCGTAACACTCGGCCACGGAGTCGCACACGATGCGCACGGCTCGAAGATCGTAGAGTTGATCGAGCGTGAGTCGTTTACGCTGCATCTTTCGGTGGATGCTGTAGATATGTTTGGCACGGCCTTGAACCTCGGCATGCAGATGCTGCGCAGCCAGCAATGAACGCAATTCGGTGACGAAGCGTGCGATGTAGGCTTCGCGGTCAGCGCGGCGTTCAGCGAGTGCTTTGGCGATTGCTTTGTACGCCTCGGGCTCGAGGTAGCGGAACGCGAGATCCTCTAGCTCCCATTTGACCTGCCAGACCCCTAAGCGATGGGCGAGGGGCGCGAAGACGGCGCGAGCCTCGTTGGCGAGTCGCTCACGATCTTCGGGGGAGACCTCGCGCGCGAGACGCAATCGGGCCAGTTGAATGGCGATGCGGGCTACGATCAGTCGCGGATCGGACACGACGGCAAGGAGCATCTTGCGCAGAGTTTCCGCTTGCGAGCCGCGTGGTGTGACGCTCTCTTCCCAGCGCATGTTGCCGCCGAAATCGCCGAGGCGCGCGAGTTGGTCGGCGATATCTCGACTGGCGGCGCTGAACTCGGTTGGTACTTGCGTCGCGTCGAGCGCAGCTTCATGCAGCAAGACGCCGCAAGTGAGCTCCGTGTCTTCGGTGATATGCGCCACGACACGCGCGGCGACCTGTGCCTGCTGCAGGTGCGCGGCCGAGGCGCCGACATGGCGCAGCGCGTCGGTCCATCGCTCGATGTCGAGGCTCAGCGCCTCAGGAACAGGCTCGGCAATTTGCACGGTGCGTCTCCGTTTCGGAGTATCATACGCAACTGGTTTTCCAGCCGTTTTTTCGGGGTCGCGGACGTATGTCGCGATATCGCTCCAAGTCTTGGCGCGCCTTCAATCCAGAGTCCGCCACTGCGACGGCCAGCCCGACGCCAGCGGCCGTGACGGCTGATTTAACCGCGACGGTTCGTATCTTGGGGCTCGATCCGGGCTCCAGACGTACTGGCTTCGGCGTCCTCGAAATTGGACCGGGTGTGCAGCGTTGCCTCGCGCAGGGTCGTATTGAAGTCGATGGTCTTGAGGTGCAAGCGCGGCTCGCGCGCATCCATGCCGGGGTGCGCGAGCTGATCGCGCAGTTTGAGCCAACCGAGGTCGCCGTCGAAAAGGTCTTCGTCAGTCGCAACGTCGATAGCGCCCTGAAACTTGGGCAGGCTCGTGGTGCGGCTCTGGCGGCTATCGGAGAATCGATCGAGCTGGCCGAATACGCGCCACGCGCGATCAAGCTTGCGGTGGTGGGCTTCGGTGGTGCCGACAAGATCCAGGTGGCTCACATGATGCGCAGTGTGCTTGAGGTAGAAGGGCGTTTGACCGCCGACGCGGCCGATGCGCTCGCCGTGGCACTCTGTCATGCGCACCACCGCCGGCTGCGAGCACTGCTCTCGGCGGGCAACGCATGATTGGTTCGCTGACCGGCAAGATCGTCATCAAAGCACCGCCTCAGCTGTTGTTGGAGGTCGGTGGTGTTGGATACGAACTCGAGGCTCCGATGTCGACGTTTTACGGTCTGCCCGCGGTGGGCGAGACCACTCGTTTGTTGACCCACCTCGTCGTTCGCGAAGATGCCCACATTCTCTATGCATTCGGTAGTCTCGAAGAGCGGCGCTTGTTCCGCCATCTGCTGAAGGTGCAGGGCGTGGGCCCGAGGATCGCGCTCGCAATCCTATCCGGCACGACCGTCGAAGGGTTTGCGGCCTGCGTGCTCGCGGGCGACGCCGGCGCGCTGACGAAGATCCCCGGGGTTGGGCGCAAGACGGCCGAGCGGCTCGTCATCGAAATGCGCGATCGACTCGAATCCGATCAAACCAATCCCACGGTCGCGGCCGAGATGTCCGTCGCAGGGCCGGAGGGCGAAGCGTTCTCGGCGCTGGTGGCTTTGGGCTACAAGCCCGCGGAGGCAACGCGTCTCATCAAGGCGGTGGGCGCGGGTGCGACCAGCACCGAAGATCTCATCCGTAAAGCGCTGCAGGGAGCGGCCAAATGACCGAGCGTGTCATCAGCGCCGAAGGGTCGCGCGAAGAAGAGGCGATCGATCGGGCGATCCGGCCGAAGCGTCTGGCGGATTACGTTGGCCAGCGTCCCGTGAAGGAACAGCTCGAGATTTTCATCGGTGCGGCACGCAGTCGTGGAGAGGCACTCGATCACGTGCTCATCTTTGGTCCGCCAGGTCTTGGCAAGACGACGCTGGCGAATATTTTGGCTACCGAGATGGGGGTCAATCTCAAGCAGACCTCAGGGCCCGTATTGGAGCGACCCGGTGATCTCGCTGCGCTGCTGACGAATCTGCAACCGCGCGACGTGCTCTTCGTCGATGAGATCCATCGACTGTCACCTGTCGTCGAGGAGGTGCTGTATCCCGCGATGGAGGACTACCAGCTCGACATCATGATCGGGGAAGGGCCGGCGGCGCGTTCCATCAAGCTCAGTCTGCCTCCCTTCACCTTGGTCGGAGCCACGACGCGAGCGGGCTTGTTGACCTCGCCTTTGCGCGATCGCTTTGGCATCGTGCAGCGTCTGGAATTCTACGACGTAGCCGATCTCACCGATGTCGTGACACGCTCTGCCGGAATACTCGGTGTGCCACTAGTGAGCGAGGGCGCAAAGCGGATCGCCGAGCGCTCTCGCGGTACGCCGCGTATCGCAAACCGGCTTCTGCGGCGCGCACGTGATTACGCTCAAGTAAAGGGTGATGGCACCATCACGGCGGCGATGGCGGCAGCCGCTCTCGACTTGCTTGAAGTCGATCCGCTCGGTTTTGATCTGCTCGATCGCAAGCTGCTCATGACGATCATCGACAAGTTCGATGGCGGTCCAGTCGGCATTGATAGCCTGGCTGCCGCCATCGGTGAAGAGCGTGGCACGCTCGAGGATGTGATCGAACCGTTTTTGATTCAGCAGGGCTTCTTGATGCGCACCGCTCGCGGTCGCGTTGCTACCCGCAATGCCTATCTGCATTTCGGGCTGACACCGCCGGCGCGTCCGGCCACCGCCATGCCCTTGTTCGGTGAGGACGCATGAGTCGATTGTTCGGCGAGGATTGGCGCTGGCCGGTGCGGGTCTATTGGGAAGATACCGATGCCGGTGGCGTTGTTTACTACGCCAACTACCTCAAGTTCATGGAACGCGCTCGGACCGAATGGCTGCGAAGCCTTGGGGTGTCGCAGTCTTCACTTGAGCGTGAGCGCGGTGTGCTCTTCATGGTGCTGCACGTCGAGGTTGATTATCGTTCCCCGGCAAGGCTCGACGACGAGTTGATCGTCAGTTGCCGGGCGGCTCCCGATGGTCGTACCAGTGCGATCTTCGAGCAGGCGATCCATCGTGCCGATGGGGAACTTCTGATCGAGGGTCGAGTCCGTGTGGTTTGTGTCGATGCCAAGTCGCTGCGTCCGCGGCGCATCTCGGAGTATCTGCCTTGAATGATCTGTCTATCCTGCGCTTGATTGCCGAGGCCACGATCGTGGTTCAGGCCGTGATGGCGTTGCTTCTGGCGGCTTCCGTCTATTCCTGGGGCATCATCTTTCGCAAGCGTAAGGTGTTGCGATCGGCGTCGGACGATCTGCAACGCTTTGACCGCGAGTTTTGGTCGGGCGGCGATCTGGCTGCGCTCTATAAGAGCATCGAGGCGCGTGGGCGAGCCGCCGGAATCGACAGCATCTTTCAAGCCGGATTTCGTGAATTTGCACGTCTGAAGCAGCAGGGTGTGGATAGTGCAGACGTCCTACTCGAGGGCGCGAGACGGGCCATGAAAGCCCAGCAGATCAAAGAAATCGAGAATCTCGAGCAGGGTCTCTCGAACCTCGCTACGGTGGGCTCTACGAGCCCGTACGTGGGTCTATTCGGAACGGTGTGGGGCATCATGCATGCCTTTGTCGGCTTGGGCTCGGTGCAGCAGGCAACGCTTGCCACGGTCGCTCCCGGTATCGCCGAGGCCTTGATCGCCACGGCCATCGGTCTCTTCGCCGCGATTCCCGCCGTGGTTGCTTACAACCGCTACGCTGACCAAGTGTGGCGCCTCGAGAGTCGCTTCGACGCCTTCATGGAAGAGTTCTCCACCATCCTGCAGCGTCATGCGACGCGCAGCGTGAGTTGAGGTCAGAGCGCCACCATGGCACAGCTGAAGCGGAGTCGCCGCCCGATGAGCGAGATCAACGTCGTTCCCTACATCGACGTGATGCTCGTCCTGCTCATCATCTTCATGGTGACCGCACCGCTGTTGACTCAAGGGATCAAGGTCGATTTGCCTCAGGCCGAGGCGGAGGCCATCGATCCGGATGATTTCAAGAACACACCGCCAATCGTGATCTCCATCGATGCCGAAGGCAGGCTGTTCCTCAACCAAGGCGAAAGCCCGAGCGAAGCGCTCGAAGATGTCATGTTGGAATCGCGCGTGGCGGCGTTGCTGCGCCGAACGCCGGGTGTACCGGTGTTCGTCAAAGGCGATCGCGCCGTGCCATACGGGCGTGTGGTCGAGGCGATGGTGCTGTTGCAGCGCGCCGGTGCCGCCAAGGTCGGATTCTTGACCGAGCCACTGCCACGCTCATGACCTCGCAAGCGGGGCGTTGGCGACCCTTCATCCTCTCGGCGCTGTTACATGGCGCGCTCGTGGCCGTCATCGTGGCAGGGGGATGGTGGGTGACGTCGGACTCCACGCCGCCTCTGCAAACGCTCGCCATCGAAGCGACCGTCGTTGATGCGAAGCAGATCGGCGCGTTGCAGCGGAGTCGACAGCCGCCGGCGGCAACGCCGCAGCCCGAACCTGCGTCGCAGCCAGAGCCAGAGCCACAGCCTGAACCATCCAGGCCCGAGCCGCCCAAACCGGATCGTGCCAAAGAAGAGGCCGCGCGCGAGGCTGCTGCCAAGCGCGAAGCGGACGTGAAGCGTAAAGCGGAGCTTGAGGCCAAACGTAAAGCCGAGCTCGAAACCAAGCGTCAAGCCGAAGCGGATGCAAAACGAAAAGCAGCAGAGGCGGCTGAGGTCGAAGCCAAGCGTAAGGCCGCCGCTGAAGCAGAGGATCGACGAATCAAAGCTGAGCGAGAGGCCGAGTTGCAGCGTGCGCTGAGTGCCGAAGAGGAACGTCGCAACGCGTCGCGCCTCGCAGGTCTCGGTGCACAATGGGCGCAGGCCATTCAAGCTCGCGTGCAACGCGCCTGGATACGACCGCCGAGCGCCAAGGCAGGGCTCGACTGTCTGGTCATTGTCACGCAGGTTCCAGGTGGTACGGTGGTGCGCGCCGAGGTGCGCACTTGCAACGGCGATGACGCGGTCAAGCAGTCGATCGAAGCGGCGGTGTTTCGTGCTTCACCGCTGCCGCCACCGCCGGATCCGGCCCTGTTCGAGCGTACTTTGGAGTTGAGGTTCAGACCGTATGATTGATTCGTTTCGAGGCATCGGTGTGAAGGGGTGGTGGGTTGCACTCTTGCTGCTCGCATCGGCGGCAGCGCCCGCGCAACTGAAGATCGATATCACCTCGGGGGTGACGGACCCGATCCCGATTGCGGTGCTGCCGTTTGATGCGGATCCGCGCCCCTCGAGCGAGGTGGTGGCGGCTGACCTCACGCGTAGCGGACGATTCTCCGCGGGCGCTGCCAATCGATCCGACTACCTCGTGACGGGACGCCATGCGGTGACGGCGGATGGTCGACATCAGATCGATTACGAGCTGACCAATTTGTTGACCGGCCAAAAATTGTTGCGCGAGCGGATGGTTGCTTCGCCGCAAGCCTGGCGCAATGCGGCGCATCGGATCGCCGATAAGATCTACGAGCGCATCATCGGCGCGCGCAGTTCTTTCGCGACGCGTATTGCGTATGTCTCGGTCGACGGACGGCCACCCGCGCAGCGATACCAGCTCATCGTGGCTGACGCCGATGGCGAAAATTCGCGCGTGATCCTCGAGTCGAAGCAGCCGTTAATGTCGCCCGCTTGGTCACCCGATGGCGAGTGGTTGGCTTACGTCTCCTTCGAGACGCGTAGTGCCGCGATCTACGTGCAGCGTGTGCGCACGGCCGAGCGTCGACGCGTGTCCGGGCGCGCGGGTGTCAACAATGCGCCGGCGTGGTCGCCCGATGGCAGACGATTGGCGCTCACGCTGTCATCGCCCGCCGGCAATCTCGATGTCTACGTGCTGGAGCTCGACGGCGGTGCCATGACGCGCGTGACGGAGCATCCATCGATCGACACCGAGCCGGTTTGGTCGGGCGACGGTTCACGACTGTATTTCACTTCGGATCGCGGGGGTGGTCCGCAAGTCTATCGAACCGAGCCGCGCGCGGGCGCCGCAGCCACCCGAGTCACTTTTGGTGGCAACTACAACGCAAGACCGCGTCTCTCGCCGGATGGCAAGCAACTCGCGTTCATCACTCGTGATGGTGGTGGTTATCGGGTTGCCGTGCAGGATCTTGGGAACGGATCGATGTCCGTGCTGTCGAAAGGTTCGCAGGACGAGTCGCCTGGCTACTCGCCCGATGGCGGCACGCTGATCTATGCCGCGCGGGAGCGAGGGCAGGGCGTGTTGGCGACGGTCTCGGCTGACGGGCTCATTTCGCAGCGCCTGAAGGCGGACCGGGGTGACGTTCGCGATCCGGCTTGGGGTCCGTTTCT
>JACCDP010498424.1_pt1 | contig 27274 bp, 49 predicted proteins | sample 7445841 | NCBI WGS metagenome assembly JACCDP01 (sample SAMN15323441, study PRJNA562643) | freshwater metagenome | isolation source: river surface water | place: USA:Blue River Watershed | collected 2017-08-17 | reverse complement strand
ATCATTATTAAGGATCAATCCATGAAAACGACATTCTACCAAAGGCTAGATAAGTGTCTATTTGAAGCCGACGAATTTACCAAAATAGCCCGAAAACTAGCAGATGAAGGGGAAAAGACCGAGACACGCCGCGCGTTCCTAGGTAGAGGACTCGGTACCGCCGTTGCTGGCAGTCTCAACCCTGTAGCACTAGCGGCACCAGTGGCACCAGCGGCATTAGCTACATCACATACAATCAAAAACTTGTTTTTAAAAAATCAAGGTCTCTGGTCACGACTACTAGAGGGCGATAATGGAGAGATAGTATACGATGATATGAGACCCAAGATTCCCAGCAATGCTTTGGTTAATATGTTGAGAAGGTTTGCTGGCAGTGATGATGAAGCAAATCCCGACTTTTACGAGATATTAAACCATCGTAAGACACTTTTTTCATCGTTAACTGATTCAGACCTTAGGACCGTTATTGCGCAGTGCGGCACAGAACATGATCGTCAGCTATTGTTAGATGGCATATACCATTCTGCCCTTGATAATAGTGATAACACATTAGGCCATTTGGCCAAGTTGGGTAAGGGCTACGGTATAAGTGGTGACGATGTTCTTAAATTAGTGGTTAATAGAGCAAAGGACGTGATTTACACTGGAAGACATAGCCCAAAATCATTGCAAATATCTATGGATCTAATTAATAAACAAGTAGATCAGCTGAGCAATAAACTAGAGCAAGTGGGATTAAAGCCATCAATTACTCAAAATATTAAGAATCACATTCAATCAGTCCAAAAAGACGTCATCCAAAGAATCGAACAAGCAGAACGCCAAGAAGCAATGGCTAGAGAGAAAAAACAACATGAACTAGACCTCATCCGATGGGAAGGAGAAGGAGGAGCACTAGCCAAAGAAAGCAAATTCGCAAAAAGACTCAACCAACTACTAGAAACCATCCGATAAAAAAAATAAATCAACACAAGGAAACCACCATGAAACACCTCACCATCAACGACATCGCCAACATCATCACCGAAGACCCAAACATCATAAACACAACCATATACCACCAAACGATCCACTAACTCCAAACCATAAACGAAGCATACGAACTAAACTGGGAAGGAATAGGCAAAGCACTAAAAGAAAAAATACAAACCTACCCAAACCACGCCCAACAATGGGCCCTCGAAACACTAAGAAACCCAACACTCAGAAAAGGCGCACACAAAAACACCATACTAGACGCCATGGAATACTACACCAACAAAATCACAGACAACCGATTCATAGAAATCCTAAAAAAATACACAACCACACCACGAAACATACTAAGCCTCACCCTAGACCAAATAAAAACAGCCCAAACAGAATACGACACAAAATACGGAGGCCCCAGCAAACGAGAACTCAAAAAAATAAGAAGATCAGACTACACCCAAACACTAGTAGACAGACTAGACCTAAAAATCATAAAATTCGAAAAAACAGACGACACCGACAACGCAGCCCAAATCCTATCAGACTACGCAAGAGGCACCAAATGGTGCATCACAGACATAGAAACCGGCGACCAATACCTAACAAACGCACCAATATACCTAATATATAAAACCATAAAATACGAAGTAGACCACCACATAAACCAAGAAAATTTTTACAATAGACCACTCAGACCAGGCGAAACCAACATATTAGACCTAGACGAAATGCAACCCGACGAAGAAGGAAAACTCACAACCAACAAAATGCTCTGCCACATAGACCCAACCGACGAAGACCGCACACAACTAGCAACCCCACTCGACATAAACATACGACTAAAACAAAAAGACATAGAAGAAATAGAACCATACATCCCAGGAATCAAAATATTTCAAGAAGAAGAATCAGAAATATCCGACGCAGAATATGAAGCCCAAATAGCAGCCGCACTCGCAAGACCACAACCAAAACCAATACCACAAGAAGTCGAGTTCGACCGAGCCATCAATTGGTACACCCAACAAGCACAAGTAATCAAAAACGAACTACCCAACACAGCAAAATACTATGAAGCACTAGCAGCCTGGATAAAAGGAGACACACAAACCACACAACAAATAGCAGAAGACCCAAAAATAAAAAACACAAAAAACGCCAACGTACTACGCAAACTATTAACATTAAAACCCAAAGGCTACGTATTCTCACAAATAAGACACATTGAAATCGAAGAAGGAACAGATGAAGAGAAAAAGCGCAAATTCATAGAAAGCAACGGAAGAGACAGAGACATCTGACCAAACACAAAAAAGGGGGAAAGACACAACCCCCCGAAAACCCACAATAAACAAAACCGCTAAAGGTAAAATAAAATACACAAACAATTAGTACATATATCACAACATAACATAAACCACCACAAAAATCACAAAACAAATAGTAAAATAATAAAAAAGAAAAGGGGGGAAAGGATAAATCCCCCAATCCCCCCCCGACGCTATAGAATCCATCCGCGTCAGTGGACCATTCCTGGTCGATTTTATCTACTCATCTGACTGTAGTAAAAAATGGTGTTTTATCATCATGGGTTTTAATGTCTTGATAAGATGGATAATGTTTTTGGTAGGAGGTCTCCGCCTGTTGGTGCTTTTGTTCGTTTTCGTCGGATGGCTGATAGGGATCTCGTTGGTCCTTTTGTTATGTCTTTTGATTTCAAGGGATCGGATGCTAAGGTTTGCTGGGCTTTTGCTGTTGAAATTGATCGGGTACTTTTTTTAAGGTGTCTAAATTATTTGGTGATGGGCTAATTGTTTTGAATAATGTCTAGTATAATCTTAGGGAGGACCTAGCTGGGAATTGAACCCAGATCTCGGCACTACTATTGCCGGCTCTGTCGTTGAGCTACTAGGTCACAGTGTTATCAGTTAGATTCTGTGAGTGTGTTGAGCGCTTTGTCTAGTTTTCTATTGAAGGATTCGTTGCAGTCCCATTTGCGTAGGGCTTTGCAGATGTCTTTGTCTGGGGTTTTGGTGCAGTTGATGCCGTGCATTTTCTTTTGTCCGCCCATTCTTGAGCAGAATGATTTTCTTCTTCCGGCTGATTTGGGGGATTTTTTGGCTTGTTTTTTGGAGACTGGTGGTTTTAGGTTTGAGCCTTGTGTTCTTTTGAAGTGTGCCCTTCCCTTTTTGTTTAGGCCGCCTTCTGGGTTTTGATATTTTTTTGCGACGCCCATGTTCTATCTCCGGTTGGTGTACCGGTATGTTTGCTTTCCTCTGAGGAAATGGTGGAGATCCGAGAATTCTTTTATCTATTCAGATTTCGTCTGTCTTAGTGAAACAATGGTTTGTATTATTAAGATTCTTGCTATCCGAGTGGTTAAAATATTCAGATAGTCAGACTCCGAATTCACTTAGGTGGTGGATGGCCGGTGTTCCCCGGTGTTGATTATGTTTATTTTTCGGACGAATCTGGGTACTTCTTTGATCATGTTGGTGAGGTGTGTTTCTATTTGGGTTATTGATTCAGGGTGTTCCATATTTATTTGTATCCCGGTGTTGATTATGTTTATTGTGTTGTCTATGTTGCATATTAGGATTTTGTATGGGATGGTGTCTTTGAAATTGTGTTCATCGGCATCGGTTATGGTTATGTCTAATTGGTTGCCGTTTAGATACCAGAATCTCCAGCCCGCTCCTTCTAGGGTTCTAGCATGAGATATGTTTGGCAGTGCGTTTACTTTTGTCGTTATTGTGACTTTGTATTTTTCGTCCAGTATGTTGGTGAGGTGGTTTAGGATGTGCTTGGCGATGGCTTGCAGCATGTGGGTTACCTGGTTTGGATGTACTTGGTAATGATGTCTAGGGCTTTTTTAAGGTCTTGGATTGTGATTTCTGGGTCGGTGAGTTTGTATAGTCTGTGGTATCCTGTTTTTTTGGCGGCGCATGTTATGATTTTGCCGTCCTTTCCTTTGGCTTTGCTAGTTTTTGTGATTAGTCCTTGTTTTTCAAGTTGGAGTCTGCCTGGTCTGGCGGAGTTTTCTGGGATTCCTGCTAGTTTGGCTAGTTCTTGGTCTGTGATTGCGCCGTGCCTCTTATAGATTGCTAAGAGTTTATCTTGAAGTGTGACCATGGGTTGGGTCCTTTCTATAATGGTTTCCACGGAGGAAACGGATAGGGGGTTAGAATTTATGGCGACCGGTTGTTACTCTGGATTTTGCCATCCAAGTCGTGTTATTCTTGGTCTTAAAACCCATTTCTAAGATTCCAGTGGGGTCTTTGATAACGCATCCTTCAAATACCGGGGAGGATTGGGGGAATGGCTTATTAGCTGTCGTTACCAGTTCCCATAGATGGTTATAGATTTCCCTGGTGTACCATCTCGGACAAAAGACATCCTTGGTTAGTGAGATGCCTATATCTAGGGCAGCGTGTTTGCCATGGTATGGTTGGTAATAGTGGGAGCCTGATCCGATTTTTTGGATTTGTTCGAATCGCTCCTGGTAGCTTGTCCCGAGGAGGTGTGTGCCGTTCCTCACGATGATGTCCCAGATCACGATTTGGTCTTTGATTGCTGGGTGTTTGGAGTCTAATAGTCCTCCGTCTAGTAGCGACCAGTCGGTGAGTTGGAGGTCTTGTCTGATTTTGTTGAGTTGGTCATTCAGGCGCTGGGTTGGGGTATAGTTTATTCTCATTCCGTGGCGGTTCCATAGTTCGACTTTGTCGTTGGGTAGGTATTTTATGAGGCACCTGGTGTCGTTGTATTTGATTTGGGCTTTCCATCCCATGTCGAAATATGTGTCGACTTGGTCTTTTGGGGTGCAATGTTCTGCTCTTGGTGGAAAGATATATTGCGTTGATTGGACGCTTAGCATTTTGTATTCCTTTGTGGCAAGATAGTTGGTCAACCAGGTGTTGTGACTGTTACCGCGGGGATTGTTAATATGCAGCCCACTCTTGTTGCCTTTCATGCTCGTCTTGATTTGGTTCTCCCTGGGGGAGTACCCGTGATAATCACGGGGGATTTTCCGGACTGGGTTAGCGATGAGGAATTCCTTGAACTCCTCTATGACTCGTTCGAGACGACCGAGCTTTCTAGTGTTGTGTTTATGATTAAGTCTGGCCAGAAGGTACCTGGTGTCAAAAACTTGCAGGTCATTGAACATTAATAATCCTCGTCCTCGTCCTCGTCCTCGTCCTCATCATCATACTCATCATCGTCATCTAGGTCATACTCATCGTCCTCATCTGTATCAACATCCTCTTCTCCATTCCAATCGTCATCCTCATCATCTAAGAGCCAATCAGGATCGTCATCGTCTATTTCCGGTGATACGTTCCAATCGTCTAGCTCATTGCCGTCATCGTCTATGCTGTAGCCGTGGATGTTCAGGATGTCAGCTCTGTCGATGAGGTCATCCTTTTCTTCTGTTAGTGATTCATCGTCGATATACCTGATTTCGGAGAGTGTATATTCTTTGGTTACGAAGTCGATGAGGCTTTCTATGCAGCCTGGTGTTTGTAGTGTTGTTTTGAAGTATAGTCGGTGGATCATGTCATTGCTTTTGTAGTGTTCGTATTCCTCGTTACTCCAATTCGGGATTTTTGGCCATATGACGGCTGCTATGATTGTGTCCGAGACTACTATCCGGTATAATCTTTTGAACTCGTTTTGTCGCACTGCGGAATATGATGGGTATCCACGGTTTACAGTCATTGGTGACTGGATATACCAGGCTTGCCCATGGATTTGGTGTGGTTGTATATCGGCCCTATCCTTGATGTATACTTGCTTGCCTGTAATGTTTGTTAATTCCGTTGCTATTGCTTCCGCTACCGTCTTGATTTCTACATCTGCCACGTTAATACTCCATAGCGATTTAACGGGTTTCAAGGGGGTTGTTACAACTCCAAGGTGGCCTGTTAATTTCCTCCGAGGAAATCGTACGTGTGTGCGCGTGTACACATATTAACACGTTAAATTGTGCGTTAAATTCTGGAGATTTAACATGAGTCCTCGTGAGCGTCGTAGGTCGGTTTACACGCGTCCGATTGGGTCTTATGGCATTGTTAAATTCGTTCATGAGCCTTCTGGCCAATTACACCGGTGGATGGACCCTGGTGATGTGGCTTTTGGTATTACCGATATTAACGAGGTTATTACCGCGGATGGTGAGGTGTGTCTTGTGTTGGCTGGTTCTAATCATCATGAGGATTGGAGTGATTCAAAGTATGTTGATTTTTTGATTTATGCTGGTGTTGGGTATTCAAATGCGTTTGAGCGGATTGTTATTTATTCCTGGCGGTCTAAGCATTGGACTGTTTGTGGGGTTGATGGGGATAGGCATGTGTTTGCTGGTTATAATCCGGTCAATGGTTTGATCAAGCCTCATGTTATTAGTATCACTCAGTTAGGTGTCACTATGGTTCGGATTATTGGCGATGTTGTTCCTGGCTCTATTGCTGAAAAATAATTGTGTTACTTTATTTTGTGGAGGTTCTTGCGATGGATGAGAACATTGTGCGGATTGCTGAGTTTACTCCTGAATCTGTTGACCAGGTTTCTGAGGCTCCTTGTGGAGCTGAGGATACTGAGAATTATATGTTTTTCCGTAACCTGGTCACTATGCGTGCACATATTGATGATATGTTGAGGATGGATCCCAATAAGATTGATTGTTTGATCACTAATGGTCATGATTGGGCTAATGATCATATTACTGTGGCTGCTGAGAATCTTACCCAGGTGCACGATTGGTTGCTGTCGGAGTCTTGTGGTGATTGAATCACCTGTTTAATGAGCTGTTGCGCAGCTGCCACAATGGAGGGTGGCGTAGACTGACATTGTGCCGTTGGAGCGGATGCGATGAAGAAACGTGTTGCGTTTTCGCTTGTTGATTTTCATAAGAAGCACGGTTATAATGTGTCTGCCGAGCATAGGTGTCGTATTAAGTCTGAACCTGTTTTTTATGGGTTTGAGGATAAGGGTGTTGTCAGCACTGATAGTGGTGTCATGATTCTTGGTAAGTTTATTAATTCTGATAAATTAGAATTTGCTATGCCAGATCTTGATGTTATCGCTAAGGTTGGGGTTGCGACTAGTACTTTGACGCGTGCGGATGAAGTGTTCAATAAGAGTTGTGATTTGTATTGGTATCGTGGGAAGTATTATTTGAGGGCTGTTGATTGTCTTGGTATTTATTATTTTCATTCTGGCTGCGCTCTATTGTATGAGATTGATGTTGTTGGTGCTGTTGTGCCTATCTTAGTTGGTGCGTGATCAAGTGTTTTTACCTCGTCTGTTTATGGGCGATGATCAGCCGGGTTAACGAGCGGTTAGTGCGCTGCCACAATAATTCGTGGCGGGCATCACTTCGATACCAACCACAAACGCGGCAGCAATGCGGAGGTTTGCGATGAGTTTGTTTGCTAAGGTTGCGGCTAAGAAGGTCGAAGCTCCTAAGGCTAAGGCCAAGGGTGTCTCTTGGGTCGCTGGTGATTCTTCTGGGGATGCTGTGGCCAAGAGTGTCAAGGAGCTTGTAAAGCTCGATGCCGAGATGAAGGCCATCGATGCCAAGATGGGACTCCATAAAACTGTGGTGAAGAAGTACGCTGAGGAGAAATACCTCAGGGATTTCGCTGACCGTGGAGTGTCACCCGACACCCCGATGACTGTCCAGACCACGGACGGTGAGAAGGTCACGTATGTGGTGCAGGATCGCAGCGGTCAGTACGCTGTTCGTGAGGAGCAGGTCGAGGCTCTTGGTCAATTGCTTGGCCTTGATGCTGCTGGCGAGTTGGTCTACCAAGAGTCAAGGTTCCAGTTCAATCGTGATGTCTTGGCCCTTCCTGGGGTTCAGGATGCGATTGGTACCGCTCTTGAGGGTGCGATTGCCAGTTTGGTTGAAGCTGGGGCTTTGACTCAGGAGCGTGCTGAGGCTTTGCTTGAGGTGGAGGTTCGGACGAGCCTTAAGCCTGGGACTCTCGATCGGCTTCCTCACATTGTGGGGAGGGACATTGGTCGGATGCGGTCTTTCCTTGAGATCGTTGGTTCCTCTGTTACTCGCTATGTGAAGGCGTAATTAGTCTTGCCACCACTCGTTCCACCGGGGTGTGTTGCTCCGGTGGTCTGACAGAGGACTGACGAGTGGTGGTATTTTAATATTGCCACCATCCACCCCTGCGAGGTTGGTTTTGCCTTGCTTGTACGATCAGGCCAAAAAATGGTGGGTGGTGGCTTTAGCCCTAGTGGCGGAATGGCAGACGCTGCGGACTTAAAATCCGCTGACTGTAATGGTCGTGGGGGTTCGAGTCCCCCCTTGGGCAGTGTTCCTTTCGTTGGAGCCAACCGATCGCCAGAGGCAAACACCTTGGTTGGTTATTGCGGAGATACTCTGGCGATCGGTTACAACATCCGGATGGGACGGTGTTATTGGTCGGTTCCAATAGCGTGTTGAACCGTTCCATCCGGATACTCTGGCGGGGTCACCCTGGTTGGTTTTATCGCCGACTGTGGTACGAGGGTGACCCCGCCTTCATTTCCAGCGAGGAAATCGCACGCGCCCCCGTAGCTCAACAGGATAGAGCAACGCTTTTCTAAAGCGTCGGTTGGGAGTTCAAGTCTCTCCGGGGGTATAGCAAATTATAAAATAAGTAGGAGATAATCATGAAACCATTTGAACGTAAATTAACCAGCGTCCTGGAAGCTAGAGGTCTATGGGATAATATCCGCGCAAAACGGAAACGCGGTGAACGTAAAGCCAGACCAGGTGAAGAAGGATACCCCAAACCCGGTGCCTTCGAAAAGTCTCAAAGCAAGTCTAACTGACCACAGATTTAACCATAATCTATAACCATGCCACAAGGATGGCGGCAGAAGTGTTCGCATATTTATAAAGGAGATCGTAATGAGTGCAAAGATGGCCTTGTTCAGCTATGTACCATATCTAAACAGAGACAGCGACACTTGTGGACGAATACTCGATCTGAACGACGAATTATTAGAGAAAATCAAATACGAACAATCCAAAGCAGCCCATACTCGCGCCAATGGGTGTGCTTGGGCAATAGATGGAGATCAGCTAGTCGCCGTCTTGTTTATCAAGGATGCCCAAAAGTTAGTGAATGACATGAAGATCTGGTCAGAAAACCAGCCACAAACATTCTTCCGCGTCATCATAGGACAATCCGGCGACAAGTATGCTGTTGTCATTGTCCCAGATCTTGATATGAGTCTTACTCGTTTTAGACTTTCACATCAGACAATCACCGGCAATGAGCTGGAATTGGGTGATAAGGATGTTAGTGTGATCTTTACAGCTGTTGGGTTTCTCAGTAAGCCTGGTGCTCCAATGTATGCGAAGATGAAGGATAGGATCGGGAAGGAGATTAAGATTGCTTTTCTTGATGTCGAAGCGGAACAATTTGAATCAAGTCTAATGGAACAAGCTATACCTTTAGGCACTCTTAAGATAGAAGACACTTCATATAATGGTGGATATTTCTCTTATTATTGCAACAGTTAGCCTCTCGTCTTTCGTTAATCCTATGCATTAACACGGGGATCTCCCCCTGTCACAATTGTGGCGGGGGGAGATCCCATTCACTTAAAAGGGGGGAGCAAATGACTTACGCTAATCAAGTGGTTATTGGACCGGAATTCTTCAAAAAGGCGTTCAACGACTATACCAATTGGCGTTGGGCCATCATTCGTGAATTCCTCCAAAATAGCATCGATGCGGGTAGCAAGAAGATCGATATCACCATCCATAAGCATCAGACAACTACAACTAAATCTGATACCGTGTTGAAGGTTAGGAATGATGGTGCGCCAATGACCAGGGAGGTCTTGGTTAATAAACTGTTATCCCTGGGCGGGAGTGGCAAGAATTTTCAGAATTCGGTAGGCGGGTTCGGTAAGGCAAAGGAGATCTTGTACTACGCCCACCAAAGTTATCGGATTGACACCGGTGACGTCACAGTTCATGGTTCTGGCGCAGGATACGATCTGTCCGATCGGCCTTATTTCCATGGGACTGAGTCTGAAGTCTTGATTAGCGGTGATTATGTTGATAGCCTTGTGACTAATGTTAAAACTTTTGCTTCTACGGCACAATGGGATGGTGTGATCACTTGCAATGGCGAGGAATACACTAGCAAGCTGAAGAAGGGTTCTCCGAGGCGTGAGCTTGATTTTGGCACAGTCTATACTAACAAGTCATTCACGAATAGACTTATCGTCCGTATCTCCGGTATTCCTATGTTCGTGTCCCATATCGATTATCCTGATACAGTTATCGTTGAACTAAATGGTTCTTCTGTCGAGGTTCTCGCATCTAATCGTGATGTACTGCGATATCCTTACAGCAATCAGCTTGAGGAGTTTATCGCAGAGATCGCTATCAATAAGCGTTCTGCTATCAAGAAGAGGGATCGGTCGCTTTATACACACTATGCTGGTGATAAACTCACCGGCAAATCAGCCGGTTTTAACCTTGTGCACGCTATTAGCCCTAAGGCTAGCACTGCTAGTCCAAGTGTAAGTGATGATAGTGAGGCTAGTGAACCGTTGATCAGCGGTGATGATATGCCTAGCACGCCTGGTGTGCGGCCTAATACCGCAGCTTTTGTTAAGCATGCTGATGCTATCACTTCTTGTTTGTCCCAGGATTTTGTGGTCAAGAATAATACTTTCTATGAGATTCCAGCTTACTACCTTCCAGATAGTGGTGAATTTAGCACTTATGCGATGAAATTGGTGAAGATTTGGACCAGGTTGATGGTGCAATTGCACACTACGTTTAAGGTGAAGTCATCTTTCGCCGTTGGGTTTGTGTTTGATTCCTCTGTTGAAGCTGAGAGAGAATCACATTCTGATTATGGGACCATCTATTATATCAATCCTGTTAAGCTTGTTGGTTCTTCTTGGGCCAAGGCTTTCAAGCTGACTGATCGTGGGCGTTTGTTGATGACTGCTGTTCATGAGTTTACCCATCATGATCACTGGCGTCATGATGAGGATTTCGCTGCTGCTATGACCGATATCGCTGCTCAAGTCTATGATAATCGTAAGGATTTCTCCTGGTGCTTTAAGGATTGATGATAATCTTTTACACGTGCCATTGGTCTCGCCACAATCTGATGGCGAGGAGGAGGATATTATGGCAGTAGTACGAGCTGACTTTATGATCGATGGGATTTCTCCCTGGATTGTGATACCAGAGAAACGGTACCAAATCGGGACTGTGATGTATCGACAGAACCTTTGTTGTAAGAGGGAGTATGTCTTTAACGTAGTCTATTATTGTGGTTTGTGCTATTTGCAGTCTCCTAAGAATAAGCCTGATAGACGTAAGGTGGTTGTCGGTGTGACTCCCGATAGTCAAGCTGAACCTTGGTTTCTCATTAAGGGTTGGGAGAAGGCGCAATCTGCTTTGATTAGCCGTCCGGAGATAATTGCTAGATTGCATGAGGATACTATTGTTTTCGTGCCGGTTAGGCGTGATTTCACATCCCCTAGTTTGGCGACTGGTAATACATGTGTTGATTTTTCATATATGGATGCTGCTGATGTCGAAATGGTCAGACTCAGTATCCATGGGGCTATGGCTACGCTTGGTGTAAGTTAACCCCGCCTTTTAACCATCAGACCATCGTCTGTCACAATTGTTGGTGGCGGTCCTATCATAAAGGAGATGACATGGTTGACGATTTGATTGGTTTGACCCTCGTTGAGCCTCGTCCTTATCAGCGTCGCATTGTGGCGAAGGCGTTTAATATCTTCAGCGGGACATATGTCAATCCCCGTGGTGAGATGGAACCCGCAGCCAAATCGGTGATTATTGAGTCGCCGACTGGCTCCGGCAAGACGGTGATGGCATTACTCACCTGTAAAGTACTTCAGGCTGCGAATCCTGGGTTGACTGTTGGCTGGGTTGCGATGAGACGCAATCTGTTGAGTCAAGCAGAGCGTGAGAATATCGAGAAGGGTATTAACGTCGAGAATATCCATTTCGTCTCGATGTTCGAAAAGCATCCAGAGTCATTGTTGCAAGCTAAGCGCAATGGTCAAAAGATCTTGCTTGTGGTTGATGAGGCCCAGCATGATGCCGCGTCGTCGATGAGTCATTTGCACAATCTGATTGATCCGGATATGATTCTGGGTATGACTGCTACCCCATTTCGTACTGATAAGATGAAGTTGTGTTTTGATAAGGTTATCAAGGATGCTGGTATCCATACCTTGATACAAGATGGATATCTTTCTAAATTCAATCACTTTACGATCGATAAGTGGACTCCGGAGAATGTAGCCAAGCATTACATGGCTGATCCTCAGCGCTGGGGTAAGAGCATCTTCTATTTCAAGAATCTGGAGCAGTGCAATAAGTTGCATTCCATATTCTTGAGGGCAGGAATTGCCAGCGAGGTGGTTACTGGCGATAGCGATTGGGAAGCCCAATTGGATCGCTTCAAGGATGGATCTATCCCATGCTTGATTAATTGCATGAAGCTGACTGAGGGTTTTGATGAGCCCAGCTTGCAGACCGCCTGGGTTCGTGACTCTGGCAAGGGCTGTACGATGCAGATGGGTGGTCGTGCATTCCGGAAGTTCGCTGCCCTGCCTGTGAAGAATATCGTGCAGTCTAAGAATACCAAATGGCCTTTTATTAAGACTGCTATGCCAGAATACCAGTATCTCTGGCAGAATGATGCGTGGATGAGCTTGAAGATTAATCCGAAGATTGAGCAGATCAATTTGAATGCCAGGATCGCTATCTGTAGTATCCCGGTGTCTTTGCCTAAGTTTGTTACTGATAAGGCGAATAAGCGTGTCCGTCGTATTCGTAACTAATCCCTAGGATTATTTCGATGTGTTGGAGTGGTGGGGATTAATATTAACAAATCCCTGGGAGTCTGTCACAGTGGTTTGCTGGGCGCTCTTCGCTCTCAGCTGGTTTAACAAGGAGATGAGAATGACTGCGATCGCTACCCGTCCCGTTGTTGTTGGTAATGCTCAGACCGATTTCGATTACAAGTATGTCTCCGTGAATGACCTTGCGGTCACGACCGAGACCAACAAGCTGACCGGTCGGACCAAGGTCCAATCCGTCGTCGTTGCTGGCGAGAGCCTTGAGCCTACCGATCGGTTCTGGACCTCGCTCTATGCTCGCTATGGCTTCAACTCGGCCTTTTTCAAGTACTTCGATCATGCCGAGGTTTTTAATCGCATCGCAGAGCGTGAGAAGAATGACCGCATGCGGGTGTGCGTTGAACGTGGGAAGACTGGCCGTCTCTTGGCGGTCAGCAATCCCAACAAGCCCCTGGTGGATTATGGGGCGATTTACGATCTGATCTCACGCTATGGTGGGGAGAATGTCTCTTACCACAACGGTGTGGTTGAGTCTGTGCACACCCCGAGGTCTGGTGCTAGTGCGTTGAGCATTGGTTCTGATGATTTCAAGCAACGGTTCGTCTTGTCTACGCCTATCGATGGCTATGGCGATCCCAATGTGTACCTTAGTTTGCTTCGCCTCATCTGCACCAATGGGATGGTTGGCTATGGCAAGACCTTCAGGTCACAGATCGCTCTCGGTAAGGGTTCTGATGATGTGCGTCCTAGCATCATCAGGGTCCTTGAGGGGTTCGGCAATGAGGAGGGGTTTGCAGCCATGAGGCAGCGAGTCGAGTCAGCGCAGAAGTCTTGGGCTTCTGTCCACGAGACCCAGAGCCTTTACAAGCTCCTCTTGAAGTGTGTCGCCAACAGCACTGTGGATAACGATTCCCATAATCGCTTGACCCCTGGGCTCAGCAAGTGGTACGAGAAGTCCAACGTTCTCGCCTACGGTACCATTCGTGGTGCTGACGAGACTTGGCAGATGCCCCTGACCAGGGCATTTGAGGGAATGACCGGTTCTCCGACCCTCCTCTACGGGCTGGCGAACCCCGACGCTCTTAGCTCGAAGCGTCAACGGACGCTCCCTGTGAACTGTACGGTGTACGATGCCATCAATTTCGCTACCGAGGTGGCGACCCATCACGCTGATCCCAGTGCTGCGCGTCAGCTGCAAGCTTGGGTTGGTGAAACGATCTCCGGTGAGTATGATATGGAGGGTACCATGGACAAGTTCACCGAGTTCAAGGATTTTCACCTGACCGCTAAGATCGGTGCCGGTGTCACCGGAACACCCGCTCTGAACTAATAATAAGGATTGGGGGAGTAATCCCCCCAATTTGCAATCCTGGGGCTGCGGGACTCACTTTGGTCGTTCCTCCTTTCCGACCAAAACCGCCACTCGAGTCCCGCAGCCCCTCCTCGTATTAACAGCCTTACCTGATATTGCGACAGTTTGGTACCGGAAGTCTTCTTTATTCACGGAGGTTATCATGAAGAAGTTGAAGGTGAGCCTAGATGGCGGGATGACTTACAATAACGCTGATGTTAATGATGTGCGTGTCATTTATGAGGATGTTGATTCTGACTTGGTCGGAGATGGTACCGGGGTTGATGTCCACATCACCCTCTCGCCCGAGGGGATAGTGACAGACATCTATTCGTCAGAGACGAATGTAGGTACTAATAGCATCCTTATCGAAGAGGAGGTCGAAAGGCTCGTCTCCTCTGCTGGGTGGGTCGACAACGTAAAGGATATCTGATGTACAACATCTACCACGAGTGTGATGATAGAATAAAGGGCGATCATTGGCCGTATGTCTATCTTGTTGGTAAATTGCGAGATGAACATACGGCCAATTTTGCTGCCTGTGATTGTCATGGTGGTTGGAAGATAGATGGAGCTCAGCCGTTGTCGCCTGGGGAATACCTAGGATCATACTATGGTAGGCGAGTTTTAATTGTTCTTGGTTATCGCTGCCCAGCTATAATGTCTGGTAGGATTGCTTTTGCTGATGATGCTGATGCAGTCCGCCAGATTTGCGATGTCAACACCTGGGATTCGAGGAATTTTCACGGATCTGTCGATCATACCAGCGTGTCTGGCGTGCCTTCTGTGGCCTCTCCTTTGACCGTCGCTGCAGTCTGGTACGTCGATGGGCTGGAGACCCCGTCCCGTCCGTTTTTCTTGGAGATACCAAGAGCTACAGACGCTGAGATCCAGGAGTTTCTTGTACGTTATTACCTTACTGATGAGAGAGATTCTGATACCCTTACGGAGGAGGTTGTGGTTAAGTGCCACAAGACTGATGCTTATGGAGATTATTTTGTGTCTTGTGTTGATCGGAATGGCGATGTTAGCATTGGTGACCCTATTCTCTATGTGACACTAAGGGATTCAGACGCTGTCGCCCTGGGGTTCAAGAGGTGATTTAACGTTGATCGGTTCCTTGTGACAATGTGGTAAAGGAGGCTCAATGGATACCACAGAAACCGTTTCACTTGGCTTGCCTGTCGCTAATGATTATGTTCCGTCTTATAATGAGCTGGACAACCTGGTTTATATTACTTGTAAGTCTACCATTAATTGGAATATGCGGAGTGCTGATTTGGCTGTTTGTTTGATGATGACTGGTGGTCCTAGTAATATCTGCGGTGACGCTGGGATCAGTAGGTTGGTGTATAATACTTGTGAGTACTTGTGGGATCACATTACTGGAGGTGATAGTGATTTGTCTCCGAGGACGATGTTCGAACATATTCAGCCATTCTTGTTTGAATGGTATGAATCGACTACTCCAGAGGAACGGGCGATGATTTAACACTCCCTAGGATTGTTGCCACAATCCGTTGCCAATTGTGAGGAATTGTGGTTGCGGTTGGCGGGTTTTTTGTTCAATATAGAAAGGAGCCTTGGCGATGGGTGCTGAACTAATGGCTAAGAAAAGCAAACAGCGCGAAGAAGAGGTTCAACAGCAGCCTGACCACAGTCAAGCTGTGATCGCTGCGCTTTTCAAACAGATCGGAAAGCCGAAAGACTTGCTGAAGGCCACAGCTGTCAACGTGTACCACACCAGGTACCGCGTCAATATCTTCAGGGTTACCCCCGAGGACAATCGGACTCACATCACTGACACTTACTTCCTGGTATATGATCCTGAGAAGGGTATAGTTAACTCTAACCCCCCGCTTGTCAAGAAGTATTGATAATATTTGGGCCTCTGCGGTGCAATCAAACTGGTGTTTGGTTGGTGGAACCTCCGCAGAGGCCCATTCTTATAACCAGGCGTGATGGTAACTTACTCTTTTAACCGGTCTGCTAGTGGTTGTCACAATATTTTTGGGGCGGTTCTTGGGCTTGTCGGAGGTGAGCGACATGACTAAAATGTTTACCATGAAGGCACGTAGGGCTTTCCGTCTTCCTGATGGCACAGTGGTTGAAAAGGGTCATAAGTTCTCAGCCGGTGTGCGGTCTAGGCACAAGGATCAAATCGAGTGTTATCTCCTCCAATTGCCAGAGCAGATGGAAGAGGTGCAAATCCCTTGTCAATTCGTAATGTTCTATGAGGGTGTTGAAGAGGGTGTTTGTGATGGTGAAGAGTAAAAAATGTGTTGCGTGTGGTATCGACATCCCAGCCAGACGATTGGCTGCTGTCCCAGGTACCAAATATTGTGTCAAGTGTGTTGATGCACACGACAACAAGGTCGTGGATCCCGAAGAGGTTTGTGCCAAGAGTAGCGTGTCCGCCCGAAATGGGTGGGCACCTAACGACTAGGAGGATAATGCCATGGAAGGCTACAGTAAGGATTTGTTATTCGCTTGTATGGTGACTAAGAAACCAATTTGTATCACTGATCATGTCACAGGCAAAAAGGCTTGTGGCATTGTGCGAAGTATAGATGTGGAACCAGGGCATCCTAATAACGCTATACTCACTATCAACGATCAGATTGTTTATCACCGTATGAATTGATCGTGTCTCGATGTTTCCATTATGTGGAGATTATGTATGTTGCGAAAGGTCGTTGGTAGTGTCCTCTTGTCATTGGCGGTATTCGCCATGGCGAGATCTGAAGAGATGAAGGACATCGATAGTGCTCTGAATATCGCCAGAAAGAGGGGACAGAAAGTATTCTTATACTTTGGCGCTCCCTGGTGTCGATACTGTGTAACGATGCAATCCATGTTTAGAGATCCTGCGGTTAGGTCATTGTTTGATAGTAATGTAACTGTTATGGTTGATATTACCAATGACCGTACCACTGCTAGAAGGTATGGTGTGTCAGCTATCCCGGATTATATGGTGATAAACCCGCGGACTGGTGCGATTATCCGGCAGAAGGGTACCATGTCCAAGGCTACTTTCATAGCTTGGTTTAACAAGGTCAAGTGACACTGCCACAAATGTTTGGTGGTGGTTCATGGTCATCAGGAGGCTGACATGGAGATTACAGAAGCACAATTGTTCGTAGTTGTGAATGGTAGCGTTAGTAGGATGTCCATGAAGGAATTACTTGCTGCCGTCGCACCAGTTGGACATGCGACTGATCTCGCTTGGAATAAGGTAAGAGTTTTTACAGAGAAGCGTTGCGCTGACGAGTTCGTCGCTAAGGAGAAGATTAAGAAAGACGTCCTTGACCGTTTAGGCGATATGCAATACAGTGATGCTCTCAAGGTCAAGCTTTACGCAGAGTCTCTTCTGCAGGGATCTGATGATTGTCCGTTTTTTGCGCGTGAGAAGACTTGATCGTTTAGGCGATATGCAATACAGTGAAAGTGTCAGCAACCTTTGCTGATTAACCAATAACCAAGGAGGCATGATTATGAAATCAGAAACAATTAGGACTGGTTCACCGGACATGGGAAATGAAGTTGTTAATATTTTGGCAAGTGACGGAAAAATAAGAATTGTGCTACGGCAGAAAGAGGTCAAGCCCGAAGACCCCGGCGCTGGCACACCAGCGTTAGTTTATCTGCAAAATCCAAGAGATCGAAGACTACACATAGGTGATCATGTCGATATATTTGATATTTGTTTATCGGAGAGGAAGGTTGATGGACATAAACTGACCAATGCCCAGTATAAGTGGCTTGAAGATCATGATCTAGAAGTAGATGATATAGTCACTAACTGGTTTGGCATTGCTGAACAAAAACTAGAGTCTAAAATAAGCGATTAAACAAGCCTGTTTGCGCGTGAGAAGAAGCCTGGTTAACTCAGCCTTCTTTCTCTGTCACAGTATGGTGGGGAGATGGTGGTCTGAATCTTATTGGAGGTGCAATATGAGTCAGGTGATTGATATTCGCGGTCCTCAGGGCAATGCGTTTGCTCTTATGAGTATCGCTAGGAGTTTGGCGAATCAGTTGAATCTTGACGGCAACAAGATTGTCGATGAAATGCAATCTGGTGGTTATGATAATCTCATTAGGGTTTTTAGTGAGCATTTTGGCAGTGTCGTGGATATCGTTGGCTATACTGATCCCGACGAGGATGATGATTGGGATGACGATGACGATGAGGATGACGATGACGATGATTATGATTGTGACGCAGATGAGTGAGTGATCAACGGGCTCCTAGCTCCTAAGATAGAAACAAATTTACTCTATCTTAGGAGCTGAGCAATGATTAAAGTATGTTCCTTGTGTCACAATGAGTTTTCGACAACATCAACAATGATAAACGGCAAGATGCGAAATCTACAGAACCGGACCAAATGTTTAAAATGTTTACCGTTTGGTTCATCATTATATCGTCGTAAAAGCATCGACGATATTCGGTCAGCAGCAGCTACTAAGGCTAAGAAATATTATCAGGATTATAAAGCGGCTAATGGAATAGATCCTATCGCTAGTAGGAGGTATGAGCGCAAACAGAACGTAATTGTGATACTAGGTGGGCAGTGTCAATTGTGTGGCTACAATAAAACCCAACGCAATTTAGCGTTCCACCACGCCTTCAATAAGGTTTATGAAACATCTTCAAGATTTTTTCAGTATTCAATGCAACGTATTATGGCAGAGATTAAAAAATGTATCCTCGTTTGTCACAATTGCCATGGTGAAATCCACGATGGTTTGGTGGATAGATCCATCATAGAAGATCTGCGTTCCGCCAACGAGCGTGTCCTCGACGGTTTTGAGGAACGGCCTTATAAGCCGTCACACCAAGTTCGACTCTTGGACGCTCGAATTCAAGGAGACTGTCATGAACAAACAGAAGAAATGGGCTAAATACACTTACCCACCACCACCCAAAGCCATGACTCCAGGGTCATGGAAGGCCGTAGAAACTGAAAGAAAAAAGAACAAAAAGATCAAGCAAAAAGCCCAAACCAAGCCTTTCGAAGTAAAACATTATCGGTTTTATCCATGTCTTTACTCCAAGGACGTGAAGGCTGGTTATCTGTACTATCTCATTGTGCGGAATAAGAAAGGGTATTTGCTCCCAGAATTGACCTCACCCAAGTTCAAGACAAAAGAGGAAGCAGTCAAGTACGCAATTGACAATAATATCCCAAAAGGATACCTACCTGGTTAAGGAGCGGTTATGAGTACCCTGGTTATAGACATTGGTGGGAGTGGGGCTAAACTTGGGGTTTGGTCTGGTAAGAAGCTCGCCACGTATGACAAACTGAAAATCAAGTCCCTTACGCCAGGTAGACTGATAGATGAACTTGGTAAGTTATCGTTGACGTATAAACGTGTCTCGGTTGGTGTACCAGCACCTGTGAAGAATGGTGTGGTACTAGCCGAACCCGCTAATCTTGGCCCAGGATGGACCAAATTTGACTATCAAACTGCCTTTGGTTGTAATGTGAAGCTTGTAAATGATGCTGCGATGCAGGCTTTGGGTTCATTTCGCATCTTCCGTCCACTTTATAGCATAAACGGAAAGCTTGACGCTACGATGCTGTTCTTGGGCTTAGGCACTGGTCTCGGGACTGCTATCGTATCTGAATCTTACTATTTGCCTATGGAGGCTGGCCACCTTCCATTTAAGAAGGGTAAGAGTTTTGAGTACTATGTTGGTACTGATGCTTTAAAGCGTGATGGTAAGTCTAAGTGGGTGAAGAATGTTCATGATATGGTGAAGGTTATGGAGAAGGCTTTTAATCCCGATTTTGTGGTGCTTGGTGGTGGGAATGCTCGCAGGTACCACTGCCAGGGTATACCTGGCAATTGCCCGTTGTATTTTGGCGACAATGATTATGCTTTTCATGGTGGTCTCGAGATGTGGTGATTTAACTGAGTGGTGAGTGGTTGCCACAATTGGTTGGGACGGGGGTTCCCTTTTTAAAAGGAGGTGTCTGATGTTCACTAAAGGCCAGAGGGTTTGGTCGGCTTACGCTACTGTGAAGAATTCTTGGGATGGCGAGCCGATGGCTATGGTAAACGAGTACGAGGTGGTCGACGCGGAAATGAGTGTCGTGAGGCCGGTCCTGTACGGTAATGACCTTGGTCAGTGTGTTGTGTTGCGTGATCTCCATGGAACTGAAGCTGAGGCTTGGAGAGAGTGCGGTAAGATCCTCAGTGCTGAGATTCTCAAGGCTACTAACAAGATGCACCAGTGTTTTGCGAAATCTGGTATGTTGAAGGAGGAGGTGGCGGTCTAATGTTCCATGTTTTGACGAACACCTTGAATGGGTGGGAGAATGTTTGGATGGAGGATGACCGCCAGGCGGTCTATCCTACGCGTGAGGCTGCGGAAGCAGCCCTCAAGGAGTTCTTGGAGGAGGCTGCTGATTTTGATTTAGAGTTCGATGTGGCTGATTACAGGATCGAGGAGATTACTTGATTTTCTTTCTTTTCTTCATGGAGGAAGTGAGATGGGATGGTCTGTCTGGGGTGCGATTGCTGTTGGCATAACATTGATTCTCTTCGCCTTCTACGAGGCCAAGAAAAAGTCCGCAGACGATATGTATTACGAGTAACTGCCAGAGTTCAAGGAGGAACATCATGGTGCGTTTTCTCTTAATTTGTCATGCTCTGATTGTTGGCTGTAATCAACATTATGTAGGGCCAACACATGGCATGAGTTTCAAGTTGATTGAAAAGGTTCCTTATGCTGGGCCTCCAGATTTAGCATTTGAGTTTACCCATCGATGGTAGTATTTTATGTGGGTAATTAAGATTTCCGATGTGGTGTCGGGAGTGTGTGGTTCGGTTAGTTCTTTTTTAGGAGTTTGTGGTATGTACAAGACCTCTTTGGTCGCTCTCTTTGCTTTCGCTGCCGTCTCTTTTGCCGGGGACAAGGGTAAGGCCCAGCAGGCACCCGAAGCCCAGCCAAAGGCCCAGCAGGTCGCTCCGGCCAAGTCTCAGGCCCCGAAGGGCCAAGACGCTGCCAAGGGTCAGGCACCCGCCAAGGGTCAAGCAGCTGCGCCAGTCGTCGTGACTGAGAAGCGCGGTCTCCTCTCTCGACTGAAGAGTCGCAGCAAGACCGTCTTCCGTGGTACCGATTGCAACTGCCAGTAATCCAATCGAGTTCCCACTCAGTGTCTGGGTGGGACGCTCCCACTCGGTACCTGGGTGGGAGCAAATCTTTATTCTTATGAGTTACTGTGGAGTAGAGCAGGGGGCCTACATCAGTCAGCCAGGCATGACTGCGATAGACCATTTGATCAACATGGGCAGAATGATATTGGCAGCTAAAAAATGTTCTTGTGAATTATGTAAAGATTGGCGAACGGTAAATGAATTGAGCCAAATAGCCGTAAACGTTGAGCTGACACGCAGACATAATCCAGTAAAGGTATTCCAGGCACTCGTCGAGAATTGGGATGCCGAAAGAATCGTGTTAGAATTCTCGACCAAACCAACTGTTTAACGACGGCAAGCTAGCCTGCCACAATAATAAGGAAGAGGGCTAGATATGAATATCTTCGTGCTAAGTCGTGATATACAAGAAGCGGTCAGATGGCATGTAGATCGGCACATCACGAAAATGCCATTGGAAAGCGCACAATTATTATGCACCAACCTCAATTTGCTGAACGTAGCTTCGCCATACAAAAGCTGTCACTTCAAGCATCCTTGCACCTTGTGGGTCGGAATGTCAAGGAGCAATTATGATTGGTTATGTCAATTCGGTATTGCTCTTTGTGATGAGTATCAATATCGTTATAATAGGGTACACGCTAGTAGAGCAGTGATAGAATATTGCCAATCTCAGGCGCACACACTCAAAGACTTAGGCTTAACCCCATTTGCACAAGCGATGCCAGATGAATACAAGAACGATGATGCTGTCAAGGCGTATCAGTCATACTATTGTGGTGCAAAGCAACACCTGGCTAAATGGTCCAAAAGGGATAGACCTTCTTGGTTCGTAACCGTCTAATACTATATATTAACCCACTGTGCAACCCTTGTCACAATTTGGTGCAGCTTTTGTAGTCCTTAAAAGGAGGGTATGATGGCTAAGATTAGCACGATTAAGGAAGCGTTGGTTCTCTGCAAAGAAGCCTCGATTACCCCATTTATCTGGGGACACCGCGGTCTTGGTAAAAGCAGCCTTGTCAAGCAGCTTGCTGCTGAAAAGGGCTGGGGGTTCATCGACCTGCGTTGCTCGCAATTGGAAGCGAGCGATGTCAGGGGTCTCCCTGACCGAATCGACGGGCGGACACACTATCTCCCACCAGCTGACATGCCGGTCGGTGACCTTGACGATGAGAAGATCGCTGCTATGATCGGCGAGATGCCTGATCCATCGGACTTGGAAGCCACCAGGTTGTTCATGGACAACTACCAAAGATTGCAGCCAAGGTATCAAAAGGGCATCTTGTTCATCGATGAGGTGAACCGTGCACAAGACGATGTGTTACAAGCCATCTTCCAGCTTGTGCTTGACCGTAAGGTTGGACAGTATGTCCTGCCTCCTGGCTGGTGCGTCGTGGCAGCTGGTAACTTCATGGAAGGCTACCAAGTTTCTGGCTTCGATGATCCTGCGTTCCTGAATCGGTTCTGTCATCTCACTCTTTCTGGTGGTGAGACTACCCTGGAGGAGTGGGTAGATTACATTGGTTCTATGCACGGCGATGTGGCTATGCCGATTATCGAGTTTGCGACCCAGAATATCAAGCACCTTGATGGTGATGTGTCGGGTGAGCTTGGATTCTCAGTTCAGCCATCCCGTCGGTCATGGGAGATGGTGATTCGAGTCCTTAAATCTGCTAAGAATCACTCCGATGCTGCCAGACTGGAGGTCATGGCTGGTCTTGTTGGACGCGAACTAGCCCTGTCTTATAGTCGGTACTCGTGTCCTGTCAAGCCGATTGATCTGGTGAAGAGTGGCGTCAAGCCTTACGAGGATGACTTGAAGAAGTTATCTCGCAATCAGATGACTGGTCTGATGTGGGGTCTCGTGTCATTCTGCAAGAATCAGATTGACGATGATAAGGTCGCCAATGTGTGTCTTGATTTTGCAAGTTATATGGTGAAGAACACTTCCGAGAAGGATGTGGTTGTGGCTTTCTGCCGTGCCCTTGTGGCTAGCGATGGAAAGCATGATAAGATCAAGGCTGCTGTGATCAGCAATCCCAAGCTTGCACAGCTCATCAGTCAGTTTAATAAGCAGACTGGTGTAACGAAGAAGACTTTCATCGATCGTCTCACGGAGCGTCCCGAATTGCAGGATGCTTTGTCGAGGGTGGCTTGGGGTGTGGATGATGAGCCTAAGCCCAAGACCGAAAAGGCTGAGAAGCCTGAAAAGAAGAAGAAATAGTAGTTCGGTGGGGGGAGGGTGTCCGCTCTCCCTCCACCAATGATCGATTTTTACCAGGCTCCCATAGACTGTCACAAGTTTGTGGGAGCCTTCTTCATATAGGGAGAGTGAAATGAGCGACGATAAGTTGATGAAAGCAAGGTGTCGGCTCATGACCAGAGAACCGTGGTATGGCCACATCGCCATGTCCATGGTTTGGATCCCATCCGAAATGGTTGGTATGGAGGAAGCGAGACGGACCATGGGAGTCCGAATCGTGAACGGTGAGGTGCAATGCTTGTATTACCCTCCGTTCGTGGAAAAGTTGTCCATCGAAGAATTGTATGCTGTGGTACAACACGAAATAGAGCACATTGTCAGGATGCATTGTGTTCGTATTACTAATGATCATGATCGCCTCGGTTGGAATATCGCAGCAGACATGTGTGTCAATGGGTCTGCCACTAAACCACGGATTGGGTACACGGATTTGGTGTCTGGCAAGATAATCGTACCGCTTGATGGTAAGATTATCTGGATACCCTCAGATTGGCCACAGGATGAAACCACCGAATACTATTATGAAAGACTAGAGAAGCAAGGCAAGCCAAATGGCGATACTTTGGACAACCATGACATATGGAATGAGTCTGACGCGTCGGCTGATGAGGTCAGACAGATTGTCAAAGACATGGTGGCTCAGGCTAGTGAGAAGGCCCAGGGACAAGTACCGTCACATTTGCAGTCTAGCATTGATAAACTGTCTAAGCCCATAGTGAAGTGGCAGCAGTTGTTGCATCAGTATCTCGGTAAGCATGTTGGTAATCGACGTCACACTTATTCCAGACGGAATCGCAGGAGGGATTCCTTTGGGATGCCTGGTATTAGCTTGCATGCTGCAGCGAAGGTCAATGTGATCATTGATACTTCTGGTTCTGTTTCTGATGATGAATTGAAGCAGTTTTTTACTGAGATCGAGAGCATGTCTGCGAATGTTAGGACTAGCGTCCTCCAATGGGATTCACAGTTCCAAGGATATAATAGGTATCGCCGTGGCGATTGGCGTCGCCTAAAAGTGAATGGTCGGGGTGGTACCGATATGGCTGCGCCGATCAAGTGGCTGATTGACAATAGGCAGATCGCAGATGCGCAGATTATGCTTACGGACGGTTGTTGCAATTATCTGCCTAAGACTGAAGTGTTGTTTCCGGTTATTACTATTGTTACACAAGCAGAGTCTGCTGGTGCTTCTATTCCCGATTATGGTCATGTTATTCGGATGAAGCCGTGATGATTGTTTTTAACCAGGTCCCTAAGATCTGTCACAATTTCGTGGGGGTGATGGTATGATGCACAAAGCTGTCTCTGTGAATGATTGTTTTAGGCTTCCCAAGGATCACAAGTACAAAATCAAATGGAGAACAGACCTATTTTTCCATGGTTTAATGAAATTTGGGCATGCTAACACTGATTCCGGCATTATGATGATTGCTAGGATTTGTGGTCCGCGTCCCGTTGAGATTGGTTCATCTGACTTTGATATCATGGCGCATGTTGGCATGGTTTGGATGGATGGCCGTTTTGCCCCCAATGTCCCGCCCTATAGCTTGATTGATAGGCTCGTCGGTAGAGCTTATGATTGTTACTTTTATAATGACAAGTTTTATTTGAAGGCGGTCAATCTAGACGGCTCTTTGTACTGTACTAAGCTTCGGCATGGTGTAGCAGAGCTTGATGTTGGGTTGTATCATGAGATTGAAGTTGATAAAGAAGGAGGTCAATCATGAGGAGCATGCTTGGTATGATGGTTTGGTTGTTATCGATGCCATTGGCTGCTTATGCGTTTGACGCTGGTGTGGCCTTCTTAGAATGGCACATGGTCACCAAGGCTATCGTCTTCTCTTACTTGAGTGTAGGTTGGTTTGTGTTCTTGCAGACATGGCGTTTCGATTTCACTTATAAGAGGGATACTCCCGATTTCCAGGGAGGAAATCACGCGTATGAGGATGGCATGATCATTAAGTTCCCTGGTGATAAACGCAAGGCCCAATGAGAGGTGTGCCATGTTGTGCGAAGTCGAGGTCAACCAACCAGAGGGTGCAGCTCATGATTAGTTTTAGGTCAAAGACTTTGCCAAATTATCCTAAGTGGATTGCTGGGGCGACTGATGAGCAAGCTTCTTTTGCTGATAAGGCTTACTTGTTGTGTGAGAAATTGTATGATCATGGTGGTGATGAGTTTGTGGAATTGGTATCACCTGATGTCATTGTCTCACAGTTCAGGTCCTTGGATGATTTGCGAAAATTAATCAAATGGCCTGGTTGACCCAGTCTGGCGGATACTCTGTATTAACCTGGTGTCGGATGCTGTCACAATATGTTGGGCGGTTCGGGTACCAAAGGAGGCAAAGATGGAAAGCTACAAGATCGTCAGGCATTACTTCAACGGTGGTAGGCGTGTGATCAAGCGCGTGATCAAGCGTGGCCTCACGCTTGAGCAGGCAAAGGCTCATTGTTCCGATCCGGAGACAAGCAGCAGCACTGCCACCAGTGCGAAGGCCAAGAGGCGTACGTTGGAGCGTGGCCCCTGGTTTGATGGTTTTGCTGAAGATTGCTATTGTCGGAGCCGGTAGGCTTCGGCCTTGTGAGGCAGCTGGTTAACGGCTGTCTCACTTCTTGTCACAGTTTTTTGGGCGGGAATTCTAAAACACCAAATAAGGAGACAGTGAAATGGCAAAAGGAAAAGAGGTTTGGTTGACGGTAAAGGTGGATGTCCCAAACGATTTTGACCCTACAGTTTTGCCGGGATTTCTGGACAAGTTTGTCGATATAGGGATTAGCGACCTGCAAGATTCGTGCTATGATGAAAATCTCGATATGACCGAAGAAGAAAGAATAGTGGCCAAAGCTGAATGGGGATCGGTTCACCTGCTGGAAAGCAAGCCGCTCGACATTCTGAAGAGGGGACAGACATGATTATTTCTGTTAAGGTCGATCAGGTGAAGGTTAACCGCGGTCATCAGCCAAGGTTGGCTACCAAAGTCTTCCGTCATAAGAATGATCGGCGTTTGGGCTCCAGGAGTGCTCGTTCAAGGTCAGCTATCACAGGGAGTTTATGATGCGATTTTTTGGTTTGTGTCTTGTTTGCTTGGTTGGTTGTCAGAGTCCTAATTATTACCAACCGCCACCTGTGGTGATCCCTTCGCCACCTCCGCCTCAGTCTGTGCCTTTACCTGGTCAGGTGGTACCTCCTCCAGGGTTGGTGCCTCCGCCTGTGCAGACGATGCCCCCGCCGAGGGCGGTTTCGCAGTACAGCACTTAACGGCGGGTTGTCCCCCTGCCACAATGGTGGCGGGGGGGCGGTTCCCTGGTTCTGAGATGATAAGGAGGACGACATGGTTATTAAGACCGTTGGTGAGCTTCGGAATCTGTTAGCTGGATACAACGACGAGACACCGGTCGCCGTCATGGCGACCCCCGATATCAATGGCTACGCTAACTATTTGTTGCCGGTGGTCGGCACACACAGCTATGTTGAAGGTGTCTTCCTCGCTCTATCTGAGGAGACGTTCTATCCTGATGAGCTTGAGGTTGAGTTTTCCAGAGACGGCAAGAAAGCTCGTCCTGTCTGAGAAATCCCCGCAAGGGGTCTAAGCTCCGGCCCGGGTTCCTCCTTTTCCTCGGGCTGTTGAGAGGCGGTGGTTCCTT
>JACCDP010279604.1_pt1 | contig 27275 bp, 18 predicted proteins | sample 7445841 | NCBI WGS metagenome assembly JACCDP01 (sample SAMN15323441, study PRJNA562643) | freshwater metagenome | isolation source: river surface water | place: USA:Blue River Watershed | collected 2017-08-17 | reverse complement strand
ATGATATGCTCGTTTATGAAGAAAAGGATGAAAAATTCAGCTTGGGAATTGGGAAAACGATTACGGATAAATACATTGTAATTCAAATCGCTAGTTCAACAACTTCGGAAACGTGGTTAATTGATGCGAATCAAGCTAATACAAATCCATTTGTCTTTTTAAAGCGAAAACAAGGTCATTTGTATGATATAGGTCATCATGAAAATGGATTTTATGTTTTGAGTAATTCAAATGCGTCCAATAAACGATTGTTATTTTCTAAGGATATTCCTAGGGAAATTGAGTCTTGTTCAGAAGTCATTGCACACGATGTGAATACTCTTTTGGAGGGGGTTTCTGTGTTTAAAAATTTCTTATTAATCGAAGAGCGCTCCAATGGCTTGCGAAAATTGAAAGTGAAAAATATCGCTACAGGAAAGGAACAGTTTGTACAATTCAACGAAGAAACTTACTTTTTGTCGCCTGGATTAAATGATAATTATGATTCGGATGAGATTTTCTACGCATACAATTCATTGACAACGCCATCAACGGTTTATAAATATAACATGGCGACCGAGGAAAAATCGATTTGGTTTCGAAAAGAACTATTGGATAAGAATTTTAAATCAGAAGATTATGAGTCAAAACGTGTTTGGGCAACAGCGAACGATGGAACGAAAATCCCCGTTTGCTTGGTTTATAAAAAAGGGTTAGACTTGAGTCAAGCTCCTTGTCTGTTGTATGGTTATGGTTCATACGGTTATACCTTGCCAGATGTTTTCAGTGCAACGCGTTTGAGTCTTTTGAATCGCGGATTTGTCTACGCGGTAGCGCACATTCGAGGCAGTAAATACATGGGTGAGCAATGGTATGAAAATGGAAAATTTCAAAAGAAAATCAATACGTTCACGGATTTCATTAATGCGGCAGAATACCTTGGTCACATGGGATATTGCGACAAAGGAAAAATCTATGCGCAAGGTGGAAGTGCAGGAGGTTTATTAATGGGAGCAGTGACCAATATGGCGCCTTATCTTTGGAAAGGAATTGTATCTCAAGTTCCCTTTGTAGATGTTGTTACGACCATGTTGGATGAAAGCATTCCTCTCACAACAGGCGAATACGAAGAATGGGGAAATCCAAACGATCCAGATTACTATTATTACATGTTGAAATATTCACCATACGACAACATTTATAAAATGAATTATCCAGCTATTTATGTTACAACAGGTTACCACGATTCACAGGTTCAGTATTGGGAACCAATGAAATATGTTGCCAAACTTCGAGAGTATCGAACAAATAAAAATCCGTTAATTTTTGATTGTAATATGGATGCAGGTCATGGTGGTGGCTCGGGTCGAAGTGCAGAAAGAAAGGAAGTAGCGAAAGTTTACGCATTCATTTTAGGTCTTGAAAACATTACTGAGTAAATTTTTTATTGCAGTTCTTTGCAACACTATTGTTGCTCAAAAGGATAGTATTTTCCTTGAAGATTTTTACGGAAGTAAGGTTCTTTATTCGGATATTGGTTTCAATACGGCGCCATTTAGTTTGCATTACAACTTTCCGAATGGTATAGATAAATTGAGCTATAGAAACAATTACAAGCCATTTTTAGGAATTGGGTTTGCTTACAAATGGTTTTCACTTCGTGTCGGTTTACCCATTCTTGGTTATTTTCGAGACAAAGAACAGTTTGGAGAAACGAAGCAGTATAATCTTGGATTTGACTTCGACATTAAAAAAATACATTTTGATGTGGAATTTAAATCAATTTTGGGCTATTCCATTCAAGATGCCATTCGTTGGGATACAACACTCTCAAGTCAACAACCTAATTCAATCCAATCAAATACAGGATCCTTGAATTTGGCAATGAATGCTTGGTATTTTAATAACAAAGAATTTAAAATCAAAGGTTTACATGGAAAACGGGCGCATTATAACAAACCTGTTCAAACGTGGTATGTAAAAGGAACGGTCAATTTGTTTGGAGCGGATAACGCAGGTACAAGCATCATTCCTATACAAGTACAAGACCCAAACAATTCTAAAACAGCAGCATCGCGCTACTCGGCATTTGATTTTGGTTTGATTCCCGGATACGCTTACGTCAACCGAATTAAAAATTGGCAATTTTGCGGATGGTTCGGACTAGGAGGTGTAATTCAATCCAAATTTTATAGGTTGGATCATCAGTCCCGTGGATTTCTGGGTTTGGCGCCTAGATATGACGTGCGAATTATGGGGGGCTATTCAAATAAGAAGTATTTCGCCTTTTTAATCGCCGATTTTGACAATAAATCGATTCGTTTTTCAGACTTGGTTTACCGCCAGTTTTTCTATACAGTAAAATTAACAGGTGGAGTTAGGATTGGAGGTAAGAAAAAGAACTAATTTCTTAAATCTTAATTGAAACTTGCGTTTTTAAATTGCCAATTTGTATTTTTAAGATATAATCCCCTCTAGAAAAACCCGTAAGATCGATTGTATTTGAAGCAACTGAAACTCGTTGAGATACATTCTTTTCATCAACGATTTCAACCACCAATTCTTGGTATAAATCACCATTATATTGAACGAAATAAACTCGCTCGCTCTGAGGAATTAATGAAATAAATCCGCTTTCGTTTTTTAATTTCTTTTTTGAATATACATGACGAACTTTGCGTTTGATTTTGGTGTTTTGCGATTTTGCGATTTCCGAATTGAAAGATTTGTTGTTTGGTGAAAATTTCCATTTCTCAGCAAGATTTTCCGAAGGATCATTCAAAGGCTTCCAAACACGAATATAATCAACTAAAAATTCATTCGGAAAAATCGTTTTTTTATCTGGCCCAGGACTAAACGGACCGTTATCGCGAGCAGCAGCCAAATTTGCAACTACATTCATCGGCGTATCAAAATCCCCATCAAAATGAGAAACAGGGACACCATTCACATAATAGGTTAAGGAATTCGGCAGCCAGACACCAGAGAAAATTACCCAATTATTTGTGAGTTCTTCTTGCATCTTAACCCAACCTCCCCAATCTTTTTTAATTCCTAAAAAGCCAGGTGTTTTATCGCGTTTATTTGGAAGATGAATGTCAACATGGGTTTCGTTTCGCCTTTCACCTTTCATTTCCATGATGTCAATTTCATCTTTCTGATTTTGTCCGAATAACCAAAAAGCTGGCCAAAGACCTTTTCCAGCAGGAGCCTTACAACGACATTCAAAATAACCATATTTAAAATTATTTTTACTCCAAATGCAAGAAGTAATATAATCAACCTGCATTGCACCATCCCTAACTTCAATTCCTTTTTTTGCCAAATCTGGATTTATGAGCCAATCAGGAAGTTTTTTCCACTCGCTGGTTGTGTCAACTTTCAATCGCAAAAGACCGTCAAATTGTGAGACCATTTCTGAAGCCGAGTAAATGCGTTGCTCTGGTATAAATCGACCCCAAGGATAACCATCATACCATTTGTCAAGATCCAACTTATTACTATTAAATTCATCTCCAAAATGATAGTTCCATTGAACAATTGTGTCCTTTTTTAACTGAAGTAAAATAGGTTTAAGTTGCGCTTTTGCAGCAAAACTGAAACATAAAAAAACAATTGAAAGTCTCATTTTTAGTATTTTATGAAAATGTTTTTTGCTTCAGTGAAGAAACGCAGCGCTTCCCAACCTCCTTCTCTTCCGACACCAGATGCTTTTACACCGCCAAAAGGAGTTCTAAGGTCTCTTACTAGCCATGCATTAATCCAAACAATTCCTGATTGTAGCTGATCTGCAACGCGATGAGCTCGTTTTAGATCTGATGTCCAAATGGTTCCTGCTAAACCATATTGCGTTGAATTCGCCATCATCAGAGCCTCTTCCTCGGTCTCAAAAGGTGTAATCGTTACAACTGGTCCAAAAATTTCTTCTTGATTGGTTCGGCAATCATATAAGAGCCCTTCAATGATTGTTGGTTCAATGTAATAACCTTTGTCGTGCGGCGCTTCCAGAAAAACGCGTTTTCCTCCTGTTAAAACTGTTCCTCCTTCCTGTTTAGCTAGTTCAATGTATGAAAGGATTTTCTCCATATGCGGTTCTGAAACAACGGCTCCAAGGTTTGCTTTGGGATCCTCCGGAAAGGAGACTTTTGACTTTGAGATTTTCTCTACAAATGCCTCTCGGAACTTCGGATAAAGCGATTTTTCGATGAAAATTCGAGATCCACAAAGACAAATTTGACCTTGATTTGCAAAAGAGGAACGAATTGTGGTACTGAGCATGTCATCAAAATCACAATCTGCGAAAATGATATTCGGGTTTTTACCACCTAATTCCAGAGAAAGCTTTTTAAACATCGGACCAGCTGTTCGGGCAATATATTCTCCGGTTTTGGTCCCTCCTGTAAATGATATGGCTTTAATTTTCGGATGTTTAACGATGGCATCTCCGACTTTAGGACCAGTTCCATGAAGGATATTCAAAACACCATTCGGTAAACCCGCTTCTTGAGCAACTTTTCCAAGTAAATAGGCTGTATATGGCGTTATTTCGGAGGGTTTTGCTATAACACAATTTCCTGCAGCGAGCGCCGGGGCAATTTTCCATGAAAACAAATAAAGTGGCAAATTCCATGGGGAAATACAGCCAACGATTCCGATTGGTTTGCGCGTTGTGTAATTCACTCCAACTCCTTCCATATAATGCGATTCAGAGGCAAAATGCAAAATGGCAGTCGCGAAAAAGTGAAAATTTGAAACAGCCCTTGGAATATCGACATGGCGAGCAAGTGTGATTGGTTTTCCGTTATCCTTGCTTTCAGCTGCCACAAATTCATCCATTCTTTTTTCGATTCCTTCCGAAAGTTTAACTAAAATCTTACTTCGCTCTTCCACGGACATCGTGGACCAAATCGGAAATGCTTTTTCTGCGGCGTCAACCGCTAGCTCAACATCTTCTGAATCAGAATCCGGTATCCACGAATAAATTTGTCCTGTTGAGGGCTCATAATTATCTATATAAAGCTCATTTTTCGGATCCAAATAAGCTCCGTTTATGAAGTTCTGAAGTTTTTCCATTCTTTTAGTTGTATTAGACAAATTTCGAAAAAAGAAATGGAAAACGCGACTTATCTTTCTAACTTTGAAAAATGGAAATTGCTGAGGCACAAAAAATCGTCGACGATTGGATTAAAGAGGTCGGTGTTCGTTATTTTAATGAACTTACGAATACGGCAATTTTAATGGAGGAAGTTGGCGAGGTAGCACGAATCATGGCTCGAAGATTTGGCGAACAAAGTGAAAAGGAAAGCGACAAAAACAAGGAACTTGGAGATGAATTAGCTGATGTGATGTTTGTCCTCATTTGTCTTGCCAACCAAACAGGAATAGATTTAGAAGAAGCGCTGAAGAAAAATCTTGAAAAAAAAACAAATCGCGACAAGGATCGTCATTTGAATAACCCAAAACTTAAATAAATGGCAGACATTTCTGATAATGAAAATAGTATTGAGGTTTTAAAGTTGTTAGGGTCTGGGAAATCCGTTTTGGGGAATGCTCAATTGGAAGAATATGAATCATTAATTCCTCAATTTCTATTGAATTTTGTTCCTCAACCAGAAGAAGGTTCTCCACGGGCTATTGTTGTTTGTAAAGATGATGAAACAGCTAAAAGGATTCATGAATTAGCTTCAAAAGATCTAAAAAAATATGATTTAACCTTGGATCTAATCATTGAAAAAGGAAATAAGTTGAAACAGCGAAACGATTTGTTTGACGGTACGGAAATAATAATTGGAACACCCAAACGCTTGTGCGAATTGTATTTTCAGAATGGATTCAACATCGGCAAGCTAAAATTATTTTTGATTTTAGAAATGGATGATCAAATGAGGGCTGGATTCAGAGGGTTTATTTCAAGAATTGCTGAAAGTTTACCGAAATGCAGACAACTAATTTTTACTCGAAATGCAGAGGAGGAAAGGACAGTAGCCTATCTAGACCAGTTTGTAAATCCTTTTTCAGTGGTTTACTTTAATCAATTTGATAATTAAAAAAAAAGTAAAAATCAATAATACATTTGATACACAAATACTTCAAACTGATATTTATTAATTGTGACTGCAACCAATAGTTGTAATTTTACGTCTCATCAATTGTGATTACAACCAATAGTCGTAATTTTATGGCTCATATTTTTAAGAATTTTATGAAAACATTTGTTCTAACTTCATTTTTTCTATTCAATTTATTTTCAATACTTTCTCAAACGGGATGTACAAACTCAGATTTTGAATCTGGAACATTTCAAAATTGGACAGGTCAGACAGGAAGTTGTTGTGGTATAAGTACACCTACCAATGGTTTGGTAACAGCACCGATGAATTCTCCAGTAAATATAGGGCAACATGTTATCATGTCGGGAAATGGAGTAGATCCAAATTCCTGTGGGCAAATTCCAGTTGTTGCTCCTGGAGGAACTTATTCTGCTCGTTTGGGTAATTCCGATAGTTGGTATGGCGCTGAAAGATTACGTTATACCTTTAACATTACACCTGAAAACACTTTAATAATATACAAATATGCAGTCGTATTAGAAGATGCTGGGCATCCTGCTTCCGATCAACCGCGTTTTGAGGCGAAATTATTGAATCAAAATGGTCAGACAATTCCATGTACAAATTATTATGTAGCAGCAGGACCTGGATCAGGTTTTCAAAATTGTGGAGGAGGAATTCAGTATAAAACTTGGACGACAATTGGTGTTGATGTATCGGCATATATCGGCCAAACAGTTACTGTTGATTTTGCAACTGGTGATTGTGGTCAAGGAGCTCACTATGGTTATGCTTATGTTGACGCAAGTTGTGCGCCGTTTTTAATTGATTCTCGATATTGTGAAGTTCAAAATGGTTTAAATATTGCTGTTCTTACTGCACCAGCAGGTTTTGATAATTACCAGTGGAGCACTGGAGCAACAGGCCCAATTACTACCGTAGTTAATCCGCAACAAGGTCAGGTTGTAACTTGTCAAATTACATCCGTTAATGGATGTGTTGCGAACTTACAAGCCACACTAACGCCTTCGGATGCAACGGCATCATACATTCCAGAATCTGTTTGCGCGGGAGATACGGTTAATTTAGTTAATACAAGTGTTTTTGAAAACGCGATTCAAGATAGCGTGCATTGGACATCTTCAGATGGATTTACGTCAACAACTCCTGATTTCGAGCATGTATTTTCTACGCCAGGCACATACCAGGTTGAATTATTTATCGAATCTGATGCGGGTTGCGTTGATTCGGTAACTCAAACAATAAATGTATACAATTTACCAGTCGCCGATATTTCATCCGTTGATGCTTGTGTTGGGCAAAATACACTAGTGACTAGTTCTTCAACGATTGCTGATAATTCAACACTTTCAAATATATGGACAATCAATGGAGCCACTTTCAACGGCTCATCGACGCCTCTTCCAACAAGTAATGCAGATACAATAAGTGTTCAACTTATATCAACGTCTCAAAACAATTGCAGTGATACGATTACTGAAAGTTTCATTGTTTATAATAATCCAATTGCAGGGTTTTCGTTCAACGAGGTTTGTGCCAATTCGCCAATGACTTTTAGTGATAATTCAACTCTCTACTCAACTCAAAATACGTTTTCATGGCTATATAATAATCAAGAACTTGCTACAACCTCCGATTTAACCTATACCTTTCCGTCTTCAGGTAATAATTCAGTAACCTTAATTGTGCAAGACAATTATTCGACTGTCAGTTGTTCTGACACGTTGACTCAAACATTTCTTGTGCATGGAATTCCTGTAATTTCCTATTCTGGAGATACCACGCAGTGTGAGGATTTACCTTTCACTTTTACTAACAATTCGTCAAACCCAACTGGCGAATCAATGAATTATGAGTGGTTCATCAATAGTAATTCAGTGTCAACCTCACCAAATTTGACATATACTTTAGATAACGCAGGTGTTTACCCAATAAGTTTAAACGCAACTTCTTCTTTTGGATGTGAATCGGATACAACATTTGACATGTATATTTATCCAACTCCACCTGAACCAATTTTATCCGCTACATCACCTATTTGCCCTGGAGACCCAATTACTTTTAGCGCTGACGCAATTCCAAATTCAACAATCAATTGGTCTGGTCCAAATAATTTGGTTTCTTCTGATTTCTCATTCAGCATTCCAATTTATGAAGATCAAATGGGTTATTATACAGCTTACATAACCTCGGAATTTGGATGTGTTTCAGATACCGCCAATGTTTTCGCATCAATATTGAATATTTATGGGTTTGATGATTTTGATTTCCCAAATGTTATTACTGCTAATAACGATGGAACAAATGATGAGATAAATCTTTTCGAAAATTTCAAAACATGTGAGGAATATACCCTTTATATCTTTAATAGATGGGGAAATTTGGTATTCGAACAAACATTGTATTCTCCTCAGTTTAAAGGTGAAACTTTGAATGGAGATAAGTTAGAAGAGGGGGTTTATTTCTATAAATTGGTTATTTCCGATGCTGCTGAGGATAAATCTACTAAACATGGATACATTCACATCGTGAAATAAATTTAATTCTCTGAATTTCATCGAACCAAATTTTAGAATCTTTAGCTAATTTTGGTCTATGCGATTTTACATCGACAATAACAATTTTATTGAAACTAATTCACCTATTGACCTTTCCATTGGATTAAGAAATAGTAGTGAAAATGTAAGAGCATGGTATGTAGATCCACCGAGATTCGAACCTGTGCGCGCTAATGGTTTTCTTGGAAGTGTCGAAGAAGGTGGTTCCGTTAATTTTCGTGATGTTTTCTTTAATCCGCATGGTCATGGTACACATACAGAATGTTGCGGACATATTACAAAAAAGGTACATTCGATCAATCAAAACTTAAAAAACTATTTTTTTAAAGCAACGCTTCTAACAATTAGACCTGATCGTATTGAAAATGGAGATTTGGTAATTTTGGATCATCATTTTGAACAATTGAAACAATCGGATTTTGGGGAGGCTGTCATCATTCGAACTTTACCAAATGGAATAGAGAAGAAGTCCATGAATTATTCCGACACAAATCCCCCTTATTTTGATTTGTCAGTTATTAATGTCCTCAATAAGCTTAATGTACAGCATCTTTTGATTGATCTGCCTTCAGTCGATCGTGAATCGGATGGTGGAGAACTTGCATTTCATCATGCTTTCTGGAATGTGCCTTCAAATCCAAATCTGGGAAGAACAATTACCGAATTAATTTTTGTAGACCCAACAATTGAAGACGGTCAGTACATTTTGGAATTACAATTCGCTCCTTTCGAAAATGATGCAAGTCCAAGTAGACCCGTAATTTACAAATTAGAAAAAAAAGCTTAATTATCTTTTGGTTTTCAATTGTATTATTCTTCCAACAAACCCATCACTTTTTCCACCATCAATTTTGAACCTACGTAATAAGGAACACGTTGATGCAAACGCTCCGGTTTGATTTCGAGAATTCGTTTGCGTCCAGTTGTTGCCAAACCACCGGCTTGTTCAGCGATGAATGCTAGCGGATTACACTCGTACAAGAGTCGTAATTTGCCTTCGGGAGCACTCAATACGTCTGGGTAGATGTAAATGCCACCTTTGATTAGGTTTCTGTGAAAATCAGCCACAAGAGATCCGATATATCTTCCTGAGTAAGGCATTCCTGTTTGGTTTTCACGACTTTGACAGTAATTGATGTATTTTCGCAAACCTTCCTCACATTCGAAGATGTTTCCTTCGTTCATTGCGTAAAGTCGACCGATTGCAGGCATTTTCATATTCGGGTGAGATAGACAGAATTCACCAATTGAAGGATCGAGTGTAAATCCGTTCACTCCTTTTCCAGTGGTGTAAACCAACATCGTTGATGAACCGTAAAGCACATAGCCAGCAGCTACTTGCTCTGTTCCTGGTTGAAGCATATCTTCTAAAGTTGCTTCGGCTCCAATTGGTGAAATGCGGCGATAAATGGAAAAAATAGTTCCAATAGAAACGTTCACGTCAATGTTACTAGAGCCATCGAGCGGATCAAAAAGTACAACGTATTTTCCGTTTTTGGCTTGCTCTGATTTGAAAGCTACAAAGTCGTCGTTTTCCTCGGAAGCAATACCACAGACTTCCCCGCCCTGTTCAAATGCTTTTATGAAGGCAATATCAGCAACAACATCAAGTTTCTGTTGATCCTCTCCTTGAACGTTTTGATTCCCTTGTGCACCCAAGATATGGTCAACAAGGCCAGCTTTTCTCACATCTCTGGAAACAATTTTTGATGCAACAGAGATATCATTAAGAATCCGTGAAAGCTCTCCTGTAGCAAATGGAAAATCAGCTTGATTTGTAAGAATAAACTCGTTAAGGGTAATTAATTTTGACATAGGTTATAAACAAAAAAAGCCCGCCAAAGCGGGCCGAATAAATATAACGTTTTAAACAGAAAACATGGTAAACGAACCTCCTTTGGAGCTCGCGGTATCAATCGGATTCAGAATAAGCGAAGGGATTAGCGCATCATTCGTAATGATATATTGTTCATAATTCGCTGTAATAGCACTAAGAAAACTATTTCTATTCAAGTTCATTATAGCGATAAGATCAGCATCTACACTAACAGCATATTTTACAACTTCTTTATCGAACCCACTACTCGAGACAATCGCTGAAGTCATTTCTACACCTCTTTCTTTAAAGAATCTTTCTGAAAATATGATATTCGAATTAACTTGATGTCTTAAATATTCATCTGATTCATCAGGAGTTACAACATGAACTTTTGAGTTGAAGTATTTTGCTAAACTAGCTACAATTGAAAGTTTTTGTTTAGTTTCTTTATGTAAGTCCATAGGCACAACGATTGAATCATATCCCGTAGGTTTCACAGTCTTTTCTTGAACGATGATAAATGGAACACTTGAACTTGTAACGACTTTTAAAGCATGGCTACCTGTAATATGTTGCCAACCATGAGCACCATGAGTGCCCATAAAAATCAATTCAGCTGCATGTTCAGCAGCGTATTCGCCAATATCTTCAAAGATGCTACCGATGCGAACAACAGGAATTATTTCAACTCCTTCAGATGCATAACGAGCGATTACTGACTCCAATTTTTCCGTAGCCTCTTTGATTTGAACATCTTTTGAAACAACATGCAGCAAATGCACAGCAGCGTTAAGTGGTCGGGCAGTTGCTATTGCGTGTTCTAGGGCAATATCCCCAACTGATGTAAAATCATGAGGAACAATGAAAACCTTTTTTGACATAAAACTTGTTTCTGCAAATTTATAATAATCAACTCAATAAATCTTCTTTCATACATTTTATTTTTTTAATTTAAAAACGATTTTTTTGAATAACTTCGTTTTTTAGCTCGATATGGCGATAATTGGAAAACTCATCAAAAAAACTACAGAAATAAGTTACCGCAGAAACGCCAAAAAAGGCATTGAATATGGACATCAGCTAGAAAGTCTGCGATCACTTTTAGAGACGGCCAAAAACACTAAATTTGGTTTGTATCATTCATTTCATGATTTTGTTCAAAAGCCCGATATGGTATCACATTTTCAGAAAAATGTTCCTATTTGGAGTTATGAGGATTTTTATGAGAAATGGTTAAAAGAGACGATTGAAGGAGCTAAAGACCATACTTGGAAGGGTAAAATAAAGTATTTTGCGCTTTCTTCAGGAACAACGGGTTCGCCGAGTAAACGCATACCTGTGACACTAGAAATGATTCGCTCGTTTCAACGCACAAGCATGCGCCAATTATCTATCCTACATGAGTTGCATTTATCTGAGAATTTTTATAGCGCGAGTGTACTTACAGTTGGTGGTTCTACCAAGTTGACGAAAAAAGGCAAGCACATTGAAGGTGATTTAAGCGGCATTTTAAAAAAACATACTTCATTAATCGTCACGCCTTTTACAAAACCTGGAAATCGCATAACGGTAGTCAAAGACTGGAATGAAAAATTGAAATTAATAATTGAAAAAGCTCCAAAATGGAATATTGGAATCATTGCAGGAATTCCTAGCTGGTGTATTTTATTGATGGAACGAATCGTTGAGCATTATAATCTCAAAAACATTCATGAAATGTGGCCGAATTTGGAGGTTTATGTTCATGGTGGTGTTTTCATGGAACCATATGTACAGCGTTTAAATAAAGTCAGCGGTAAAAAAATCAATTTGTTAGACACGTATTTGGCAAGTGAAGGTTATTTCGCATATCAAACCTCTCTCAACACAAGTGGTATGAAATTATTGTTGAACAATGGGATCTTTTTTGAGTTTGTGCCTTTCAATTCCAATTATTTTGACGAAAACGGTGAGCTCATAAATCAGCACGAGGCCTTTACAATTAGTCAAGTGAAAGAAGGTGTTGATTATGCCTTGTTGATTTCAACGAATGCTGGTCTTTGGCGATATCTAATTGGCGATTTGGTTCGATTTACTAATGTGGAAACGTATGAAATAAAAATTACGGGAAGAATCAAACAATTTCTAAGTCTCTGTGGTGAACATTTGTCCTTGGATAATATCAATCAAGCTTTATTAGCTGTTTCCAAAGAAATGAAGGTTGGAATCTCGGAGTATACTATTTACGCTGATGCTGAAAATAGTCAGCACCAATGGTACATTGGTTCCCAAAATTCGTGCGATGAGGAACTATTTGCGAAATTAATGGACGAAAAACTTTCCGCTTTGAATGACGATTATGCTTATGTTCGCAAATACAATTTACAAACCCCGAATTTCAATTTTCTACCAGCTCAGAAGTTTTATGATTTTTTGGAATCCCTTGGTAAAATAGGTGCTCAAAATAAAATGCCGCGTGTTTTGAATAAAGCGCAATCTGAAAAATGGCTTCGATTTCTTAACGAAGCTTCTTCGATTTGAAAATTGAACTTTTCGAAAGCATGTAACTCATAAAGAATTCAATGGAATGATTGTATGCGCGTGATACTTTTCCTAATTCGTAATCGTACGAGAGACCAACTTTAATTGGGCCAAGATCAATTGCGGCATAAGGTGTCAAAGCTCCTGAAACTCTAAAATAAGCTCCTAAAGTTACATGTTGTCCATTGACTAGGCTTGTGATTCGAGAGGACTCTTTTAGTCTGTTACGAATGAAAATACCGATATTCGTTTCCTTATGTTTACCCTGAAAAAATTGAACCGCGCTAAATTCAAGCGCCGATACATCACTGATTCCATATTTGAAGTTGGCATGAACGCAAAGTTTTGCATATAATTTATCTTCTGTAAATGAATTGAAGCGTTGATTCGGTCTGTTGATGTGCGAAAGCGATAGTCCCATTTGAAAAGCAGTTTCACTATGACCAAATGTTGAGGTTTGTGAAGGTTTGTAATTATATGAAATTCCGGCACCGGCATCTAAATATGAGAAAGAATTGAATTGATTTTCTTCTCCAGATGGAATACTTCCGTCCAAATTCGTTCCATTCCATTGTGAGTAAAAAAGCAGATTTGATAGATCAGCTGATCGATTATTAAACGATGTTTGTATTCCAGCTGAAATCCATTGATTGTTTGATATTGGTAAATTACCGCTTAAGTTTATCCCACCAGTTTTCAATGAAATTTTGGAATCGCCCCCAACATCATTAATGAAATACACACCAACTCCTGCATAGGCTTTGTTCATTTGTCTTGTCTTTCCAATTGAAAATTCTGCAAGGCCATATGAGGTCATGAATTGAGTTCCGGCGCCTAGCCATTGATTACGGTGCTGAATGCTAAATTTTTCAAATCCATTGAAGTTAGAAGTTAGCGACGGATTTATTATTGGAAGCGTTTGATCAATTTGAGACAAATGTAAATCCTGACCAAATGCATTTGCACATAAAATTAGAAAGAGTAAATGGATCCGTTTCATTACCTTATCTCAATAAAGTTATGTTTCCTGAAAGTGTCTCATCCAATCCGTCTACATAGGTTACATCAACTATGTATGCATATACTCCGCTGTTACAAGGTTTCGATTTGTAGTTTCCGTCCCATTTAAAGTCTTTACTATCGGATTGAAAAATGATATTACCCCAACGGTCGAAAATTTTGAAATTTATGCGCGCAATATTTTTTCCAACGATGATTTGGTAGACGTCATTTTCAGGGTTACCTGTGCCATTTGGTGTAAATGCATTCGGAATGTGTATTCCAACTGCGCAATCAGGTGAGGAGTTGTTCGGACTGCAAGGATCACAAGGATTGCTGCCATTTCCTACTTCAACGCCATCGTTAATTCCATCACCATCAGTATCAGCAATTGAAGGAGAGGAACAAAGTGTGTTTTCTTGCGCATCACTCAGACCGTCACCATCCGTATCGATTTGGCAATCCGCGCTCGAATCGTCTGGATCACATGGATTTAGAGGGTCAGATCCACTGCTGATTTCATTTCCATCATTTATTCCATCCCCATCTGTATCTGGATTGACTGGATTCGTTCCCTCTGAAGATTCCTCCGTATTAGTTAGACCATCTCCATCCTGGTCGCAAGGGCCTGCATCTAGATAGGGATCACACGGATTCAATGGGTCAGAACCATTCGTGTTTTCATTGTTATTGGTAACTCCATCACCATCTGTATCTGCATTGGGATCATCAACAATGAAAACCGCAGTAATATTTTCTATTCCTGTAATGTTTATAAAGCTTGTATCCTCAGTAATTGCCGTTCCCATAGGTCCAATCGTATATTCCCAGTGATCAAATACAAAACCTTGAAATGCTTTAGCGATGAGGTTGGTTTGAATTCCTCCAAAATAAGAGGTTGTCCATGGATAGCTTGGAGCCCATTGTGAATTAACTTTTATTTCTCCTGATAATGGGGGTGAAACGTTAAAAGTCACATTGAACGGTCCTGAAAGCTGATAGCAATCAATCATCCCATCGGTAATTGCTGTGCATCTGGAATTGATGAAATTTCTTAGTTGGGTGACTTTACTTTGCCAATCAGCGTAGCTTCCTCCCCATTTTTGACATTGGGCGGTCATTTCAGGTGCAATTTCGTTGACCATACTATCTAATAGTGGAATCAAATAGTCGCAAGAAAAATAGGTGTTTGCTAAATCCGCATAGCGGGTGATATAGTATTGTTCGACAATTGGATTTTCATTAATCAATTTCTCAAGTATTTCCGTATGACCTTGTCCTCCTGGATTGGGTAGGTTTTCCACGTTACAAGGATCAGCATTAGCCGAATTATCTGGAATGCCCGTATAGTTAACGTAATGTCCAAACGTAGCATCCATGTCCCATAAAGTGTATCTCCATTTTTTTTTGTCCCCAAGTGGATCTGTTCCTCTCCACCACGCGGTATTCCAATTCAGCCAGTCTTGATTGACAACGAATGAATTGAACATAAAATAATCACATAAAGATTCCCAATTCAACTGGCTATCGACGTAGGCAAAATTTGTTGGATTTCCCATATTGTTGGATGCAATGTAATTTTTTAAGGCATTCCAATTATTAAGTGCATTTGGCGCTCCATATTCTTCCCAAGTTCCGCCCCAGGTTTTTAAATATTCCAAATGATATTTATCTTGATTAAAATAGTAATCTGTATAATCATGATCATCCGCTTTTTCTCTTATTTCGTAAACTCCCCAATATTGACCATTTAAATAAACGACACATGGTCTCCATGTACGCTCATCTAACTTCATGTCTGCACGAATACTCAAAGTATGAATAAAAGCATCTCTGATATGAGCGCCCTGTTCAAATGAGTAATTGTCGCTGGCTGCTGGTTTGAGAATTAATCGTTGAAAGTTATCGCGTGTACTTTCTGGGAATATTTGATGTTCTAAATCACCATTGTAGCCGTATTGGTCTCTCATAATGAAGTCAAAACCTCTTTGATTGTATGCCCAAGAATCATTCCCGTGCTCATTAAAATCCCCTTCTCCCTCATCGATGAACAAGCCGTTTTCCTCGAATAATTCAAATCCACCCACAGGTTCAATTTGATTGCCATTTGCAATTAACGTATTGACCCCTGTACCGCATACGGAAACAACTGGAATTGTATGAGTTACATTGATGAAATACGAGTTTGTTTCAGTGAAGGAAGGTAAATTAGCACTGTATGCTGCGGCGCGAAGAACTTTTGTCGTGCTGATGGTAATTGGACCAGAATAGAGAGTTGATGTCGCTGTAGGTTCGCTACCATCAAGGGTGTAGCGAATCGATGCTGTTGGATCAGGACAAGAAATAGTAATTATTTGTGGCGTTGAATAAAAACCGGCTTGTACGTTAAAAACCGGTTTTGGGGTATAAAAGTTTATGGCACCAGTATTTGCAGCATTTGGCGTTGGCGTAGTAAACAGTTTAAAATCAGGCGCTCCATTTGTTGATCTACCTACCGAATGATTTGCCTTCGTCATGTGAATAATCTTGAATGAGTCGACCACATTTCCAAAATTGTTGGAAAGAATTATCCAATCACCTTCAGTTTGGGAAAGATTGAAATTCGGATGATATTGGTTTCCATTAACTGTGTTTCGTTTCGAACAGAAAACCATCTTGTAACCATTGGAGTTGATTGTTCCACTTGGAATCATCCATTTGGTGAGATTTGAGGCTTTGTCTGATAAATACCATCCTGTAAGGTCCACTGTTGCTCCCGTAGGATTAAAAAGCTCTACCCAATCCTCTCGTTCATTGTATGCGTCCGTTATTCCCGTTACGTTTGAACAAGAATACTCGTTAATTAGCACTTGACCGAATGTGTTTGAAAACGGTATTATACAAAATAGTATTATCGAGAAAAATAATTTCATAAGCAGTTTAGTCATCAATATTACAAAAAAATTGTGATAAAACGAAGACTCCAATCATCATAAAATAGTTGTACTTTTGACTTATATTTATTCATTATGAGACAATTATTTATTGCATCGATTTGTTTGTTGTCCTTTTTTTCATGTTCTAAATATGAAGGACAAGGAGGCGCGGCTACCATCAAAGGAGTAGTGGTAGAACAGAAATATAACAGCCTTGGAAATATTATTGCCAGCTATCCTATCCCAGACCAAGATGTTTACATCATATATGGCGCTGGGAATACATTTTATGATGACGACATTAAAACGAGTTTTGATGGATCCTTTGAATTCAGATATCTCAGAAAAGGAACTTATAAGATTTTCGTTTACGAAGATTGCAATTCATGTCCAAGCGGGCAAAAAGAGGTTTTGAAAGAAGTTGAAATCACTGAGAAAAATCAAGAATTGAGCTTGGACACCATCTACATTAAAAAATTATAAGTTTCTATGAGGTATTTTGCTGCTTCAATTTTCGCGCTTATAATTCAACTTTCATTTGCCCAAAATTCAGTTTTTCAACTTTGGACCGAAACGGGGTTTAAATATAAGTTAAACAAAGAACTTGAATTTACCGCCGAATGGACAAATCGATTTGATGGTTATGGCTTGAATACTTCTTTTCCCCAAGTTTCAGCTAGATATAAAGTTTTAAGTTGGTTAAAGACGTCATTTGACTATAGATGGATCCTTTCCAAGGAAGACAACGGAAATTTTTCTTCCGGAAATCGTGTAAATGCTAATGTGATTTTAAATCATAAAATTGAACGATTTGATATCGGTTTTAGGGCGAGGTATCAATATTCATTTAATCGTTTGGTTTCTTTGTCCTACGACCCGGAATTCGATGTTGCTTACCGTTTTCGACCGTCTATTTCATACGATTTGAACAATAGTATATTTGCCCCAAACGCAAGCATCGAGTTTTTTTACACGCCAGAAAATGGTCCACTTGGAAATCGATTTACAAGAATAAGATATCAAATTGGAGTTGATTTTGAAACGAAGCTTCCTTTGAATTTTGGAATTGACTATTTGTATGATAATAAAGTTAACTTGCCAAACGCGGTGGACAGGCACATTTTGAATTTATCAGCAACATATCTTATCAAAGGAAAAGGCTCGAAAAATAAGTCAGGAAAGGGAAATTCCAAAAATCCAAGAGACCTTTAATCGTTATATTCATTTCGCTCAAGTCTATCCTTCACCATTTGAATGTTTTCTTCCTTTTTTTTCTGTCGAGATTCAATTGCGGTTTGCGTAAAATAGTGGTGATTTTCCAAGAATTTAATTTGAATTTCATCCCATTTCCGATCGCTGTCTATTTTATTCATTTCTCGTAACTCCCTTCTCAATCGATCAGCAATTTCCTCAAAATCATCGCGACCCAAATAATCTAAGTCCGCATCACAAATAATTTCCTGAAGTTTATTGATTGGACGATGTGGAATTTCTGTAACGTGAATTAATTCAACGATTGTTTTGATATGTTGATCCGTGTAACCATATTTTGGAAGTAATTCACGAGCCATTTGTGCACCGATTTCTTCGTTGTGTTCGTAACGCTCAATAAATCCTGCATCATGCAGTATTGCGGCAGTTTTCAGCAGAAATAAACCTTCATCGGTTACTCCTTCAAGCAAAGCAATGCGCTCTACCGATTTGACAACATCCTTTGTATGTTTAATCGAATGGTAATATAGTTTATCGGAAAGACCTTTTTCTAATATTTTTAATACGTGATGTTCAGTTTTATAATACTTAATCGTACTGTAGTGATGCAGTTTTTTTATTTCTTCAAACCGTGTATTTGGAACGAGCCCTTCTCCATTAATAGATAATTCAGGTTTAATTCGAATTACCTCGTACATGTCGACCATTGTTTGCGCTTTTGATTGCACGCGGCCTTTGAATTCACATTCAAAAAAAGGTTCAATGTATTTAAAAGTCGACCCGGTAATAGTTACTTTTCCCGGCTGACTAAGCATTTCCATGCGTTGCGCCAAATTCACGGTTGACCCCCACACATCATAAGCCAATCTCAAGTTGCCGATGATACCTGCGGTAACCGGCCCTGTGTTGATTCCAAGTCGGATTTCCCAATAATCTTCATGATTCGCAATGGCGTCGAACTTAATTTTTGACATATAGTCCTGAATCTGAATAGCAGCTGTACAAGCATCGATGGGATTTGTTGAGTTTTCAGTTGGGATGCCGCCAGCGCACATATAAGCGTCACCGATCGTTTTAATTTTCTCAAGGTTATTGTTTTCGATAATTTCATCAAATTTCCTAAATAAAACATCTAATTTGTTAACCAAGCGATTGGCGCTCATTGTTTCTGAAATCTTTGTAAAACCTACAACATCAGTAAACAAAACAGAAACGACTTTGAAACTGTTAGCTTGAACTTTTCCACTTCTTTTCAATTCGATCACCGCCTCTGCTGGAAGGGTATTACTTAGCCATTTTTCTACTTTATCCTTTTCAATTTGAAGTAATTTTTGTTGCTCCAAAACCTTGTTTTTCTCTGCTTCAATTACTACGTTTGCCTCTTCAATTTGGGTTTTTTGCTGACGGATTTCTCTCGTTCTCTTAGCGATTTTAAGTTCAAGGCGCACTTGTTCTCGTCGAGCCAATTCAATTCTTCTTCGGAAGATAATAAGAGTTAAAATAGAAAGAAAAACTGCTACGATGAGCCAAAACCACCAAGTTGCCCAGTAAGGTGAATTAATTTTCAACTGAAGAATGGCTGGATTTTTACTCCAACTGCCATCTCCTAAGCGAGCATAGATTTTTAGTGTGTATTCTCCGGGAGAAAGTGAATTGAAAGCCAGTTCATTATCAGTTCCAATAATTTGTTCACCTAAGTCTGAACCGATTAGAATATATTTATAGTTAACTAATTGAGGATTACTTAAGTCATTTGTTTGAAATCGAATTGTGAAGCTACGGTGTTTGTAATCCAATTCGAGAAAGTTTGTTTTAGCGATAACTTGCTTTAGTGGAGATTTTTTGTCGCTAGGTTTTAGCCAGTTTTGATCCAATTTAAATTTGGAAATGATTACTTGTAAATCATCTGAGGATTTGGATAAATTACCAGGAAAGAAATAATTGTAACCATTGATTCCTCCGAAAAAAAGTTCTCCTTTGCGTGATTGATAAAACGCATTAGAGTTAAACTCATTGCTAACCAAACCATTTACTTCTTTGTAAACAGTTACCTCTCCTGTGTTCCAGTTGTAAGATGCTATGCCTTTATTCGTACTTAACCAAAGCCGATTATATGCATCCTCAAGTAAGCCATAAATTACGTTGTTGGGTAAGCCTTGTTTTTTTCCAACAATTTTTATGCTGTTCGTTTTCAAATTGATTTGAACCAATCCGCTTCCAAAAGTACCTAGCCAATATTCATTTCCTGAAACATGACACATGGTGCTAACGTAATCTTTTACATAACGAATGAATACAGAATTAATCGGGTGAGGAACAATTTTTTGTTTACTTTCCGAAAAGTAATTCAACCCGCCACCACTTGTAGCGAACCAAAATTTACCTTTCTTGTCTTTGTAAGCAACACGACAAATACCAATCGTAATTGAATTTTTAGCGTCTTTTGCATTATGTTCGAAAATTTCTGATTTGTTCGTTCTTAGGTTATAGCGAATTACTCCGCCTTTTGTCGCAAGAAAAAACTGGTCATTATTATAAGGTACGATGGAATATACGCGATCATGTTTTTGTGATTCCTCTTTTGGTACATAATTTAATTTTCGATACGTGAATTGGGATGGGCCATTAATACGAAGTTCATACAATCCATCAAGACACCCAACCAATAATCTATTTTCTGAAAGGCTATAGATGCTTAAAACAACCTCTTTCCCAGTCTCACTATTTGAAAGTGCTTCAACTGAACGATTGAATTGATCGAAGCTTCCTGTTTTTCGATTAAAACGTGACACACCAGCATCTGTTCCCACAAATACAAATTTTGCGCTTGGGTCCTCCGAAAAACACCAAACATTGGGAGAGGGAAGTCCTTTTTTTAAATTTCCACTAGGACCAATTCCTAAGAATCCAACACGACTAGGGTCAAATCCTGATAAGCCTCGTTCGGAACCTATCCAAATTTTATTGTTGTTGTCTCGATAAAGGCATGAAAGTCCATTGAAAAGAAGCGAGTTTTTCTGAAAAATATCTTCAGTACTGTTAAAAAGTGTTCCGTTTTCATTAATAGTAAACAATCCGTTTGAAGCAGTCGCTATGAAGTATTTACCATTCGATTGAACAACATCTTTTATACTGAATAGACCGATTTTATCTAAAGATTTAAATCGATTATTAATTTTAAGCGTATTCGGATTAAATTGAAACAAGCCTTGGTTCGTACAAAGCATTACAAATCCGTTTGCCAATTTTACCATTTTGAGAATAGAGACAATAGTTTGATTCTTCGATTTTAAAACAAGATTTTGAGGAGATTTAGATATGGAATTATAATAAATTAATCCTTTATCTTCTGTATCAATCAATAAATTCCCATCTTTAAGACATGAAACAAGATGAACTTTTTTTGAGCCTATGGTTACTTTTTCCTTTTCAAATTTGAGTTTTTTCGTGTCGAACTTAACTATGCCAAAACCAATTGTAGCAAGCCATAAATTTCCTTTTAGATCATAATCCAGACTTTGAATATCTAAAAGACGTTGACTACTAATATTGAAGGTAGTAAAAAGCTCTGTGTTGGGGTTATAAAGAATTAAACCACTTGCAGTTCCGAACCACAAACGCCCATCAGGAGTGCGAGCTGAACATTGAAAGTTTGTGCTCTCAAGTCCAGGAGTTTCATCTTGATTAAAAACTTCAAAAGTTTTACCATCGAAACGATTCAATCCATCTTGAGTCCCAATCCAAAGGGAATTATTTTGATCTTGAATGATTGTCGTTACAAAACTCTGCGAAAGACCGTTGCTAATTGTATAATTATTGAAACGATAATCACCTTGGGAAAAGCTCAAAAAAGTCCCAAAAAAGAAAAAGAGAAGAAAGAGTAATTTTGAGTTGTTATTTACCGCCATTCATTTGATCGCTATTGTTCGCTTGAATGATTGAACTTTCCAGATCGCGATCAAACAAGTACAATCCGCCGTTGTCATTTCCAATTAATTTAATTTTATCTAAGACTGTTCTCGCCAAAGCTTCTTCTTCGAGTTGTTCAGATACATACCATTGAACGAAGTTGTGCGTAGTGTAATCTTTTTCTTGCAAACAAATGTCAACTAGATTGTTAATGCTATCAGTTACGCTAATTTCGTGAGAAAGTAACAATTCAAAAACATTTTTTAAATTTTCAAACTCAACAGGTGGTTGATCAATAGCAGGAATAACCGCTTTTCCGCCTCGCTCATTTACGAATTTAACTAACTTCAACATATGGAATCGCTCTTCATCGGAATGCGAATACATAAATTTGGCTGTTCCATTCAATCCGTTGTTTTCAGCCCAAGAGGCCATTGCTAAATAAAATTGAGAGGATGATGCCTCTTTTTTAATCTGCTCATTAAGCGCTGATTCGACACGATTATTCATAATTAGTTTTTTCACAAATTTACGAATCAATTATTCAAAAGTGATGTGAAGTTGAAGAATTTAAGTGTAAAATTGAAATAGAAAACCAAAAGTATATAAAAACAAAAAGTCGGAAGAAAAATCATCCGACTATTCGAAGAACTATAGTCCTTTTTGGTTGTAGATTAAGAAGTTTGAGTGGTTTTTCAATTTAACAGAGAAGCTTCTTATGGAGAAAAGTCGACTAAAAACTATAAAACTCTTATCAAACTAAAACTGCCTCTCCAAGCAGAACGTCGACCACTACATAAGAAGCAACCTGTTATCTCCTTATTTCATAACTAAGATAAGTTATGTTTTGAAATCAATCAATCGGAATGAATATTGAACCATATTCATTGAATATTAGTGGATGTTTGGGTAACATCAGATTTTTTGATAACTAATTTCGGTGGATAGAAGGATTTCTTCGCAGGTCTTCGCTACGCTTCGGCTCGAACCCGAGTGTTCTCATCCCTCGTTAACTTTTGTACCGTTTCATTCGTTGCGGAGAGAGAGGGATTTGCTTCGCAAGTCTTCGCTACGCTTCGGCTCGAACCCGAGGGTTCTCATCCCTCAAATATTTATCTATTGAACTATTTTGGCGGAGAGAGAGGGATTCGAACCCTCGATAAGCTTTAGACCTATACACACTTTCCAGGCGTGCTCCTTCAACCACTCGGACACCTCTCCTTAAGCCGCAAAATTACAATTATTTTCCTTCTATTGTTTAATTAGTTTTTTGGTGAACTCGTGATTCGTTCCAATTACCTTAACGTAATAAGAACCATTTGCTAAATTACTTGAGTTGAAATTGTATATAGAAGTTGAATTATTCGTTAATTGCTTTGAAATAATTCGTCCAGTCACATCCAATAGCTGAATTTCCTTAGTCAAACCATTAAGTGCTGCAATATCGACGCTAAACTCAGTATTCATTGGATTTGGATAAACAAGAATGTTTTCAGAGGTTAAATCTGCAATATCCGCAGTGCTGCTTGGAGCAATATTAACTGTGTAATCCTCTGTTTCACCATAGGTTGCAACTGCACATGGATCAATAGCCCCATCTACCGAATATGAAATTCTAACTCTCATTCGAACAGCACCTGTTGTTGCGGAAGTCGGAACTGTAAATGCAAATTGATTACTCCAGCCAGCGCCAACAAGAACATATCCTACCCTTTCTGTTGCTGAAAAAGTAAAGTCATTATTATAATCAATCCAAACAGCGATTTCATCATTGGTGTATGCTTGACCTATATTCGCTCCAACCGCAGGTGTGACAGTGACAGTATATTGAGAACCTTTTGTTAAGGATGCAGAAGAATTCAAATATGCCGCATAACCTCCAGTTGTACAAGCTGTAGTATTATTTATTGTACCTAGGATAACATTTTGAATATACTCATCACAGGCATTGGAAATTGATGGAGTGCAAGGACCTGTTGCAGCAGCAACTATTATATAAGTTGTTTTAGTTTCAGCGTCTGATCCTTGGGCATTTGTTGCTGTTAGAGTGACTGTGTATTGACCAACCGTATTAAAGGTTACTTGCGGATTTTGGGATGTAGATGTTGTTCCACCAGCATATGCCCAACCAGTGGCAGGAGATATTGACCATGCCCAAGAAGTTGGAACACCCGTAGATTGGTCGGTAAAAGTTATTGTGGTCCCTGGCGTAACATTGGTTTGATTAGCAACAAAATTGGCTACCGGAGGAACTGGGTTGGTTGGAGTGCATGGATCATTTGAACCTGCCAACGTTAGCGCTCCAGAATTTGTTGGGTCTAACCATGGTTTTAACTGGCGATTCGTAGCGGTTCCGTTTGATGTCCAATGATATGACAATTTACCGTAAAAATCGGGAGATGTTTGAGCATTACAATAAGAACTTCCACCTGTTAATGTTCCAAAAATGTACCCTTGGCTATTATTAAAGATAGGAGAACCTGATGAACCTCCTTCTGTTACCCCGTATCCATTTGAATTCGATGTCCATGATAACCTCCAGTGTGATTGTAATCCATTACCATTCCAACCAGCTGAAACGGTACTTCCTGAGAACGTTGATATTTTCTTGATATCTCCCGCTGGATGGTGAATTCCTGTTCCACCAGTTGTTGCTGTATTATTTGCATTCCATCCATTCCAATACGCATTAAAATTTGCTGATTTCAATGTCGATATAGTAGTTGATTCATTGGCAGCCGTACCGAGTTGAACCAACAAAAAATCCGATCCAGAATCTCCTCCATTGTCTCCAGAATCTGCTATACGTAAACAACCATTAATGAAATAGTCATCGAGTGTTCCGGCAGTTGATGGATTTGTACAATTAGGGGATTCATATCTAAAATAAAACTTCCATTGAGACATATTTGTTGCTGTTGCATTAACACCACAATGAAGAGCTGTTAAAAAGTATGGTTTACAATTCTGTGCTGTATTGTTAATCAAAGATCCTGAACACCAACCCTGGCTCGCACCTTCAACAACCAAAATTCTCGCAACACCTCTTTTCTCATCTTGCCATGTATCTCCTACCGGTGAACAGTTTACATTCACCTCGCATGAAGCTGATTCGTTAATTTTTTCTTTTTTTGCGTAACCTGTTGATCGATAATTGTGCATCACTCGATCAATAAGGATTTCAGATGGCTGCGTATTTACTGGCTCATGTAAAACAAGTACTAATTCATCCCCACGACACAGAGCCGCATGTTGTGTATACAATTCTTGTACGTCTGCACTCGTCATTGTATTGTGAGTGATTCGGCCATCTAGATCAAGAATGTTAAGTGTTGATTCACCATAAAGCTTAAATGTTTCAAATAAAATACTCAAGGCTTCTGCTTCGGGAGAAGAAATACGCAACTTCCAAGTTCGACTCCCATCTGAGTTAGTTGTCCAAACACCCGAATTTTGTGTTGTTATATTCGTAAATTGAGCAATACCGATACGATACAAAACGCCTTGTTTTTCACGAATTTCATCCTCTTGAGCTAATTGAGCTCTATTAATTTTTGGAAAAACAATTTTTGGAATCCCATCCAAAGTCAATGATGTAGTAACCTGAGATTTAAAGCTAAAGGCAAATATCAGTGCAAAAAAGGCGGATAATAGTTTTTTCATAGTTTTAGTTTTATTGGTAACAAATTTATATAAATATTCGAGTTTTTTACAAACACTTGGATTCAAAATAAGTTTGTTAATTACATTGAGGAATTTAATTTCCCAACAAAAGCATGCCAATCGTAAAATAGATAAATAAACCAGTTACATCATTCAAGGTAGTGATGAACGGTCCAGTAGCCAAGGCGGGATCAATTTTATAACGATGAAGAATAAGTGGAATCAACGTGCCGATAGTTGCTGCAAAAACGATGACCGTAAATAATGAGATACTTACAACCAATCCAAATTCGGCGCTTTCAAAGACATAAGCAATGCCAAAGATTAAACTTGCTAAAAGCAAACCATTCACCAATCCAACAGCCGACTCTTTTAAAAGTTTAGGTAAAATTTTACCGAAATCCTTGTCACCACGTGCCAGTGATTGAACCACAATTGCGGAAGATTGCACTCCTACGTTTCCACCGGTTGCCGTAATTAACGGAATGAAAAATGCCAAGGCCGGAATCGCAGTAATATCTCCCTCAAAACCAGAAATCACCTTTGCCCCTAATATACCTCCAAGCATTCCAACTACCAACCAAGGCAATCGTGCAGCAGAAATTCGCCAAATACTTGCGCCAGAATCCATTGGTTCAGAAATACCCGTCGCAAGCTGGAAATCTTTATCAGCTTCTTCTTTGATATAATCTACCACGTCGTCAAGCGTAATTCTTCCAACCAATTTATTTTGATAATCAACCACTGGAACAGATACCAAATCGTATTTTTCCATCACCTTGGAAACCTCCTCTGCGGAGTCACTTGTTTTTACAGAAATTATGTTTTTTGATTGAAATAAATCTTTAATCGTTGTTTTGCTACTTGAAAACAAGAGTCGTTTCAAGGATAAAACCCCAACCAATTGATTCGATTCATTAACAACAAAAATATTATAAACCTTCTCAACATCTTCGGCTTGTTTTCGCAATTCAACCAAGGCACGATTGACAGGCCAATCCAATTGGGCTTGAAAAAACTCCTTTTGCATAAGTCCACCTGCCGTATCTTCATCGTAGTTAAGCAAGTCAACTATATCCTCGGCGGCACCATCGTCATCCATTTGAGAAATGACTTCTTGAATCTTTTCATCGGGTAAATCACCAAGAATGTCCGCAGCGTCATCTGAATCAAGATTTTCTAACTGATCTGCAAATTCTTTTGTCGACAGTGAAGCAAGAAATCGATCTCGAACGTCTTCCTCTAACTCCATCAAAATATCTGCTTGCGTATCTTCGTCGACTAAAAAATAGATGAACTTAGCTTCATCATTTGTAAGTTTGTCAAGGATTTCAGCTATATCTGCATAGTGAAGATCGAGTACATTTTCATGTATCCATATTGCGTCTTGTTCTGCGATTTTTTCTCGCAGAATATCCAAAAAGTCTTTGGTTAGCTCAAAACGCATTTCAATTGAATTTGTGCAAAGATACGTATAAGGAAAGATTTAGTTTTAGAAAAGAAATTAATTCGAACTATTATTCATTTTATGTGTTTTTAATTCACATTTGAACACGTATATTTGTGCCCTAAAATCTATTCATGAACGCTTTTGCTAATCGCCATATTGGCTCGAATTCTTCGGAGCAGT
>JACCDP010138365.1_pt1 | contig 27275 bp, 21 predicted proteins | sample 7445841 | NCBI WGS metagenome assembly JACCDP01 (sample SAMN15323441, study PRJNA562643) | freshwater metagenome | isolation source: river surface water | place: USA:Blue River Watershed | collected 2017-08-17 | reverse complement strand
GATCCGAACGTGGTTGGCGCAAGCCACTACGAGACGGCGCGAGAGGTGCAGCGTGTGCTGCAGCGCTACCGTGACCTGCAAGACATCATCGCCATTCTCGGTATGGATGAGCTCTCGCCTGACGACAAGTCGCTCGTTTCACGCGCGCGACGTCTGCAGCGCTTCATGAGCCAGCCGTTCTTCGTCGCGGAGGTCTTCACCGGCCGCCCCGGCAAGTTCGTCAAGATTGCCGACACGGTGGCATCGTTCCGCGAGATCCTGGAGGGGAAGGCCGACGCACTGCCAGAGCAGGCGTTCTTCCTCGCCGGCACGTTGGATGACGTGCGCGCAAACGCCGCTGCGATGGCCAAGTAGTCCATGTCGTTCACGTTGGAGATCGTCACGCCAGAGCGACTCACCTGGAGTGGTGAGGCAACGGCGCTCGTCCTTCCAACAGTGGACGGCGAGGTTGGGATCCTGCCGAAGCACGAGCCGTACGTCACAGTGCTCGGGCTCGGCGAGGGTCGCATCACCACCAAAGATGGCGGCGTGGAGCTCCTCGCGATCATCGGCGGCTTCGTGCAGGTTCGACCAGACCGCGTGCTGGTGCTTGCAGAGTCGGCCGATCTTGCCGCGGACCTTGATCTCACCGCAATTGAGAAGGCGAAGGCTGAAGCCGAGCAGGCGCTCGCTCAGGTTGACCTCGCCGACCCAGGAGCCGTAGCAACGGCACGCGCCGCCATGGCACGCGCCCTCCTGCACCTGAACGTTGCGGAGCGCCGCCGCCGTCGCGGCTAGCTCCTCCCCCTCGCACCCAGTGCGCGTGCGCCATACGCCGCGTAGATGGACGCAGCGCCAGCAACAGAGGAGAATCCACGGATGAGCAACACCCCTTCACCGAAGCCCTTCTCCTGGGAGTACCGCCCCACCGCGCTCGCTAAGGAGGCGTTCCACATCACCGGCGGTCGCCCACTGAGTGGCAGTGTGCGCGTCTCCGGCGCAAAGAATGCGGCGCTCAAGATGATGGCCGCATCCGTCCTTACGGGCGAACGACTACATCTAGAGAACGTGCCAGAGATTCTTGATATTGAAGTACTGCGCGACACGCTGCGTGACCTCGGCGTCACCGTTGAGCGCGAAGCAGACGGCAGCATGGATCTCACCGCCGGCGATGTTGAGTGGCTCTTCGTTCCGCTTGAAGCGGCGGCAAAGATGCGCGCGAGCTTCATGTTGCTCGGCCCACTCCTTGCACGATTCGGTCGCGTCATCATCAGCAACCCTGGTGGCGATCGCATTGGTCGTCGCCCGGTGAATCTGCACGTTGATGCAATGCGTGCACTTGGCGCGGAGATTGATTACCGCGATGGTTACTACTTTGCAAAGAGTAGCGGCCGACTCCGCGGCGCGGAGATCACCTTTCCACACGTCACGGTGATGGGGACGGAGAACGCCATGCTCGCCGCCGTTCTTGCAAAGGGGACAACGCGCATCACTCCCGCTGCGCAAGAGCCGGAGATTGACGACTTGATTACGTTGCTCAACGCCATGGGTGCCCAGGTTGCGCGCATTGCGCCAGACGTGATTGAGATCCAGGGTGTTGACGCGCTGCACGGCGCAACACATCGCGTGATGCCAGATCGCATTGAGGCTGGAACGTTCGCGACCGCCGCGGCCGTGATTGGTGGGAGCATTGAGATTCAAGAGATTGAGCCGAGCCACCTCACATCATTCCTTGAGCTGCTTGAACGCACCGGTGTGGAGCACAGCGTGAGCGGTAAGAGCTTGCGCGTAACTGGTAAAGCGCAGGGCGAAGGTTCATACAAGGCAACAGACATCACCACTGCGCCATACCCAGGACTCGCAACAGACTTGCAGCCGTCGGCTGGGCTCATCCTTACGCGAGCGGACGGCGTGAGCAACATCCACGAGACGATCTTTGAAGATCGTCTGGAGTGGTTGGTTGGCCTTCGCAGCTTTGGCGCACAGGTGGAGATCAAGGATGCGCGCCATGCGCGACTCACCGGCCCAACCACATTCCACGCCGCGGAGGCGGATATCCCCGACCTTCGCGCTGGCGCCACCCTCATGCTTGCCGCGCTTGCTGCCCCTGGAGAGAGCAAGATCCACGGCGCCCACCACATCCGCCGTGGCTATGCCACCATTGAGGAGAAGTTCCGTGGCCTTGGTGCGGACCTAACGCACGTCAGCGAAGAGGGGAGCAGAGCCGAATGAAGATTGGAATCGACCTAGGGACGGCGAACGTCCTTGTCTTCGTCCAGGGCCAGGGGATCACCGTGCGCGAGCCGAGCGTTGTGGCTATTGATTCTGAGGATCGGATTGTTGCCGTAGGGAACGAGGCGAAGGAGATGCTCGGTCGTACTCCAGGCTCAATCACCGCAATCCGACCACTGCGCGATGGCGTGATCGCCGACTATGTAGTGACAGAAGCGATGCTCCGCTACTTCATCAAGAAGGGGACCGCCGGCAAGATCTCTTTTGGGCGACCCGATGTGCTGGTGAGCGTCCCCGCCGGATCCACCTCCGTGGAGAAGCGCTACGTCCTTGACGCCGCACGCCAGGCTGGCGCTAGGAAGGCGTATCTCATTGAAGAGCCGATGGCGGCCGCGATTGGTGCCGAGCTCCCCATCAGTGGTCCATCCGGGAACATGATCGTGAACATCGGCGGCGGCACGGCGGAGATCGCCGTCATCTCGCTCTCAGATATCGTGGTGGCGAAGAGCCATCGCGTGGGCGGTAACCGCTTCGACGAAGCGATCGCCCTCTATATCCGCCGCAAGTACAACCTCATGATTGGTGATCGCACCGCCGAGCAGGTGAAGATTGAGGTCGGCAGCGCCCTTTCGCTAGAGGAAGAGTTGACGATGAGCGTGAAGGGCCGCGACATGATCGCCGGCCTCCCACGTGAAGTCATCATCACCTCAACGGAGATCACCGAAGCAATGGAGGTCCCGCTGCGCAACCTCACCGACGCGATCCGTGGCGTGCTGGAGCAGACCCCGCCCGAGCTGAGCGCCGACATCATTGATAAGGGGATCGTCCTCTCTGGTGGTGGTGCGCTGCTGCGCAACATTGATCGGCTGATCACTACGGTCACCGGCGTTGCAACGCACGTTGCCCCTGATCCACTCAGCTGCGTAGCCAAAGGAACGGGCACCGCACTCGAACACTTCGACGTCTTCGCGAAGTCCCTCACCTCACAGGCCTGACCCGTGTCGCTCGATCGGCGAGCGGTGGTCGATCTCCACAGCCACTCCTCTGCAAGCTTTGATTCGCTGAGTAACCCAGTTGCGCTCGCGCGTGCGGCGGCGTCACGCGGCGTGACGCACCTCGCGATCACCGACCACGATCGCGTTGACGGCGCCCAGCGCGCACGCGACGCGCAGGTTCCAGGGATCACCATCATCGTTGGCTCAGAGGTCCGCACCCAGGCGGGCGACATGATCGCTCTCTTCATTGAGCGACCGCTTCAAGTTGGCTTACCACCAGAAGAGGCAATCGCCGCAATTCGCGCACAAGGCGGTCTCGTTGGCATCCCACACCCGTTTGATGCGTGGCGCGGCTCGCTTTTTCTTGACGACCGCTTCCTTGCACTCCTTCCACTGATTGATTTCATTGAAGGGTGGAACGCGCGACTTGTTGCACCGGGAGGGAACCAGCGCGCCGCAGAGCTTGCGGCAACGCACGGCATCCCGAGCGTTGCGTCATCCGATGCACACAGCATCATGGAGATCGGCAACGCCGCATCAATCTTGACTGGCGATCCTTCAACTCCGGCGGGCATGCGCGCTGCGCTCGCTGCGCGGCACGAACTAATCACTGGACGCGGTTCGTTTGTTGCGCGAGCGATCATGCCTGTCGCTAAGGCCATCAACGCGGCCCGAGGGAATCGGCGCATTACGCCAGGGAGAACATTCGGCGCATGAAGCGCGAAGGCACAACGTTCAGCATTCGTGAACGCGCGACACGTCCGTCAACACTCTTCGCCTTTGCGCTGACCGCGCTGCTTCTCTTCGCACTCTGGAGTGGGGCGAGCAGCTTTAATCTTGAGCAGGTTGCAAGCACAATCACGAGCGCAAATAGTGCGGCCCTCGCCGCCGCCCTTGCCGCATGTTTCGGCACACTGATCCTCCGCGGGCTCCGATGGAGAACGTTGATCACAACGATTGATGTCAACATCTCGCGCCGCGCTGCGGTAGAGATCCTCGCACTATCGTTCTGGGTCAATGTGATCTTGCCCGCAAAGATTGGTGATGTGTATCGTGCTTGGCTACTGAAGAAGAATGGTGGGTCATCCTTTGGTCGCGCTGTTGGCACAGTGGTGGTGGAACGTGCAGTTGATTTAATCACAGTGGCACTCCTCGGCGCACTCTCTGCGTACGTTGCGTTCGGTGGCAATCTGAGTCCTGCGGTTACCGCACTCACCCTCGTTGCGCTTACGCTTGCCCTTGTCGGCGCCGCAGTGCTTCTTGTTGGGCGCGGCCCAGCTGCACGGCTCGTCGCACGGCTCCCCCTCCCCGCCGCTGCGGCCGAGCCAATCGCCCGCGCCTTCGACGCGCTGAAGGAGGGGAGCCGCCAGGGGGTGCTCCTTGCCGTTGCGCCGTACACGCTCGTGATCTGGGGGCTTCAGGCGGCACGCCTCGGTTGTGTGGCCCTGGCGCTCGGCCTCTTTCAGATTGACCCAGCGCCAGGCTTCCTCGGCATCTCCGCCGTGATCTTCACCGCACTCGTCTCCGCGGTGCTGAGCACGGTCCCCTTCACACCGGCAGGGATCGGCATCGTTGAGGCGGGGAGTGTTGGCATCTTGATCAGCATCTTTGGCATGCCGCCAGAAGCGGCGATCGCCCTCACGCTGCTTGATCGCGTGATCGACATTGGCAGTCTTATGGTTGGCGGCGGGATCCTCTTTGCGGTTTCGCCGTACCCCCGCGGCGCGGGCTCGCTGCGCTAGCCCGCTTCACAGGCTTCTTTGGAGCCGCCTTCGCAACCTTCGCAACCTTCGTAATCTTCGCTACTTTCGCTACGGGTTTCGCCACGCGCTTGGCGGGCTTCGGAACGCCAGGTGATTCAGCAGGGAGCGGTTTCAGCTTCAGGTTCCCTTGCGCAAGTTGAATCGTGCGATCCACGTTGAGCCTGTCCCACCCCTCCTCCATCCCTGGCGTCTCAAGGTAGTAGGCGGCATGCGCAAGCTTCGGATGACTGATCAGCGCGGCGAGTCCGCGCGCGCCAACCTCACCACCACCGATGTGCTGGTGGCGATCAAGCTTTGAACCGTGCGCCGCCTTGCTGTCGTTGTAGTGGATCATCACAAGCTTTTCGAGACCAATGCGACGATCAAACTCGTTCACCACGCGATCAAGCTGATCGATGTCAGACATTGCAACACCAGCGCCCCAGAGGTGCGCTGAGTCTAGGCAGTAGCCAACGCGCGACATATCAACGCGTTGCTTCGCCATCGCCTCATGAATTGCAATCAACTCTTCAAGGCTTTCGCCGATCCCGTTGCCACCGCCGGCAGAGTTCTCGAGCACTAAGAGCGCATCGCTCGACGCCTTTGGCACACCATCCAGAATTTGGTCTACCGCTTCAGCAACGCGCTTCACGCCTGCCTCAACGCCAGTGCCAAGGTGTGAGCCAATGTGCACATTCACAAACGATGCGCCGTACTCAGGTGCAACGCGAAGTTCGTACTGCAACAGTGCAATGCTCTTCTCGCGAATCTCTGGGCGTGGTCCAGCAAGATTTGCGAGATACGCGGCATGCACCGCGAGCGGACCGAAGCCGTGCTCTTTCATCCGCGCGCGGAATGCTGGCAGCTCTTTTGGAAGTTCGGCGCGACGCGCCCAACCAGTTGGGTTACCAGTAAAGATCTGTAGCCCCATGGCGCCGACTGATGCAGCACGATCCGCTGCTTTCACTAGGCCGGGGCCAACGGCGAGGTGCGCGCCGAGCATGCGATCAAGCCGCCCTGCGGCGGAGGCTGGTGCTGAGCTCTTCAGTTTGCGCGCTGCTGCCATGCGCGCATCCTCCCACAGAAGTGGAAAGGCGCGGGTTGTCTAAAGCTAGTTGCTAGGGAAGCTCTTGACGGTGATCTCAATGCCGAGTCCGTCTTCAAGAACGATTGAGTCGGCACTCGTTACTAGTTCACCAACCACGCGAATCTCTGCAAGGCCGGCGGCTACAGCATTTGGGATGGATGGATTTGCACTACGGCGCCAGAGCTCAAGGAAGTCGGCAAGCGTCGCTACCGTCTCACTCGGTGCCTCAACATGCAGCTTGCCGTCTGGCTCATGTGTGTGCAACCAGTACATGCACCTCTCGCTGATGCCGATGTTTGGTGGGACCTGCGGGATGATGCCGCCCGGGAGGATCACCGTCAGCTGTGCATGAATGTGATACGCAGCATCGTGGCCACCAGCGTCACACGAGACGGCGCCAACTTTTTCTCCGAAGCCTCCAACAGGGTCTGCGTTCGGAACGCCGTACTTATCTGCTCCAGCGCAACTAGCGGCCAGGAGTGCGGCGGCTACGGCAAGAGAGAGTTTCTTCATGTCCCGATAATAGCAAAGGACCGCGAAGCACCTTTAGCGTTCGTAGGCCACGCTCACGCCGGCCACCCAATGGACGCCTGATGCGTGCAACGCCCGCGCCGCTTCACGCATGGTGGCCCCACTCGTGCGCACATCATCAATGAGCACAATCGCAGGCGGGATCAGTAGCGATCCCGCGGTTGCCATTGCGCCGTCCAGCATTGCGGCACGCTCGTCACGGTGTGCCGCATGGAGTGGCGCGGTAGGACGTGTTCGCATGAGCAGCTGCGCGACTGGCGCCCCGCACGCCAACCCCGCCGCCTCCGCCATCAGCAGAGCGTGATCGAACCCCCGCTCATGCACACGGCTCTGGTCCGTTGGGATAGGGACGAGCGTTGCCTGGTACGGCGCGTTACGCGTGACGCGTGTGATTGCAGGGCCAAGTGCCGAACCGAGTTCTCGCGCGAGACCTGGAACGCCGCCGTACTTGGCGGTGCGGATCGCCGCCCCGAGGCCACCTTCGTATGGGCCGAGTGCTGCGGCGGCGCGCAGGCCAGTTGCGGGGACCAGTTCTGGTCGCGTGGGGATCCACAGATCACGACACGCTTGGCAGAGGAGGGCCCCCTCGCAGTCGCAGATGCCACAACGTTGCGGCGCGAGGAGTTCAATCACAGGGGCGAGCGCGCTCAGCACGAGGCGCTGCACGTTCGGGCTGATCATCCACATCGCGGCAGCGTGCTGCACGGCACGTATGGCGGATGTACCGCCTACGATACGAGCATGCCGACCCCAGCCCGCACCATCGCTATCTCCGCGACCGCGCTTGCTGGGGTCAACGCCGCTGAATGGGAGCGGCTCTTGGCGGCAAACCCCACCGCAACCGCCTTCTCGGATCGCGCCGTGCACGCCGCCTGGTGGAGCGCGCACAGTGACACGGCGCAGGATGTCAGCCTTGCAGCTCGAGACGCGGCGAGTAACGAACTGCTTGGCTACCTCCCACTGATGAAGCGACCAGACGGTGTGATCTATTCAGGGGCAACGTTTCACATTGATTACGCCACGGTGCTACTCGCGCCACTCCCCTCCGGCGAAACAAGTGGAACGGATGATGTTGCAGCGGCACTCGCAGGGGCGCTCATCAGCACCAACGCACCGCTCAACCTGTTGCGACTACGCAACGAAGACGCCGCGCACACACGCATGATTAGCGCCATTACGCGCGCAGCTGAATCAACAAATAGAACCGCAACATTCGGCGTTGAAGAGCCGGCACCGTTCATTGACCTTGTTGGACTCACTACGTTTGATGAACATCTGGAACGACTCGACAAGAAGGAGCGTCACGAGATTCGGCGCAAGCTGCGCCGCGCGGAGGCGGCCGGCGTGCAGATCAGCGCGAGCAACGATCTAAGCACCGATCTCCCAGAGTTTGTTCGGCTACACCGCGCGCGCTGGGGTGAAAGCGGCCTCTTCACCGCAACAGATAAGGGAGCGTCAGAGGAGCGCTTCATGCGTGAGATCTTTAGCACAGCACCAGCAGGGATGATCACGCTGCTCCTGGCGCGGAACGATGAGTTCGGCACGTTCGCTGCTGGACTCTTTCTGCGAGACGCGAACGCCCTTCGCTACTGGAATGCTGGTGGTGACATTGCGGCGCGCGCACTCTCACCAGGCGTCTTGCTCTTTGCCCATGGACTCACGATGGCGATCAGTGAGAAGCTGCCGCGCCTCGACTTCTTACGCGGCAACGAAGCGTATAAGTACGAGTGTGGCGCGGTTGATGCGCAGGTGATGCAGCTTCAGGTGCCAGCATGATTCATAACAGTCACAGCGAACCGTGCACCGCACGTAAGCCGATCGGCCCGCTACCAGACGGGACTCGCATTAACGTAGTGCAGCTCTTGGCAACCGGAACGAACGGTGGTGCGCAGGAGAGTGTGGTGAACACCGTGTTGCGCATGGACCTGAGCCGCCACGATGTTCGCGTGATCTCGCTTTCGCACGGCAGCACGGTGAAGCGCCTTGAGCGACTCGGTGTTGCAACAGAGGTGATTGAAGACGAAGAGAACAGCCGCGCCGCAGCGGCACTTGCTGATCGCTTGATTGCGCTCAAGACACAGGTGGTGCATGCGCACATGTTCCGCGCCGAGGTGGTAGCGGTGCTCGCCGCCGACCTTGTTGAGGCGCGTACTGGGAAGCGGCCGCTGCTGGTCTCAACGGTGCACTCAAGTCGATTCCGTTCAGCTGAGGATCGGGAACTCCTTGAGAAGATCACGCCGCGTATTGATCACCTGATTGCCGTGAGCGACGCGATTGTGCGAAAGATCGTGGCGGAGAGCCGCGACAGTACCAGTATCAGTCGCATCTATAACGGCGTGGACCTTGAGCGATTCGACAAGGTGATCAGCCGCGAGGCGGCGCGCAAGGAGATCGGCGTTCCCGCCACGGCACTCCTCGCCGTCTCTGTTGGCCGCCTGGAGCCAGAGAAGGGCCACCCCACGCTCATTGAGGCGTGGCCGCTGGTGCACCACAACTTCCCAGAGGCCCAGCTCCTGATCGTTGGAGAGGGCTCCGAGCGCGATCGGCTGGAAGGCCTCGCCGCCGCACACCTACGCAGCGAGATCTGCTGCGAGAGCGTCGCCTTCCTCGGTCGACGAGATGACATCCCCACCATCCTCGCCGCGGCGGATGTGGTGGTGATGCCGAGCTATCGCGAGGCGCAGGGGATCGCCATCATTGAGGCGCTCGCCGCCGAACGTCCAGTGGTTGCGAGTAATGTGGGCGGCATCCCAGAGATGATCACCGACGGGGAGAACGGCATCCTTGTCCCATCACACGATCCGGCCGCACTCGCATCGGCGATTGACCTCATCTTTAAGAAGCCAGCAATTGGCGCGCAACTTGCCGCAAAGGGACATGCGCTTGTCCACGCAGAACTCTGCATTGATTACATGCTGCGAGACATTGAGGCGATCTATGCGCTCGCTGTTGGCGGCAACCCTGCGCTTGTTCCGGATCGAAACGGCGTTCGCGCGATCGACGCAACGAACTAGCGAGCGAAGCGTTCGCCTCGCGAACTACCCTCGGCGGACAGCGCTCCAGTAGCGCTCAGCGGAGCCGCTCTTCCCTGCGGCGAGCGCAACGCGCGCACCGTGTCCGCGCACCGCATCGGCCATCTTCTGGTCGGATCCGAAGAGGTGTGGCACTTGTGATGCGTAGAGCTTGATCCCCTGGATCTTCGTCTCAATGACGTTGCTGATGTCGGCGATCTCTGGTGTTAGCGAGATATCGGCGGGAAGTTCTGCGCGGTATTCGGCGGGGAGTCCGGCTGACGGATCGAACTCGTTCCACCATGCGTATGGGAAGTCTTCATAGAAGGAGATCTTGCTCGCCCAATCTGGACCAGGCATCTCCCACTTGCGTGGCTCAGCAAGGAGCGCTGCGCCAACCTTGCGCGCCAACTGGTGATCAACATGCGAACCGATGCCGAGTGGGAAGTAGACGTGCTGCGGCTCAAGTCGCGTGATCTCTTGCGCAAGCAGCGTGATCGGCGCCGCGTCACCGGGACGCACGCTGCCGAGTAGTTCATCGTCACCCTCGTATCCGCGGAAGACAGCATCTGGAAGATCAAGGAAGACAATCGCCGCTTCACTAAAGAGCGCGTAGTACTCGTCTTCAACTTTTCGTTGTGCCATCGCTTCGCCAGCAGCTGCGGCAGCCGCCGTGTCTCCCGGCGTGTGTGTCCCTTGTCCGCCAACGGTATCAACGTCTTTTGCATGGGGAAGTCCGCCACCACCGCTGATGTCTGCCTTGCGGTACCAGGATGCGCGCTGCCAGAACTCTTTGGCGCTCGCATCGGCCTCTTGCTGCGTTGCACCGAGTCGCGCTGGCTCCGCCTGCCACGGTGCGAGCTCACTCGCCGTTTCTCCGGGGACTGCAACATCGGTGGCAATTGAACCGCTATCAAATGCTTGCGTGGATGGCCAGATCGCCTTCCCGCCGAAGCCGAGCGCCTGGCGCTGATACGGGGTCATGCGGTTCAAATCACCGTGACCAGAGAAGACGCTGATGATGATCACGTTCTGGCCGAGTTCGCGAAGGTGCGCGATCAAGCCGCCGCAGGAGAGTGCCGCATCATCTGGATGCGGTGAGATGAAGATGTGGCTCATTGCGTCGCGAACTTTCCGCGTGCCGTGCGCGCCGCTTGCGCTACGGGCTTGGGGACGCGCTCGGCGACTCCGAGGCGCTCGGCGCAGGTGTTGCAGAGAGCAGTGTTGGGAGCGTCTTGATGAAGCCGTCACGCCCCATAAGGAGCGGATAGGCGATCACCGCCGCCATCGCGATCGTTGCAACAAGCACGAAGAGGCGTGGCCCGCGATCCTTCGCGACGGCTCGCTTCGGAGTGAAGTCGTTCTGCTCTGTGCTCATCCCGCTGATTCTAGCGGGGTCATCGGAGTGAGGCGTATCCAGTGAGCTCCACATAGGCGGCGCCGCTCACCGGTCGGCCGTTGAGCGTGCCACTAACCCGATTCGCCCCCTCCCAATAGATCACCCCCGTGGTGGCCCGCGTGTCCAGCTCCTGGTTGAGCACCTCTGGGCTGATCGCCACGTTCAGCCCCTTTGACGGGATCTCCAGCCTCCAGCCAGAGGGCCAGTTCGCCCCAGTCGCTGGGCTGAGCCAACTCCCCGTCGCCGTGAGGCGGATATCGCTGTCAGGGATGCGCTCAACGTCTCCGTTCGCCGCCACCCAGGTGCCGTAGATCAGCGGGTAGTTGCCATCTGCGTCGCGTACAAACGAGAGCATCAGATCGATCGGTCGCCCGGCGCTATCCGTCATGTTCAGCGCGAACCAGTCCCAACCGCCGCCGCCAATGGCAATGAAGTCGCCCCACTGATGATCAAACCATGAGCTCCCAACAACTGACAGCACCACACCATCAATCGTGATCTCTCCTTGCGTTGGCATGCGCGTGCGCGAGTAGTAGTACGAACCACCAGCGTCGGCAAAGTCAACCCAGCCATCGATGTCATGCAGTACTGGCGCGGCGGGTGCGGCGAGCTGCAACGCCAACCATTCGGCGCTGATCTGCATCCCACCATCAAGGCCAACGCTCATCACCCACGGCGTCATGTTGAACGTCGCAGGGTTAAGCGGATCAATGCCAGAAATCGCAAGCAGTGTGGCATACGGCGCAGAGACCGCTGCGCTCATATCAACCTGCGGGCCAATCTCCGAACGCTGCACGTACTGGAATGATCCGGCACGATCGCCCCGCGGCTTCTCCGTCAACGCAATATGAGAAGCCCACGTCACAGGGAAGGCGCCGCGCTCGGCGCGGAAGATTACCGCTTCATAGCCGAACTCGCGCGAACCATCAAGCGTTGCAAGGTGGCCAGTGACGTACCACCACTCGGTGAGTCGATCATGCGCTGCGTCGTCGCGCGGGAAGCTGACAGGCTGCGGGTCGTTGCGTGGCGCAAGCGGCGTTGCCTTAACGATCGGCGCGCCAGTAGGCGCGGCACTATTGGAGAGGATCGGTCCGTTGCATGCGCTAACAGCAAGCGCCGCGAATAGAACGAGCACCAGCGCGCGTCTCATCGTGCTCGCGCCTCCGTCTCCGCTTCTGTTGCAATGCGTCCGGAGAGGAGTCGCTCCATCCAGCGCGGTGCCCACCAGTTCCACTTGCCGAAGAGGCGCATCGTTGCAGGAACGAGCAGCGCACGAACAATGGTGGCATCAAGCGCAACCGCAATCGCAACGCCAACGCCGAGCGCCTTGATCAAGACGATCTCGGCAAAGACGAACGATCCCGCAACCACCACCACGATGAGTGCCGCCGACGTAATGATGCGGCCACTGCGCTCAAGGCCGCCAGCAACGGCGGCGGCGTTATCGCCCGTGCGATCGTAGATCTCGCGCATGCGCGTCAGCAGGAAGACTTCGTAATCCATAGAGAGACCGAACAAGACGCAGAACAAGATCACGGGGATCGTGGTCTCCACGAATCCGAGCGGTGCAAAGCCGAGGAGTGCGGAGAGATTCCCATCTTGGAAGATCCAGACGAGTGCGCCGAAGCTCGCAAGGATTGAAAGGGTATTCATGACAACCGCTTTAATCGGTAAGACGATTGACCGCAACAGCACCGCAAGGATAATCAGCGTGGCGAGGATCACCACCGCAGCGGTGCGCGGGAATTCTCCGGAGATGGTGTCTACCACGTCAACGATCTCCGCTGCACCACCACCAATCAGCGCGTTGAGTCCCGCAGGTGGCGTAATCGCGGATGGCGTGCCAGCGCCGATCATTCCTGGATGTGCCGCGCGAAGTTCGCCAACGAGCGCGCGTGACTCTGGGCGATTCGGTCCATTTGTTGGCGTAATGGAGACGGTGGTGAGATCGCCAGCGGTGGTGAAGCTCAGGATCTGCGCCGCATAACGATCTGGCGGTGCTGCGCTACCAGCAGCGCCACCAGCGCCACTGTTAGTTGAAGAGGATGAGTAGAGCAGCTGGTACTGCGTCAGCGTCAGCCGCGGATCAATGGAGACGATGGAGTCAACGCGTGCCACACGCGGATCTGCCTGTAGCGCCTGCACCCAGTCATAGAGGAGCTTGATGTTTGCAGCACTCGTGACAGGGCCATCCGTGCGCACCGCGGCGGTCATAGGGCTAAACGATCCTTCACCGAATGCGTCAGTGAGCGCGTCGAGCGCCTGGCGGCTCGGGACGCGCTCGGGGAGGATGCTGCCGTCTGGCGCGTTGAATCGCACCCCAAGCCACGGCGTGCCGAGGGCGATCAAGAGGGCGAGCGTTGGCAGGGCCACGGCGACCGGACGGCGCATTACGGCACGAGCGAGGCGCGCCCACGGTCCACGCTCGTTCACCTTGCCGCTCCCCAGGCGGCGGATGGCGAACCGGTTCACGCGAGGTCCGAGGAGGCTCAAGATCGCTGGCATCAGCGTGACGCTGGAGGCCACGGCGATCGCCACGGTGATCGCACCAGCAATGCCGATGCTGCGCAGGATGGCGAAGTCAAAGAGGGCGAGGCCAGCCAAGCCGAGCATCACCGTGACGCCAGAGAAGAAGACGGCGCGCCCAGCAGTGGCAACGGTGCGTTGCACCGCGTCGCCAAGTTTCGCACCGCGGCCGAGCTCTTCGCGGAATCGCGAGACGAGAAGGAGCGAGTAGTCCACGCCAAGTCCGAGGCCGAGCAGTGTGGTGAGATTCAACACGAAGATGCTCATGCGCGTTGCCTGCGCAATACCAAAGATCGCCGCAAGTGCAACGAGCACCGTTGCGCCACCAACCGCAAGTGGTAGTCCCGCCGCAACCGCAGATCCAAAGACAAGCAGTAAGACAATCGCCGCAAGCGGAAGGCTGATCAACTCACTGCGCTGCAAGTCAGTTTCGGAAACGATCTGGATGTCTGCATAGAATGACGGCCCGCCGGCGAGCGCAACCTTGATGCCGTCAACCTCAACAAGTGCCGCCTGGATACCTTCGAGTGCCGCTGGAGAATCGTCTGGCTTGAGGTCCAGCAAGATCACGTCATAAACAATCTTCTTCTCCACGTTGATCTGTGTTGGCGCAATCAGGTGTGAGCGCGAGCCAACCACGTGTGGCGCGTTCGCCACACCAGCAACGGCACGTTGCGCAGCAGTCTCAAACTCCACCGTTCCTGGTGTCAGCGTTGATGAGCTGATCGCAAGGACGAGTGCGGATGGTGGCGCGCCGAGTTCACTCTCGAGCGCCGCGCGCGATCGCGCACTCTCCAGCGTTGGGAGATCAAAGCCACCCGCCTGCAGTGCGCCTGGCGCCTGTGGTGCAAACGGCAGCGCACAGAGAACAATCAAAACCCATGCGCCAATCACCAGCCGTGCATGTGCGTGCACAAACGCGCCGAGCCGTTCAAACGGCGGCAGCCTACGCGCAGCTCGCGCGACGCGCTTTCTCTGCGCCACGCTAGCGGCCTACGGCGAGGCGAGAGGCGAGAAAGTCCGGAAGACCGGCGGCGTCAATTGCCTCTTGTGCGGCGGGAATGTTGTACTCCACGCGTCGCCATGTAGCGGTTCCAAGCCCTGCGCCAAGTTCATCGCGCTCCCAGAGGAGCCATGCCGCGCGCGGATCACGATCGCGTGGCTGGCCAACTGATCCAGCATTGACTAATGAGCTAGCCCTCAGTGAAATCGCCTCCGCACCAACCTGCGTTGTCTGCGCAGCGCCGTCGTGAAGACTCCAGAGTGCAGGGATGTGTGTGTGTCCGTGAAAGAGGAGCGGCGTTGCAAGCGCGCGAAGGTTCTCTTCGGCGATCTCCTGTTGCACGACGTACTCCATGATCGGATCACGAAGCGACGCATGCACGATGGTTGCTGAACCCATCTCCAGAACCTTTGGGAGCGCACGCAACCAGCTGCGACTCTCCGCCGTAAGGACGTCACGCGTCCAGAGCGCCGCAGCGTGCGCCCCTTCGTTGAAGGTCTCAATGACGTCATCACCGAGTGCTGCAAGATCATGGTTCCCCATCACGCCAATAGCTCCAACGCGCTGCAACTCGGCAATCACTTCATTTGGTGATGCGCCGTACCCCACCACGTCACCGCAGTGCCAGATCGGCGCACCCGGTGCTGTGCGCGCCACGTCTTCAAGGACCGCCTGCAGCGCAGGGAGGTTTGCATGCACGTCAGAGAGAATGACAACGTTCATAAACCTCCTACCCTCGTGCGCGCAGGCGCTTCAAGAGGCCAAGGCGCCATGCGCCGAGCAGCAAGAGTGCTGGTAGCCCGACCACCAGAAGCAGTGTGTCGAGTGGTGCGAGGTATCCCTGCACCTCTTCCCAGCGCTCACCGAGCGCCGCGCCGCCCCAGATGAGTGCGGTGTTCCAGGCCAGCGCGCCAACCGCGCTATACGTCAAGAAGGGGAGCAGCGGCATGCGCGCGATCCCAGCAGGGAAGGAGATCGCCGTGCGGAGGAGCGGCACGAAGCGGCTCCAGAAGACAACCTTCCCACCGTGCTTCGCAAAGAAGTGATCGGCGCGATCAAGGTCTTCGGTTGAGATGCGCACGAACCTGCCGTAGCGCTCCAACAGCCGTCGGCCGCCGTACGCGCCAATTGCGTAGGCGCCCCAGGTGCCAACCATGGAGCCGAGCGTGGCAAAGAAGATCGCGGGGATCAGCTCCCAGCGGCCGCCAGTGAGCGGCTCGATCGCCGTGGGATCGGCCACCAGGAATCCGGCGAACGGGAGGATGAACTCTGAGGGGACGGGGAAGCTGGAGGCGTCCACCGCCATCGCCACAGCGAGACCGAGATAGCCGACCGCCTCATAGAGGGAGGTGATCAACGGGATCAGGATCTGATCAAGCCATGCGAGCATGCCTATAGCGTGCCAGAGATCGCCCCCGAGCGAGCGGTTCGCTATGATCTGCGCATGACGCTCTTTACGCTCCCGTTCACGAATCCGATCGAGTTCTTCATCTCACTCGCCATTGGCGGGGGGTTCGTCTACATCTTCCAGAAGTCCGCCATGAGCCAGGAGCAGCGCGAAACCGCTTGGGTGAAGCGCTTCATCACTGGGCCAAACTCGAAGGTGATCTGGGGTGCCGCATGGATCGTGTGGGCCGTTGTCTTTGGCCTGATTCTTGGCACCTTCACTGACAAGACCGCCGCCTCCGCCTACGGCTCAGTCGGCCTCGTTGCCATGTTCTCCGGCTTCTTCGTGATGATGGGCTTCATCTGGGCCACCATCGGCGAATAGCCACCTACGGCAAGACGCCGTAGCTCACTGCGGCGTGGCGCACGCCTCAGGATTCAGGGTTCCCATAATCCAACTCCAGCCGCGGAAGTCTCCAGTGCGCCCAACATGCAGCGGGTGCGCACAATCCCAAGCGGCGGCAAAACTATCCAGCACATCTGCGGCATCAAGTCGTGCACCGTTATGGAAGCGCACACCGCTGCGCAGCGCGCACTCCACCACGAGTCCGTCCGCAGAGGCAACACAGCCAGTGGCAAGTCGCGGCTCGGCGGCGGTACCGCCCTCCGCATATCCGTAGAGGCCCTCCATCACTTGCGCGCAGATGCGCACCGCTTCGCGATCCTCTTCATCCATGCAGTAGAGTCCAGCCGGCTCGCCGCCTTGCAACCAGGTGAACGTGTCGCTTCCATCAACGCGTACAGAGGCGAACCGCTCCATGGCAACCGGTGAAGCAACCAGCCCGTTGACCACTGCGCGTGCCGCAATCAGCGATGCGCCGTTTGCAATTGGCACCACAGGAACCTGCGCACGGATCTCGTTGTTGATCTCCGCGAAGAGCGCCGCACGTGCAGCAGGATCCGACTCACGCTGCGCCTCATCCAGCAGAGCAACGAGTTGCGGATACTGATCGCCGTGCGCCGGACCAGAGGTTGAGCCGAAGTCAATGCCGAGTGAGTTCCACGCCTCTGGAAAATCAGGGAGTGCGGCGGAGAAGGAGGCACCGCGCAGTTCGCCAGAGAGCAGCTTCCCAATGTAGCCACCCGCCTCCTGTACATCCAGCGTGACGCGAATCCCAACTGCGGCGAGTTGCGCTTGGATATCCGTGGCCACCGCAACTGGATCGGGGAGATATGCACGCGGCGTCTCACGAAGTGAGAGTGTGAGGTCGATCCCGTTTGGATAGCCGGCCTCTGCAAGCAGCGCGCGCGCCGCAGCCAGATCCTGTGCGTACCACGCATCACCTTCGCACGCGCCATCAATGACGCATGGTGGCACGTGCGTTGCAAGCGTGGAACCAGATGGGTAGAAGAGATCAACGATCCGTTGACGGTCGAGTGCGATTCCGATCGCCCAGCGTACGCGCACGTCGCTCACTGGCGCATAGCGATTGTTGAAGTTCAGATAGAAGGTGTTAAATCCAGGGCGCGTAAGGAGCGCAAGTGAAGCGTCAGCAGCGATCGCCGCCTCATCCGTTGGTGCAAGGTTATCCGCCGCATCTACGGTGCCTGCGCGCAGCTGTAGCAGTCGCGCCGCGGACTCTGGCTCCCACTGGATCACCACACGTTCACTCGCGGCGCGATCACCCCAATATGAATCGTTTCGCGTCAACACGATCTGCACACCCTGCTCCCATGCAGCGAGCGCAAGCGGCCCTGTGCCGTTCATCGTGGAGACGATTGAGCCGTCCGTGATAGCAGCGGCGAGCCAACCCGAATCGTTCACGGCGAAGTTTGTCACCGCCAGCTTCTGCGTGAAGGCGGGATCTGGTGCGCAGAGGGTGAAGCGCACCGTGAGCTCATCTACCGCATCAATCTTCGCGATTCCCAGCCGTGTCGCACCACCCTCGCTTAGCGCGCATTCGGCGGCGCCAGCCTCCGGCCAACTCCCCGCTGAAAAGGCAACTTCGGATGACGGCGCAGGGGCGCCAGCGCACGCGCCAGCGAGCAGCCCTGCTGTGAGAAGGGAAAGCACGAGCCTCATCTGCAGAATAGTAGCGAGTCCTAGAGGCGGCGCGGGCGTCTCCAATGACCCGATCGTGCCAGAGTTCTGCCCGTTATGATTGAGCCATGGATGTATTCACGCCCCCGCTCGCAATCAGTGGCGCCTTCGTTTTTATCCTCACGAAGCTCTTCCTGATGACGGGCTTCACCTGGGCAGCGATCGGCGAATAGCTACCATGACGCGTCGCCTGCTCGCCGCCGTGATGGCGGCCCTTTTTCTCTTCGGCGCAGCTGCCGCACCAGCCCCTGCACGGGCGGTGACAGTAACAGCGCCAGTAGCACCTGAACCGTTTGACTCACTCACCGTTCGATTCGCCTACAAAACCTCCATCGGCACGGCACTGAGTGATGACGGCCAAACGCGCACCATCACGTTGCGGGCCGGGCAAGATGCAGAGACCGCACTTGCCGCATGGGAGAACAGCGCCGGCGTCGTCGCCGTCATTCCAAACATTCCCGTCACCACCCTTGCGGAACCGATCGACCCACTCTGGGCCGCGCAGTGGGACATGAAAGCACCAACCGCAACCAACGGCGGCGCTACGAACGTTGCAAACGCATGGACCGCAGTGACTGGCAGCGGCATTGTTGTTGCGGTGATTGATACGGGGCGTACCGATCACCCAGATTTGCTCGCGGCGATGCCTGACGGCTGGGGCATAGATATGATTAGCGACAGCGACACCGCGCGTGACGGTAGCGGACGCGATATGGACCCGACAGATGTGGGCGACGCATGCGAGGGGCCATCAAGTTGGCACGGAACGCATGTTGCAGGCACGATCGCAGCACAACCGAATGAGATCGGTGTGGTTGGTATCGCCCCAAGTGTCAAGATCCAGCACGTTCGCGTTCTTGGAACATGTGGCGGCAATTTTTACGACGTCATTGATGGAATTCGTTGGGCGGCTGGACTCACCACAAATTGGTACGGCGCGGCCTGGAGCACCTTCGGCCTAACAAATAACGAGCACCCTGCCGACGTGATCAACCTCTCCCTCGGGGGTGGTGGTGGCTGTTTCAGTGAGCTGCAGAGCGCAATTAGCGCTGCGCATGCTGCTGGAACGCTTGTCGTTACTGCCGCGGGAAATAGCAACGAGGATGTTGCAAACTTCACGCCAGCAAATTGCAACGATACGGTGACGGTCGCCAGTGTTGGCCGCGTTGGCGCGCGCGCCTACTACTCAAACTTCGGTAGTGGCATTGATATTGCCGCAGCGGGCGGCGACATGTGGCGCGACTCGGGCATCTTGAGCACCCTTGCAACGGGTGCGACCGATCTCACCGGATACACCTACGCGAACTCCCAAGGGACGAGCATGGCGGCGCCACACGTCGCAGGCGTTGCGGCACTCGTTGCAAGCTTGCATCCAACATGGGGCCCAACCGAAATTGAGGCGGAGCTGTACGCGGGAGCACGGCCATTCCCTGCAGACTCAGTACGTCCTTGTGTCACAACGAGTGAAACTCCCAGCGAAACCCAGCGTCGATGCGGTGTAGGCCTTCTTGATGCAGTCGGTGCGCTCAACTTGGCACAGCCAAATTTGACCATCACTGCGCCAGAGCGTCTTGCGGTTGGCGAGAGCGCAACCGTCTCCGCAGCGAGTGATCTGGAGGGCGTTGTCACGCTGACCGTGGCCAGCGCAAGCAGCGTGAACTGCGTCCTGATTGGCACAACGCTTAGCGCGACCCAAACAGGAACCTGCACCCTCAACGCGGCGACCCCCTCCACCCCTTTTCATTTCGAGGGGAGCGCAGTGCACCACGTCACGATCACCGGCACACCGCAAGCGATCAGTTTCGGCGTGGGCCCGCTCCTTACAAGCGCAGAGGTGCCATTCGGAACAACTCCGCCAGCACTCACCGCCACGGCGAGCTCAGGGCTACGCGTGAGCTACGAGATCAGCACGCCGACGATCTGTGAGGCCCTCGCCCCCGCGAGCCCCTCCGGGACATGGCGCCTGCGCCTACTGAACCTGGGCACCTGCACCGTGCTCGCCACCCAGCGAGGGAACGCCGTCTACGAGCGCGCCACCTCGGTGGAGCGCAGTTTCACCATCGTGCTGGGGAGCCAAACCATTGGGTTGGGCGCCCTAACTGATCGCATCTTCGACCCGACCGCCGCGCAGATCTTGCCGCGCGTGAGCAGCGCCAACCTTCCGCTCAACTACTCGGGCCTCTCGAGCAGCGTGTGCGAGCCACGTTTCAACGGCTCTGACTTCCAGTTGTTTGTCTTCAGGCCAGGCACCTGCACCATTCGTGCGGAACAGGCCGGAAGCAGCACATACCGCGCAGCTGAGCCAGTGACTCGCAACATTGAGATATTCAAGCTCATGCAAGCGCCGCTCATCTTCCAGACAGGCCCCACCTATCAGGCGGTCAACAGCACGAGTGGCTACGGCGACGGAGGCGGGAGCACGATGGCGCCATTTGTCGCCACATCACTCACACCAAAGATCTGCTCATTGAGTGGGCGCACCATCCGCTATCTCAAGGTTGGCACCTGCATCCTGCAAGGATCGAAGGATGGTAATGAGTGGCATCAGCCAGCCTACACAAAGGTTCGCATCACGGTGTTCGCACCAGCACGGGTGACCGTTGCGCCGCGCGTCAACCAGGTCGGAACGATCGTGTACGGCACACGCGGCACGTGGGTTGGCAGCCCAACACAAAGCTTCAAATACCAGTGGTACAGCTGCAGTAGCGCATCGCGAACTCGTTGCGCGCCGATTAAGGGCGCCACATCGGTAAAGCTCTCCGTGGCCAACAAGATTGTGGGCAAGTACGCGTTCTTGCGCGTCTTCATGTACCAGGCTGGGTACGAACGTGCGCGCACCGACTCCAACTCCATAAACATTTATTCAAAGTAAATAGTGCGCGCCACAACGATCACTAAGAACAACCCGCGCGACCTTCGCCTGGCTACCGCAGGCCAAGGCGTCTCGCTGATTGGTGATTCCATCACGCAGCTAGCGCTGCCGATCATGGCGGTGGACCTGCTCGGCGCCGACTCGCTTGGCACCGGCTTTCTTGGTGCCGCATCAACACTCGCATATCTCTTCATTGGCTTGCAGGCTGGTGTCTGGGTGGATCGATCGTCGCGTCGTGCGTATCTACTCGCCGCGGACTTGGTGCGCGTGGTGCTGCTGATTGCGATTCCATTGGCGTATGTGCTCAACCTGCTCACCTTGCCGTTACTTATCCTTATACAGGTTGGCCTTGGCGCCGCGACCGTCTTCTTTAACGTGGCGTGGCCGGCGTATATTCCGCGCCTTGCAAGCGGCGTCACGTTACTCAAACTCAACGCACGCATGGCGATCATGGGCGAGGGTGCGGGCTTTGTTGGACCAGGTCTTGCGGGCGCGCTCATCAGCATCTTCAGTGCGCCATTTGTGATGGTGGTTGATGCAGCTACGTTTGCGGTGAGCTATGTGAGCCTGCGCGCCATTCGCACGCCAGAGCCACCGTCGCCCAAGAGGCGCAACACGCTTACGCATGATCTGAAAGAAGGGCTGCGTGCTGTGTGGGTGCGACCGAACCTGCGCCTGACTACGCTCGAAGCGGTGAATGGAAATATTGCCTTTAGCATCATGATCGGCCAGGCGATCATCTTTCAGCGCATCGACCTTGGCTTTGAGCCGGCGCTTATCGGCGCAGTCGCCTCTGCGGGGTTCCTTGGCGGCCTCCTTGGCAGTATCACCGCGCCGTACTTTGTGAAACGTGTTGGATTCGGCCGACTCATGATTGTTGGCACCGCCCTTTTTGGCATCAATGAGTTTCTCCTCCCTGCCGCGGCGTTCGTGCCGCGCGACCTTGCACCACTCTTCGTGCTGGCGAACTTCTTTATCGGCGGCTTCTTCCTGCTCATCTATGTGGTGCCCGTCACGACCTTTCGCCAACAGGCGGTGCCCGATCGGCTCCTTGGCAGGGTGATGTCGATCAACCGCACCCTCACGTGGGGCTTCGGCGCCACCCTCGGCTTCGTGGTGGGGGGACTGCTCGGCAGCGCCTTCGGCCGACCAAACGCCCTTATAGTCGGGGCTGTGCTGCAGACGGTAATTCCCCTGGTGATCTTTGGTCTCGCCCGCATCTGGCGCTATCCAACCATTGAGTCGGCCGCCAGGTTCGATAACGAGCGGGCAGCCGCCGCATGAGCCTGCCCGCCTCCAATGCGACTATGTGGCCGACAGCGCTCCTACGGGTAGCGAAGCGCCTCTGGCGGACCGCACGAAAGCTCATTCGTGCTGCACGCCCATTCATTCATGCCGCACGCCGCACGGCGGCGAAGCCGGTCGCGGAGGCGAAGCGCTTCTATCACTTCTACGTTTCTAAAACTGCCCTCTCCTACACCGTTGAACGCACCGCCACGGTCGAGGGTTCGGCCGGCGTAGCAATCGTGGTGCTCTACCCGCGAGGGCCGCTGCTCGAGTCAGTCACGCGCCTGATCAGCACCCTCGTTGCCGAGCAGTACCTGGTGATTGCGGTGGTGAACAAGAGCGGCCAATCGCCAGAGTGGCTCGACGCCTTAACGCAACTGAATATCACGCTGCTGAGCCGCCCGAACGTTGGCCGCGACTTTGGCGCGTACAGGGTTGGCTACCTGTTCGCAGAGCGTCAGGGCCTTCTCAAAAACGCAAGGCACTTGCTCTTTGCGAACGATAGCATCTACTACGGTCCGCGCTCGCAGGCGCACATAGTGGAGCTGCTCAAAGGTGAGCACCCTTGGACCGCAATGTTCGTCAACTATGTGGTCCACACCCACGCGCAGAGCTTCTTTCTGCGGTTCAGCAACGAACTCTTTTCACTCCCGAGTTTCCACCAGTTTTGGCGCGACTTCTATCCGTCAGAGGAGCGAAGGCACAACATTCACCAAGGCGAAGTCAAGCTCACGTCGACCCTGGTTACTCTGGGGTATACGCCGGATGGCTTTGTCAGCGCCGATCGTATCCTTTCAAACAGCCTCTTTGGCAACTTTACAGAATACGAGAAGCAAAACATTCTTCGGTTCTGTGAGGCGGCAGAAGTATCGCAGGTCCCGATAGAGCATCAAGCAGAGCGTCAAGCGATTGAAGTGCTCATGCGCTCGCAGTTCTCCACCAAGAACATCACCCATGTCCAAGGCACACTCGCTGCGCGCGTGCTCGGGGCGCCACTCAAACTAGATCTTGCCGCGTACATAACGAAGGAGGCGATCTACGAAGCGCTGGTCGCCCTCGGCTGTTCTGCTGAAGAGGCGGCGACGACGCTCGCCTTCATGTTCAAATCATCAAAGAAGCGCTTGGCGCGGACCACGCAAGCGGCGGCAACGCAGGTGCCGCACGAACAGCCGGTAGCGGAGAGGCCAAGCCTGCATGCGCTGATGAGCGTGCTGCATCGCACCCTAAAACCACGCACCTACCTAGAGGTTGGCGTCTTCACGGGCGATAGCCTGAAGCTTGCGCGCCGCGCTGCGGTTGGCATTGATCCTGCGCCGCAGGTGATGCAGCGGCTCCCCGTCACCGCACACGTGGTCGCAACAACTGGCGACGACTTCTTCTCCCAACCGCGCCCGCTCGAGCAGGTTTTTAAGCACGGTGGCGTGCCGACCGCGGCGCTCACCCAGAACCCGCGCTTGCTGCCACGCTGGTTGAAAGGCGCACCACGCCGCCGCGATGGCGAGCTCTTCGCAGAGCTCGCACTCATTGACGGCATGCACCACGCGGAGTTCGCCCTGCGCGACTTCATCAACATCGAGCGCAACTCTGCCCCATGGAGCGTGATCGTCTTTGATGACACTCTTCCGGAGAACCATGAGCAGGCGTTGCGTGCGCGCGCAACCGAAGCCTGGACCGGCGACGTCTTCCGAGTGGAACAGGTGCTCAAGAAGTATCGGCCCGACCTCGTCACCGTACGCGTCGACATCTACACTGGCGCACTGCTGGTGTTTGCCCCAGACCACCTCAATCGGCGACTTACCAACTTTTACGACCAGATCGTGGCCGAGGCGGTGCAGAGCGATCCGCAGGTGGTTCCTGACGAGGTGCTGCAGCGCCATGGAGCAATCTCAGTGGAGACCCTTATTGAGAGCGGTGTGCTGCAATTTTTGCGAACCGCACGCGAGCGCGGGTTCCCAAGTAAGTGGGTTGCTCGCAAGGTGCGCAAGAGGCTCATCGGGAAGTAGCCCTACAGCTGAAGGAGTTCACACCATGTGCAAGAAGATCACCTGCGATATCTGCAAGAAGCCCACGTGGGAGGGCTGCGGCGAACATATTGAGGTCGCCCTGAAAGACATCCCAACACCAGAGCGCTGCACCTGCCCCCGCGAGCCGAAGAAGAGCTAACGCGCTAGGCGCGCTCGGTTACGCCCCACTGGTTTGATCCGGCGTCGCTCTTGGTAGCGAGCCAGACGAGCGACTGGAGCAGGTCGCCAGGTAAGAGCACGACCAAGGCACCGGCAGGCACTCGCAACAATCAGAATCAAACTCATATTACCGTGCTACGCTTTTCTAGATGGCGCCACGCTAAGGGCGCTCAACCGAAGAGGTCACGATCGTGGCGTCACGCAACTCTTCCTTGAGCGGGCGATCGAACACACTAAGAAGGTCAATGCCGACTCTAATTCTGGCACTTCTGATCGCTATCACCGCTTCACCCGCCTCTGCTCGGCACAGTCAGTTAGTACCTGCGCAGCCCGAGTTGACTGACTCAGGCGACAGTAAGGTCTATGAGTTCAAGAAACAGTCCGAGGCTAAAGCGTTTGTGTTGCGCAACCCAAACAGCACCATTGTTGGAGACCGCTTTGTAAGAATCGATGGAGCGAATGAAAGCGCACTACCGTCGGTCAATTTACTCGTGAGCCCCAACGCAGAAACTCCGGTCCAGATGCATGCGTTTACTGAAGACCCATCAGCTAGCTCGCAATGGGCGCTCGGTGCATCTAGCGCGTGGGGAATTGGTCTTGACGATGCAATTGCGACCCATGCTGGGTCGCAGGTGTATCAGCCGAGGATTGCGATTCTTGACACTGGCTGGGTCGCACATCCCGATGGAATTGCGCCTGTAGATCAGTATGACTTCATTACAGATTCGACAGATGCGAGAGACGGCAGCGGCAGAGATGCAGATGCAACAGATACGGGAGATTGGTGCACGGCTGACTCATCAGACTCCTCTTGGCATGGGACTGCTGTTGCAGGGGTGATAAGCGCAGTGTCTGGTAACGGCGTGGGCATTAGGGGCATGAGCACGAACGGAGTCATCATTCACGCACGAGTACTTGGTGCCTGTGGCGGTACCGATACAGACATAGCTGATGCAATTCGTTGGGCTGCAGGCGGCACGGTGAGCGGCGTCCCAAGCATCACCAAGGCAGACGTTATCAACCTCTCGCTGGGCGGAGTTGGGACATGCAACTCCTACACGCAGTCAGCAATCAATTTTGCTGTGAGCCAAGGCACAGTAGTTGTCGTCGCTGCCGGTAATAGCAATCGTAATGCTGGGTCATTTAGCCCAGCAAATTGCAGCGGCACCATTACGGTTGGCGCCAGCAACAACGAGGGGAAGCTAACGAGCTACTCAAATTACGGCTCCGTTGTTGCCCTTCTCGCCCCAGGGGGCGAGACCCCAAACAAGATCGCAGTGCTCGGCAACACAGGAACTACAACAGCGGCCGACCCAACATACTCAAACTACTCAGGCACTAGCTTCTCTGCACCACACGTCGCTGGTGCTGTGGCTTGGCTACGCAGCGTTAAGCCGACGCTGAGTGCGAGCGAGATTCGCGTCGCCCTCCGCGCTACCGCTAAGCCAAACCCTGCGGGCTCTCGATGCTCAACAAGTATTCTTTGTGGTTCCGGGGTGCTTAATTTAGCGTCAGCGTTAACCTTTATAGAGACATCAGACACCTATCCAGCTGCTCCAAGCCAATCTGCCGTCGTCAGAGCTAGTAGCGCAACCGTCAATGGCAGTGCTTGGTCCCAACGTGGCCGCTGCACACAAAGCTGCTACGGGACATATCTCTACTCGGGAACAGCCCTGCATTTTGAATCTGACTACAACTGCTACTACTACTACTATGGATATAGGTATGTTGACTGCTACCAAGAGTTCAATTGGAAGGTGGCCGCCCCAGCAGGAAGCAGCGTCTCACTCACCGCAGTCATCACAGGGCGAAGACTCTGTGGGTACCTTGATGGGAATTACGCTGGAGTGGCCACTGATTCTGATAGCGACGGCTATTCCCTTGAGTGGTATGGATCGTACACAAAAATTACGTCTTCAGGCTGCAGCTCTGATGGAACCTGGACTTTATCTGCAGGAGATGTAACGAGCGCAATCTCTGGCGGGCAACTCGCGTACATGATCAGAACCGTGGAGCAGAACTACGGTGTATACAACGACGGCATGGATGACGCGTCGGCAATCAGAGTTGCTTCAATTAAGTTCAACTTCACCTCAACAGAGTACACACCGACTTGGACAGAGCCGCCGGTGTTTTCGACGATGCAGCCCCTCAGTGGTCAGTCAATGTGGAGCTCAAACGGGACCTGGGGCAGCGGAACCTCGCTGACGTACCAGTGGCTTCGATGTACGAACAATACAGCGACGAACTCATGTACCAATATCTCTTCTGCTGTTTCATCTACATATCAACCAGTAGCTGCGGACGTGGGCAAATACCTTCGACTCAAATTTGGCGCGAGTAACGTAGCGGGCGCAGCAACATGGACGTCGGGCCCTACCTTGGCCGTAGGCACCACTGCAGGCATGTCAGTGGCACCAACAGTTGGCGCAAGCCCCACCGTAGGTGCTTCGGTCACTGCCACTCTGCCAGCTGCTACAGGGTCACCAGCCCCAACTACAACACCGCAGTGGTATCGATGTGATGTGGCTGATACGCGTACCACGGCCGACGCGCTCGCAGAATCTGGCTGCGTAGCCATTGATGGCGCCAGCAGCGCCTCGTACACACCAACATGGGCAGACGTAGGGAAATACTTGCGACTTGCAGTGATAGCGAGCAATACATTCGGTTCAGTCCAGATGGTATCGCGGACGTCATCCAATTTTGTCGTTGGCCTTCCATCCCTAACCGCAGCCCCCGCGATCAGTGGCACCCCAAGTGCCTCAATTGAACTTTCAGCCACAAGTGGTACGTGGAATGGTCACCCCACGCCCACCACCGCCTACGCCTGGTTCAGCTGCACCGCATCTGGTGCGGCCGCCACGGCGCTCCCAACTGGCTGCACCGCAATCAGTGGCGCAACGACGAGTACCTATACCCCGCTCGCAGCGGTTGCGGG
>JACCDP010270519.1_pt1 | contig 27285 bp, 23 predicted proteins | sample 7445841 | NCBI WGS metagenome assembly JACCDP01 (sample SAMN15323441, study PRJNA562643) | freshwater metagenome | isolation source: river surface water | place: USA:Blue River Watershed | collected 2017-08-17 | reverse complement strand
GCTTACACCGGCTATGCCAGCATTAGTGATTGCTGATACCAGTGTGTGGCACGTGGAGACCGAGGATTTGACCGAGCTTGATGTGGTGCAAATTCATGCTGGCGATGCGGTCAGTGTGCGCTTTGATGCGCTGCCAGATTTGACCATACCGGGCACCGTACGCACCATCAACGCCCTCGGCAAAAACCGCCAAGGCGACATCGTGTATACGGTGGTGGTTGATTTGGCAACGAGTGATCCGCGCCTGCAGTGGAACATGACGGCTACGATTCAGGTATCTACCTAAACAACGTGTTAGGGTGCATATATCAACATCCCCGTGCCACCTGCCAGCAGCAGGATGAATGGCACGGGGATGCGTTTGCTCGCTGTTAGCCCTAGCGCAACCACTGCGATACCCAGACTGCGCCAGTCGATACCGGCTTGGGTCATGATCTGCCCGAGTACCACCAAAAACATGCTCGCCACCGCCAGCGTCAGCCCACGCACAAATCCCCGCATGGCTGGATGTTGCCCGTAGCGCTGATACAAGACCAACACCCCGAGTGCCGTGAATGGAGGAAGCGAAATTGCGATGACGGCCAGCATGGCGCCCCGGATACCATCCACCAAATAGGCCAAACTAATCACCCACAACCCGGTTGGGCCAGGAGTGATTTGACCAATAGCCAAGGCTTCGGCAAAGGTGTGGTCGCTGGCCCACCCGAGTAACAGCATGTCGTGGTGCAGAATCGGCATATTGCCGGTACCCGATGTGGAAAAAAGCGATGCCTTGAGCAGTAACCAAAACAACAGCCATGGATCCATGATTATGCTCCGTCTGTGATGTGCAATCCCCAGAAAAGAATGGCCATGGCAATACCAGCACCCCACAGTAGCACCACTGCCGGCAGTGTGGTTAGCACGAGGAGCACCGGTGCGGCGATGATGACCGCACTGCTGATCACCATACTAGCACGACCCTCACGGTGTGCTTGCTGCCATGCTGGGCGGAGCATCTGCACCACAAGGATAATGCCCACCCCTGCAGTGGCTGGGATGATGCCACGAATGGCGGCCGCAGTCCAGGGATTATCGCGAATCATGGCATAGAGTGCGGTAATAGCAATGGTGATGCTGATACTGGGTAACAGTAAGCCGAGTAAGGCGCTAATGGCTCCCGCTAAGCGTGCGACCTTCCAGCCAATCAAGGCTGTTTGAGCGAGAATATTGATGCCAGGAGCGATTTGCACAATGCCCCAGTATTCGGCAAATTCGGATTCACTGACCCACCCACGGGATGTGACGCATAGGTTCCGCATCAAGTAAAGTGTGGTTGATCCACCCCCAAATGATTGGAGTCCGACATGTGCCCATGCGCTGAAAAATTGCCTCAACGTAACGTGATGCAAGGATATCTCCTTCCCTTTTTAGCACCGCCTTGAACTATGGTAAGCTGAAATACAAGCAAACCAAATCAAACGGTGGTATCATCAACCGGGTCGCTAGTGAAAGTAGTCAGTATGCAGAATTCGGCCGTGGAAGCACGGGTGGAAGCGACCCCATGGTCGCGACCGGTCATTGTGCTCATTGTCACACAAATTGTGCTAGGCATGCGTGAGATTCCACAGTCTGCGTTTTTTCTCGTCTATTTACAGACAGCACAACTCTCTCCTGTATCCATTGCAACAATTACATCGACTGCACAAGTCACCGGTATGTTGGTTGCGTTTGCTGGTGGGTTTCTATCAGCACGGTACGGCCACAAGTGGGTCTTTTTGTGTGGGCTATTGGTCACTGCACTCAACAGTCTCGTGTTTCAGCTTGACACCATTTGGTTGATCACGTTGCTGTGGTCGCTTGGTGGTGCTGGCTCAGCAGTAGCAAACATCGGCAGCTCCAGCTATCTCACTGCCCTCGGTCGTATACCTGCCATGGGACTCATCTCAGCCTTGTTTGTGTTGAGCACCACGATCGGTGGTACACTCGGCAATCCCGGGGCGAGTGCACTGATTACACACTACGGCTACGATGTCTTTGGTTGGGTGATGCTTGCGATTATTGTGGTGATGTGTGGATTCATCTATGCGCTCTTGCCTGAATCTGCGCCACCCGAACCACAGGCCGCCACAGTCACAATCCCAACATTCGCATTGTTTCGTACACCAGCCATTCTGTACATCGTGCTAATGCGTGCATGCGCAACGATTTTTTATGGCATGGTACTCGTGTTGGTGCCACTCATGCTCCACACAATGACTGCAGATATCAATGTGGTGGCCCGCTATACATCGTTTACGCTGATTGCTGCGTCAATCGTACAGTTTTTGGCAGGGCGCGCTGCCGACCGGTGGGGCGGGCGACTTCCCACTTTGGTCATCTTTGCAATCATGGTCGCATGTGGGGTGTGTTTTGGTGTCTTGCCGCATACGATGCTCGTGCTGACGGTGCTTGGGGTAACGAGCATTGCATGCGCGTGGGCTTTGTCGGCACTCATGTTTGTCTGGATCCGCGACGGAGTCACACCAGCGCTTCATCCGCCGCTTTTTGGCATGCTCTATGCAGTCTGGAGTCTGAGCATGATTGTGGGTTCGATCGCAGGAAGTTGGCTCTATGAGCAGTGGCCGAGCAGCCCGTTCGTGTTATTTGGGATGCTCAACACCATTGCATGTGTAGCGGTGATGCAGTTTTATCGGCATGGTGCAACAGAGGAGCAACGATGATGCGCACAGTACACTACACGCACCTGTTACCGCACGAGTTCCGCACACAACTCGCTACTTGTCCAGTGGCATATCTACCATTGGGCACGCTCGAGTGGCACGGCGAACATATGGCGCTTGGTACCGATGCGCTTATCGCCGAAGGCGTATTCGTCCACACAGCACAACAGTTTGGCGGCATCGTCATGCCTCCACTCTTTCTCGGTCCCGACCGCATCCGTCCGAGTGCCGACGGGTATTTGGTGGGCATGGAATACGCCGAGAGTACCACGCCTGCACGTCAGCTCGATGGTGGCTGCTACTGGATTCCCGAGGGGCTGTTTATCTTGCTGCTCGAGCAGATTGTGGCACAAGTAGCACGGGCCGGGTTCCGGGTGCTGGTTGCTGATGGTCATGGTCCGTCGCGCCGAGTATGGGGGCAGCACGCCCCTCAATGGCAGGTGCAATACGGTATCCGCTTGGTGAGTGTCACCCATGATATTCCACACGGTTGGCAAAGTCAGATTGACCATGCTGCGCAAAACGAGACATCGCTGATGCAGGCATTGCATCCCCAGTTGGTCGATCTCACGCAACTCGCTGATGATCGCACCGTCTATCCACAGGGGGTGGGTGGTGTTGACCCGCGTGATGCCACCGCTAGCCATGGTGCGGCCTGCCTTGACCAGAGTGTGGCACTCCTGATTGCGTGTCTACAACAGGCGTTACACTAGACGGAAAGGAAGATTGTGCGATGCAGATTACGATTACGCGTACGCAGCCAGATGTGCCCGAAGTCGTGACGCTGATTCACGAATTAAACGACATTCTTGAGGCTGATTACCCGCCAGAGAGCCGCCATGGCTTTAGCGTCGAAAAACTGATTGCCCAACAGGTGGCGTTTTTTGTGGTGCGTGCCGATGACCACGCCATCGGGTGCGGTGGCATCAAGCTTTTTGATGATTTCGGTGAACTCAAACGTATGTATGTACGACATGCATACCGTGGTCAACGCATCGCCGAACAATTAATCACCGTGTTGGCGCAACACGCATTAGACCACGGTATTACCTGCCTGCGTCTCGAAACAGGTATCCACTCACATGAGGCAATCCGCCTCTATGAACGAGTGGGATTTGTACGTATCCCGCCGTTTGGTGAGTATACGCATGATCCGTTGAGTATCTGCTACGAAAAAAAATTAGCGCTACGTCCCTAAACCTCCCGATGTGATTCACATCATGTGTAAATTTTAGGCAATCTTTGGGTTGTGGTGTATATCATACACATTTGGAAAAATATGTATGATATATATGTGTGTATTGCTTATTGGAATATTAAAAATGATAAAAAATGTATTTACACTGTGAATAGGAATATATAGTGTGTGTCGTATGAAAAAATGTCTATATAGAAAAAATAAGCACAAAAATGAATTAAAAGTATAAAATTATAGGACATAAATTATCGTTACGTGTATACAATAATCTCGAAACGTGGGGAATGAATAGGGAGTATGCATGCAGGAGTCAACGATATCCCAGAGTGGGTATGTCAATCATCGTGATCGGCAGCGTGAGCGAATACTGAACCATGCAGAAACATTGTTTTTTGCACAGGGTATCAAGGCCGTTAATGTATCTGACATCGCAGTTGCAGCACAAGTCACCCGTGCCACAATATATCGATATTATGCGCATCGATTAGCAATTGTCTGGGCATTGCATCAGCGTTATGAGGCAATCAAATTGGCGATGATGCCAGCCGAAGTGTACGACGTGCAACTCGATGGTGCAGTACGTTTGCGCTGGTGGCTAGAAGTTACCAAAGAGTATTTTTTTGCACATAAACTGCAGGTGAAATTTCGTATTCAAATGGATGAATTATATACAGGTGTACCCGAGTTTGAGATGATTAGACAGACAAAAAGAACAGATGTCGACAATAGTGATTTATTGATGCAAATCATCAAAAGTATCTCATATAGTGACACAAATATATCGTTGCAAAATCGCTATACGGCACTCATCACAACGTTGAATGGTTTCGAACAAAAATTACTATTTGACTCAGAGCAGTTAACATTAGAATTTGGCTATGATGTGCGCCAAATATATGAAACGTTTTGTGAATTTCTTTTGTACGGAGTACAGAATAAATCAAGTACATAAACAAACGCAAAAATGATTAAGGTATTGTATTGACAAACTTAAAAATTTCAAAAATAATAAGAGTGTACTCGTTTTCTCAAAACGATCTGTACAGAGTACATTAAGTCGATGTCATATCGTCACTACGATGTGGTATCGCACACAAGGAGTCTGCTATGAGCAAGTCAGCGGATAACAATGTGCGCATGTATGAAGGGCATCGTAAGCGTCAGCAGGAGCGCATACTCAGTGTGGCGGAGCAATTGTTTCATCGGCATGGGATAATCGCTGTTGGTCTCAACGACATCGCAGACGCTGCGAGTGTGACACGAGCAACGATTTATCGTTACTATGCCAACAAGATGGAGATTGCATGGGCAGTCTATCAGCGGTATGCCTCACACGTCTTTGATTCGATGCCTGCGAGTGTGTGGAACACACAAATGAATGGTGCCGACCGGCTCAATGCACTCTTAACCGGGTTCTGCGATTATTATTTTAAACGCCCGCAAGGGGCACAGTATGTCGCGGATTTTAATCGAATTTATGGTGATAATGCCGAAGTTGCGATGATTCGTATGGCGAACCCGATACGTGCCAAAGGGAATGATCCGCTGACGACACTGGTTGAGCTCGGAATCCGTGATGGATCGTTGCGTCCTGTGTTGGTACCCACGCTGATTCGTGCAATGATACTCACGGTGTTACACGGGTTGGAGCAGCGAATGCTCCAGTTTGGGAATGAGATTACGAGTGAATACGGTCATGCCCTCAAAGACATCTATGCATGTACAGTTGAAATCATGATGCAGGGTCTTCGTGCCAATGCAGGTGTAGCGGCGTAAGCGTGCGCGTTGGTGTGATGGAGCTCAATAGATTAATCGGTACCCGATAGTTGTACGTTCGTACGCCTATCGGGTACACTGCATGTACAGCCGTAGTGAGAGTAGGTGTGAAATGACCGCATATGTCCATGATTTTGATGTGGCACAGGTATTAGCACAACTGACATTCGCAGAAAAGATTGCGCTCTGCTCAGGCAAGAGCTTTTGGCAGATGCCTGGGATTGAGCGACTTGGTATTCCTTCCGTCTATATCACCGATGGCCCTCATGGTGTCCGCAAGCAGCGTCAGCTCGAGGGGGTAAGCCTCGAGAATACCATCCCGTCGACCTGTTTCCCCACCGCATCTGCATTGGCGAGCACGTGGGATTGTGAGCTGGTGCAAATGGTTGGTGGTGCAATCGGTGCAGAGGCGCGTGCACTCAATGTGAGTGTGGTGTTGGGCCCTGGCACAAACATCAAACGCTCGCCACTCGGTGGTCGCAACTTCGAATACTTTTCTGAAGACCCACTGCTGTCAAGCCAGATGTCGGCTGCGTGGATCAACGGTGTGCAATCACAACAGGTTGGCGCATCGCTCAAGCACTTTGCTGCCAACAACCAAGAGTCACGGCGTATGACCATCGATACGCTCGTTGATGAACGCGCCTTGCGTGAGATATATTTGGCGAGCTTTGAGGGTGCCATCAAAACTGCCCAGCCATGGACGGTGATGTGTGCCTATAATCTCTTGAATGGCGAGAGCTGTAGCCAACACTCATGGCTGCTGACGGAAGTCTTGCGCAACGAATGGGGATTCACCGGACTGGTGGTGTCTGATTGGGGTGCAGTGGTTGAGCGGGCTGCTGGGATTGCAGCGGGCATGGATCTGGAGATGCCAGGGAATGGGAACGCGAATGGTGTCAGTATCCGTGATGCGATTGACCAAGGGACGTTGACGATTGCCCAGCTTGATGCTGTGGTGACACGCGTGTTGACCCTCATCAAGCGTTCGTTGCCCAGTTATCATGAGACGATTACCTGTGACTGGGATGCGCACCACGTCTTGGCGCGGCGCGTAGCTGCAGCTGGAATTGTGCTCCTCAAGAACGACCACGATGTGCTCCCACTCCAGTCCACACAGCAGGTTGCTGTGATTGGCAGTTTTGCCAAAGCACCTCGCTACCAAGGAGCAGGAAGCTCGTATATCAATCCGACACGCCTCGATACTGTCTACGACATGCTGGTGGCACATCTGGGCAGAGATGTGGAATATGCTGCGGGATATCATCCACGGGCCAAAGCACCCGATGCCGCCTTGATTGCCGAGGCAGTTGCACTCGCCAAACGAGTGGAAGTGGTGGTGTTGGTCGTCGGTTTGCCAGATATCTACGAAGCAGAAGGAATCGATCGCACGACAATGGCATTGCCTGCGAGTCACGATGCACTTGTCACTGCGGTGGTGGCAGCCAATCCACGCACGGTGGTCGTGTTGTGTAATGGAGCACCTGTCGAGATGCCATGGCATGATCAGACGCCTGCCATCGTAGAAGCGTACCTTGGTGGTCAAGCTGGTGGTGGTGCGATTGTGGATGTGTTGTATGGCGTGGTGAATCCATCTGGAAAACTGGCTGAAACAATTCCCATGCATGGCAGTGATTGCTCAGCAGCGTCGTTTTTCCCCGGTGATGGGCAAATGGTCGTCTACCGCGAGAGCATTTATGTCGGCTATCGCTACTACGATACCGCTGATGTGGCAGTACGCTACCCATTTGGGCATGGCCTGAGTTACACCAGTTTTGCCTATGGTGATGTGGTGACCCAGATTCAGCCGGATGGCAACGTGATGGTCACACTGTCTGTCACCAACACAGGCAACCGTGCTGGACACGAAGTCGTGCAGGTGTATGTGCGTGACGTGGCGGCGCGTGTGTTCCGTCCTGCCCACGAACTCAAAGCCTTTACCAAGGTGTATCTGGAGGCAGGTGCTACCACAACAGTACAACTCACACTTGATGCACGGGCCTTTGCCTTCTACGACGTGGCATCGGCGCAGTGGCTGGTCGAAGCCGGTGAATTCGAGATTCAGGTTGGATCGTCGTCACGTGATATTCGTGGGCGGGCAGTGGTGACGTTGGTCGGGGTTGCTGCGCAGCCACAGCGCGTGTTGGCAGGCTACAGCGATATCCGAGGGAATGATGCATTCAACGAAACGTCGTTTGCACAGGTGTATGGCAAACCGTTGACCACTAAACGACATACGCGGGGAAATTTCACAATTAATACGCCAATTAGCGATATGGCCACCCATTCGTGGATTGCCCGCGCCCTCCACAATCAGATGCGTCGGCAGATGCAACAGATGATTGGCGCGATGGATGCCGATGGTCCCACGGCGTTGTTGTTTCGCACGATGGCTGACGAAATGCCACCCCGCACGTTGATGATGTTTGCCCAAGGCAAAATCAAACTCGCATGGATGCATGCATTTGTGGCGTTGGCCAACCGCAAGTATCTGCAGGCGTTGCGTGCTTTGATACGCGGGTAGGCAGTGTATCGGCGTTATGGTGTCGGACGTGGTTCGAGTGGCAGATACAACAGGCGTAGTCCATAGGCGGTGACGACCAATGTTGTCCCTACATCAGCCACAATCGCCATCCACATGCTGGCATGACCGAGCAGGACAATCAGGAGAAATATTGCTTTGATGGCGATACTGAACGTAATGTTGATCATGACGGTGCGCATGGTGGTGCGACTGAGTCGGATGAGCTGAGGGATGCGCTGAATGTCGGCATTGATGAGGGCCACATCAGCGACTTCCATGGCTTGGTGTGTGCCAGCCATGGCAATACCGACATCGGCACCTGCGAGGGCTGGCGTATCGTTGATGCCATCACCGACCATCGCCACAATGCCGTATTGCGCATGAAGTGATTGCACGGTGGCTACTTTGTCAACAGGCAATAATCCAGCATAGACCTGGGTGATCCCTAGCTGGCGTGCTACATGCTGTGCTACGCGTGCAGTATCACCGGTAAGCATACTGATGCTGGTGATACCGAGCTCGCGCAAGTGCGCTAGGGCGTTAGGTGCGTGGTTGCGTATCGTATCTGCCACGGTGATGGTTCCGATGTATCGGCCATTGTCGCTGACCATCAAGGGAATGTAGCCGTGTTGACTATCTGCGTCTGCGGCAGCACAATGCTGGCTGTCGTGGGGGATGTCTTGGTCGAAATAGTGATGGCTACCCACAAACACCGTACGGCCTGCAACGTCACCACTCACGCCATGCCCCACATGCGTGATGATGTTGTGTGCGGCAGGTAAATGGGTCGGGCTGGCGGTGACAATGGCGTGTGCGAGTGGATGCGTGGTGTGGCGTTCGACGGCATCGGCAAGTGCCAAAACATTCGTGCATGCTTGGCATGCGGCAATTGGTGCATCGAGACTCGCACAGGTTGTGGTGCGGACATTGACGACGCTCGGCGTACCGTTGGTGAGTGTCCCCGTCTTGTCGAATGCAATGGCACGTACCTGTGCCAGCGTGCCGAGGATGGTGCCACCTTTGACGAGGATGCCGTGGCGCGCCGCATTACTCAAGGCACTGACGATGGTGACGGGCGTGCTAATGACCAGTGCACATGGACATGCGACGACGAGTAGGGCCAAGCCACGATAGAGCCAGCCACTGGCAGGATCGGTGGACGACCACCAGGGCGCTCCCCACACGAGTGGTGGGATGACGGCAACCATGATGGCGAGTATGACTACTGCCGGCGTATAGACGCGCGCAAAGCGCTCTACCACCTGCTCGACGGGGGCACGTCGCTCGTGAGCTTCGGCTACGAGATGCGTCATGCGTGCCACCATGCTGTCATTGGCGAGATGCGTGATAGTGACAATCACTGGACTCAGCCCGTTGATGCTCCCTGCAAAGACGCTGTCACCGACGGTTTTGGTCACAGGATGACTTTCGCCTGTCAATAGTGATTCATCGACCAACGATTCACCACGCGCTACGATGCCATCGCATGGGACCCGCTCACCAGGACGGACAATCACGGTATCACCGATTTCCAGCGCGCTGACAGGCACCAGGTGTTCGTGAGAATCACCGCAATCAGTGATGTGCTGTCGCAATGCCTGCTCAGGGACCAAGGCAAACATACTAGAGACTGCGGCACGCGCACGATTGCTGCTATACCCCTCCAACGCTTCACCGATGGCAAACAGTACGACCACCATCCCTGCCTCGACATATTGGCCAAGGGCAATTGCACCACCTGCCGCAATGGTCATCAGGACGTTGATGGATAATTCTCGATTAATCCAAAGACTGCGCCAGGCGCTGCGCAGAATTGGTGGGATGGCACAGAGCAGGGAAATGATCGCTAACAGGTCGAGCCACCAACGTTCCCACCCGAGTAGTTCGCCGAATACGATGCACGGACTGATGAGGAGTAATCCGAGGAGTGCGAGTTGCGTCTCATGTCGTTGCCACATGAATGCGATAAATGATGGTGGCACGGTGTGAATGACAGGTGTTGCTGATGCATCTGAGATACCATATCCCAGTGATTGTACACGCGCCAAAATCACATCTGCGTTGATGGCACCTGTTACCTGTAAGCGTGCACTGGTAAAGTTGAGTGTGCAGGTGGTGACACCCGGAAGTTGCGCAACACCCCGCTCAATGCTTTTGGCGCAATCCAAACAATCCATGCCGGTAATGATGAATGTATGTGTGTTTGCGCTCATAGTATTAAACCTTTGTATACCTTGGTCTGATTATAAACCGAATCGGCGCTATACAGGACACGTGTGCCACGATACAATAGATGCAGTAATGGTATAGATAACCGTGCGTGAAGGATTCAGCTATGCATCGTGCAGCAATCTGGGATGCCTGCGTTGCTGGGTTTGTTGGTACGCCATACAAACAGGCTGTGGGTACATGGTTGGCGTGTGCGCCAGTCCACGGATTCCGTGTCACACAGCCCCATCTGTGTGATGACTATTTTGTGGCCGACTGTGTTCCAGCGCATGCAATGTCATGCATTCGCGCAGTGCCACCTGCATCACTCTGCTACATCACGGTCTGCGCCGATGATGACCGCGATATTGCACTGTATCAGGCACTCGGTGCCACACACGCCTACAGCGAACTGCTGATGGCTGTTGATGTACGTATGCGACGAGTGGAGCATCCGCACCATGCTGTACTTCGTGCAACGCTTGCGGAAATTACGCAATGGAATGCCATGGATCCCGAAGGTGAGCCGTGGCTCAGTCAATTCGATGTGGCTGCCCCCCAGATGGGGCATTATGCTATTTTTTGTGCGGACGAAATGGTTGCCCGTGGACGTTCATTGCGTCTGCAATCAGGGTATAGCTATGTCAGCATGGTGTATGTGGCGCCAGCACAGCGCCGGCGTGGCTATGGGAGTGCCTTGATGCAGACCATGCTCAACGACGATGCTGCTGCAGGTATGCACACCAGTACGTTGATGGCATCGTACGAAGGGGCGGCACTCTATGCCACACTTGGCTACGAAACAGTCGCACAGACCCACGTCTTTACCCTGTAAGCGGAGCACTGCGATGATTGATGTAATCACGCTGGCGAGTCAACTGATTGGTTTGCGCACTGATGCTGGTAGGCATGATGAGTTACGGGCTGCGCTTGATTTGATTGCCCGGCAGCTCCCTGCGGATGTGACGGTGGAGTGGTTTGTGCGCAATGGTCATCACAGCTTTTTGGCGTATGCTGGGGCATCTCGCCCCGAACGATTTCGTGTCATCCTCAACGGTCATGTTGATGTCATCCCTGGCAAACCACAGCAGTACCAAGCGACACGGGTCGACGACCGCATCTACGGGGTTGGTGCGCTCGACATGAAGTCCAACTTGGCCGTACTGTGTGCCGTCTTTGCCGACATGGTGCACCGTGTGCCCTATCCGCTCGCACTCCAAGTGGTCAGCGACGAAGAAATAGGTGGCTTTGATGGCACGCTCCTGCAGGTTGAGCAGGGGGTACGTGCCGATTTTGTGATTAGTGGTGAAACTACGCAATTCAATGTGGTGCATCAAGCCAAAGGGATTGTATGGCTCAACATACGCACCCAGGGTGTGACCGCACATGGTGCCTATCCGTGGCGTGGCCAGAATGCGCTGGTACGACTGATGGATGCCTGGCAGCGCATCAGTGCCCTCTTTGCCGTGCCCACGAGTGAGGCATGGGTGACGACGGTCAATTTGGCTCGTATCGAAACAACAAACATGGCCTTCAACAAAGTTCCCGATGATGCGCACATGTGGCTCGACATCCGCTGCATTCCAGCAGATGCAGCTACCGTGGTTGCGCGTATTCGCGCGTGTGTGGGCACCGAATGCCATATCGAGGTTGTTGCTGATGAGCCTGCCTTGGATGTGCCTGCCACGCACCCCGATATCGTACTGCTCCAGGCGGCCGTGCAGGCAGTGCGTGGCACGCCGGCACCGTTGAGTGCCGCCATGGGGTCGTCGGATGCGCGGCATTTCACGCATGTCGGATGTGCCGGCGTGGAGTTTGGCCCAGTTGGCGGTGGAATCGGTAGTGACGAGGAGTGGACAAGTGTGGTTGGGCTTACCGACTATGCTGCCATCATGCGGCATTTTTTAGGCGAGGTGCGGTAAAGCGCATGGTAATCGAGTAGCTGACACCTAGATGTGTGGTACCAACCACACTCCCGCCACTGGGACTCCCAGTGGCGGGTATGGCAACGCTTTCTGATCGAGAAAGCGAGGATATCCAAATATTGTTCGCTGATACCAGCATACAATAAGGGCCTGTATTTTTAATGAGAAACATATAAATATACACTTAACGCAGCATAAAAAACCGCCACCGCATCTGCGGTGGCGGTCGTGTACGGCTGACTAGGGACGTAACACAATCTTGGTGACAGGTGCGGTACCTGCGAGCAACTCTTTGAACGACATATCACCGGCGCTTAGCGGGCGTTCGATGAGCCAGTTGCTGGCTGGCTGTGCTACGCCATGCCCGATTAAATCAACGGCTGTGGCAAAATCATGCTGCGTATAACAGAAACACCCCAACAGGCTGATTTCTTGGCGGATGACATAGTTGGTCGGGATGGCGGTTTCGTCTTCGTGGAGACCCATCAGTACCACCGTGCCACCCGGTGCAGTCGCCATAATCCCCTGGTTGCGCACTGCACTGGTGCCTACTGCATCAATCACCACATCCACACCACCTGGGAAGAGGGCACGGGCGGCTTTGACGGTATCGTCACTGCGGGCATTAATGGTATGGGTTGCGCCCCATTCACGGGCTACTGCGAGCCGATTATCAGCAATATCACTACTGATGATGGTCCGTACTCCGCGCGCTTTTGCCGCAGCAATGGCACACAAACCAATGGGACCGGCACCGAGAATGAGGACGATGCTCTCTGGACTCGGTTGCGCCAGCCTGACTGCGTGGACGGTGCATGCAAGTGGTTCACATAACGATCCGGCGATGTCGGAGACGTGGTCAGGCAGTGACCAACAGAGATTAGCTGGTATGGTCATATATTCGGCAAATGCCCCCGGGAGATGCGCACTCAGCAGTTTACGACTGCGACATAGATGCTCTAGCCCGCGCTGGCACCGATCACACGCCCCACACGAGACGAGTGGGTTGAATGTCACACGCTGTCCCACCTGGGCAGGCGTACCATCGTACAAACGACCACTTCCTGCTACAATGGTGCCCGCTCCCTCGTGCCCCATGATGAGCGGGGGGAAGCGGATGCTGCTCTCGCCTAGGTAACCACTCAATTCTGAGCCACAAATACCCACAGCACCGATATGAATCAACACCTCGCCATCGTTTGGAAGTGGCACTGGCACGCGCTGTAATTCCATCTGCTTTGGTCCAAGCCAGACCAGTGCTGACATGTGTGCTGGTGTCGTGCTCATCGTTGAACGCTCCTCTGTCGGAAACCAGGTGCAGTATGATCTGGCAGGAATCTATGTGTGTGATTATAGCACTAGTTGTTGTCAGGCAAGTTGCTTGGTATTACAATGAGGGCATTCATCAACCCATCCCAGTTCACACCCAGAAAGGTGCAATGATGCTCCCACACGATTATGTACAACGTGTCTATGCTGGTATCCTTGGCAAAATTATCGGTGTCTATGTCGGCCGCCCTTTTGAGGGATGGTCCCACGAACGCATTATGGCGGAACTCGGCGAAATCAATTACTACGTCCACGAACAACGGGGGATGCCGTTGATTGTGGCTGATGATGATATTACGGGTACATTTACCTTTTTGCGTGCCATCCCTGATCATGGTCATTCACTGGGGGTCACTGCTGCGCAGATTGGTCAAACATGGCTCAACTACCTCATCGAAGAGCGCACTATTTTGTGGTGGGGTGGGGTGGGCAATTCGACTGAACACACCGCATATATGCGCCTCAAAAATGGTATTCCTGCACCACAAAGCGGCTCAATTGCGCTGAATTCCAAGGTGGTCGCCGAGCAAATCGGCTCACAAATCTTTATTGATGGCTGGGCCATGGTCGCTCCTGGTGACCCGGCACTGGCTGCTGATCTTGCCCGCCGAGCAGCAAGTGTCAGCCACGATGGTGAGGCTATCTACGGTGCACAGGTGATTGCTGCCATGGAGGCACAGGCATTTGTAGAGCACGACCTCAACAAACTCATCGATTGTGCGCTTACGTTTATCCCACGTGACAGCACAATCGCCCGCCTCATCCACGATGTACGCGATTGGCACGCTGAGTACCCTGATTGGCATCATGCACGCCAGCAAATCGAATCTCATTACGGCTACGATAAATTTGGTGGCAACTGCCACATGGTGCCTAATCATGCTCTGATTCACCTGGGGCTGTTGTATGGTGGAGATGACCTGCAACGTGCCCTCATGATTACCAATACTGCCGGCTGGGATACTGACTGTAATGCGGCTAATGTGGGATGTCTGCTGGGTATCAAAAACGGCTTGGCGCTCTTTGATGGTGGACCAGATTGGCGTGGTCCTGTGGCTGATCGCCTCTACTTGCCGACGGCAGATGGCGGACGTGCTATCACCGATGCCCTCACGGAAACATACCACGTGGTGAATATGGCACGTCAGCATCACGGAGAAGCCGTGCTGGCGCCCAAAAATGGAGCTAAGTTCCACTTTGGTTTGCCTGGCGCCGTGCAAGGATTTGTTGGCGACGATACACCACACAGCCGTGGTGTTGCGACAATCGACCAGGTCATGGGCTACAACGGTGGCGATACACCCGCCCTCGCAATCCGCTATCATCGCCTGGCGTTGGGGCGTAGTGCGGTGGCAACTACCATGACATTTATTCCGCCAGATGGCATCGAGACGCGGAGCTCGTACCAGATTTTGGCATCACCTACGCTCTACAGTGGTCAGATGCTTACCGCGCGCTTGGTTGCAGATGCACAGAATCAACAACCCGTGCATGCCCAACTCATCGTGCGTGTCTATGGTGTCGATGATGCCATTGAAACCATGTGCGGTCCGCAGGTCATCCTTGCGGCCACAGATGTGCGTGATGTGACGTGGCAGATTCCTGACACGCACGGCGCCCCCATCATGGCTGTTGGGCTGCAGTTGACGAGTGCCGTGCGTGCCGATGGGTGCGTGTATGTGGACTTTTTGACATGGCAGGGGACACCCACCCTTACCCTCACCAAACCCACCCACAACGGTGTGCTGTGGCGCCGGGCATGGGTGGATGGCTGTGATAATTGGCACCCATCATGGCCAGAACCGTTTCGTTTGGCACAAAACAGCGGTACGGGATTGATTTGCATGGGTACTGCTGATTGGCGTGACTATACGGCGATGGCGACCATCATCCCACATTTGTGTGTGGCTGGTGGATTGGCGGTGCGTGTGCAGGGGATGCGCCGCTATTATGCGCTGCAATTCGTGGCAGGTGGGCTCATGCAGCTAGTCAAGCAACACGATGATGTACGGACAGTGCTCGCACAGATTTCGTTCGACTGGCAGCAGGCGACACCCTACGAGCTCCAGGTGTCAGTGGTGCAAGACCACATCACGGCACAGGTTGCCGGACAGGTATTGCACGCACGTGATACGACGTGGCAACAGGGTGGGGTAGGATTGGTGTGTACTGAGGGGCGCATCGCCGGTGAGTGTGTGACGATACGCCCGTAACGTGTCCATGCCCTTTGGCTTTCTTGTACTACAGGAGCATGCTGATGAAACCAAATATCATCTATGTGCATTCACATGATACGGGGCGGTATATCCAGCCGTACGGCCATGCGGTACCTACCCCGAATCTGCAGCGATTTGCTGAACAGGGCGTGGTCTTTCGCAATGCATTTAGCGTGGCACCGAATTGTTCGCCGAGCCGCTCAGCCTTGGTGACTGGGCATGCCCCGCATTGTAATGGCATGAACGGTCTGGCTCATCGTGGATTCGCTCTCGTCGACATCACCCAACACATCCTGCACACACTCCGTCCAGCTGGCTATCACAGTAGTCTCTTTGGGGTGCAACACGTCGCCAAACAGCCGCACCAGATCGGTTATGACCATGTGTGGGTTGAAAGTGGGCGTGCGGCGAATGTGGTCCTCGCGGCCCGTGATTTTTTGCAACGGGTGCCACAGCCCTTTTACATGGAGATTGGATTTTTCGAGACGCACCGTGAATTTCCCCAGCATGACGACGCAGACATCACCTACTGTCGACCACCTGCCCCTGTCCCTGATACTCCAGAGACACGCCGCGATATGGCAGCCTTTATTGAGTCTGCCAGCATTCTCGATGATGGAATCGGTGTGGTCATGCAGGCTCTGTGCGAGGCCGGTTTGGTTGAAAACACATTGATGTTTTATACGACCGACCATGGTCCAGCCTTTCCTGGCATGAAGACGACACTGACCAACCACGGGATTGGTGTGCCGTTGATTGTGCGTGGACCAGGCGGATTTGCAGGCCCGCGGATGATTGAGGCGGCGGTCACGCACATGGATATTTTCCCCACAGTCTGTGAACTTGTCGGTATCCCGGCACCAGCCTGGTTGCAAGGCAAATCGCTGTTGCCACTCGTGCGTGGTGAAGTGGATGTGCTGCATGCGCAGCTTTATGCGGAAGTGACGTACCATGCCGCCTATGAACCGATGCGCGCCGTGCACACATCACGCTACAAATACATCAAGCGCTTTGATGGGCGCACGACGCCTGTGCGCCCAAATGTCGATGACAGTCCCAGCAAAACGGTGTGGCACGATCATGGTTGGGGTGATCGACCTCTTGACAGTGAGCTGTTGTATGACCTGATGTTTGACCCGAACGAGGCCAATAATCTGGTTGATAATCTGCACTATGCGGAGACACTCTCCGATATGCGGGCACGTTTGTGGCACTGGATGACTGCAACCCACGATCCACTGCTTGCTGGTGCCGTGCCATTGCCTGCGGGTGCCCAGACCAATGATGTCGATGATTATACGCCGACGGGGCCGTTGTATCCACCGTTGGCTGATACGGGTATGGAAGGCGCCGCTCAGACGCACCCGCACTAGTGTCTGCCACTATAACTATCGCAGTAGCATGCGATGTTTGTGGTGATAACCGGCGGAGATGTGTACAGTTATTGACGAAGTGCGATGACTATGGTTTAATCAGTCACACAGTGCGACCTAAGCAGAACGGTACCCGAATGACTGAGCAGCCACGGAAATTACCGCCAATGCGGGTGGCGGTCGTTGCCAACCTCAAAGGCCAGCTCGCAACCCCACTGCCGACACCCGATGCTGAAGCAGAATTTGACCAGCAAAGTACGATTGATGCCTTGTGCGCGGCGATTGCATCCGATGGTCATCAGGTCTCATTTTTACCAGGTGATGCCACCTTTCCTGTGCGTGTGCGTGAGCTCCAACCCGATATCTGCTTCAACATTGCCGAAGGAATGTACGGCGATGCCCGTGAGGCACACATTCCAGCTGTGCTCGAACTCTACCAGATACCGTATACGGCATCACGGGTACTGACCAACGCTGTCACACTCGACAAAGTGCTGACCAAACGCATCTGGCAGCAACATGGGCTCCCCACGGCGCAGTTTCAAGTGTTTGTCAGCGGCACCGAGCGACTCGCCACTAATCTCGTCTTTCCACTCTTTGTCAAACCTGCCTGTGAGGGCTCTGGCAAAGGCATGGATGCAGGTTCAATTGTGCATACCGTGGATGCGCTGTATACGCGCGTACGCTGGATTATTGCACAGTATGCACAACCGGCCCTCGTAGAATCCTACTTGCCGGGACGCGAATTCACGGTGGGGATTGTTGGTGGATCCCGTGCTCGGCACGCCAGCCGTATGCCGCAGCACTATGCTCCAGACGGCTACATGCGCTTGCCGATTCTCGAAATCGAAAGTAGCACATCTGTTACCCCTGGTGTCTATGGTACTGCCAACAAGACGTTGGCCATTGCCGATGAGGGTGTGGCATCGTTTATTTGCCCGGCACCGCTGGATGCTGCTACGTATGCCGAATTGTATCGGCTCGCCATTGCAGCCCATGAAGCAGTGGGTGCTAACGACATCTCACGTGTTGACATGCGCTTTGATGCTGCTGGGATGCCACATTTAATTGAAATAAACGCATTGCCGGGGATGACACCCGATTTCAGCGACTTGTTTCTGATGACCAATGCTGCAGGGCTGGCCTACAATGACGTGATTCTCGAGATTCTGTATCTGGCCGCATACCGCTACGGCATCTTTGACCAATAATCGTGATGGTATGGAATGATAATTACGGTGGCGTGACCTCGATGTTTCCGTTGTCGATGATCAGGCTGAGCGATACATCGGCGGGATTGGTCTTGGTGTTGACGACCTCGCTATGAAATGTACCGTTGTTGGCGCGGTGCACTGTGGCAATTGTCATCGTCTGATCTACTTTCATCGCTATGCTGCCATCTTTGACATAGACGTCATGTTGACCTGCCTGGACGACGTGGAGTGCCACACTGCCACGGTTGAGTGAGATATTTGTTGATTTTGGGGCGAGTCCTTTGATGCTGCTACTGACTGTGCTCGTCAAATCGAGTTGATCGATTTGTGCGGAATTGACCGTTATTGTGCCTAACGTGGAAGAGACGACCACGTTGTGCAATATACCACCTAGGTTGATCTCCCCGAACGTATTCGTGATGGTGAGTGACGTGCCGTGTGGAACTTGCACATCGAGTGTGATGTTGGGTTGGCTCGTATTACCGGCCAGTTCCTGCCAAATTGCACGTTCGTCAATCACATATGTGGCACCATTTTGTGCAATAAGTGGTATCAACCTATCATTTGGTTTATACGGCACATGGAAAAACACCTTTATCTGATTGGTGGGGCTTTCGCTGATACTCACATTCCCACCCGTCGCCAGAATCTGCACGTTTGCTGATGGTTGGACGTCAATTTCGTCATACAGCATGTAGGTTGCATCTGATTTATCCGGAACAAGGTTGCGAAGGTCAAGACTTGTAATAAACCGTACGAATTCTGGCGTGATGCTCAATGCGATGCCCACGACGCCCACGAAGATGGATAAAAGCGCAGTCACTACGATCCATTTGATGCGAATACGAAACAGGTTCATTGTGTGCTCCCACGTATCAACGTCACATTTGCGTCTAGATATTTCTTTATCAAACGAATACACCAGCGGGTGAAATAAAAGAGTGTGATACAAATCAAGATGCCGATTCCGCCTATCACGAGACTCGCAAATCCGCCGACTCGCAGAAGTATGCCTTGCAAGTGCATTGGCATGTTTATTGCCTGCATCAGTGCGTAAATGGACAAGGAATCGTAAATTGGCATATCGAAGCGAAGCACGCTCAGATAGACAATCGGCGCTACGGCGAGTGCAATACTAAAGCCCCAGACGTAGATGGCTGCTGTTGCTACTGCAAGCAGTGGCCCAAGCAGAATAACCACATTCACAGTAATCAAACAGACCAGGGCTACCGCATATTTGAGTTTTGCCCATAGTGTGGGTGGGCGTGTGACGGGTTTGACGTGCCGGTCTGCAATCAGCTGTTGCGCGATCTGAGTAGGATTCCCCAGCGTGGTAATGACTTCGGTGTCACTTCTACCAGCTTGTGCCGCATCAATGAAGTATTCTTCGTAGTCACGCAGAATATCGCGCCGTTCGCTTTCTGGAATGTGCTGCAATTCGCGCGCAAGTTCAGCGAGAAACTGTTGTTTAGTCATGGCGGCTCCCTTCATTGAGTAACGTACTAACCCCAGCCGCAAATTGTTGCCACTCGTGGCGCAGCGTGTGCAGGGTGGTGCGACCGAGAGCAGTGATGCGGTAGTACTTGCGTGGCGGCCCTTCTGATGATTCTTGCAGGTATGTCTCGAAATATCCCTCATCAGTGAGGCGCCGCAAAAGAGGATAGACAGTCCCCTCGGCTATCTCGATTTGATGCGAAATACGCTCTACCAGCTCGTAGCCATAGTGATCACGGCGTGCGACAAGTGCTAACACACATAACTCGAGGACACCTTTTTTGAATTGCACATTCATGTGTGCACTTCCTTCCCTGACGGTTCCGTACTGTGTATGTGTAGCACAATTCTGCAACAATATATCACAAGGTATTAGATAATGCAAGGTAGTAATATTCACATTTCGCACCAATGTTGGTGTGAAATGTGAATCTATCGAGGAGCAAGCGTTAGCGCCCGAATTGCGTCAACCAGGGTGGTGGTGTCGGTGTGCGTTTGGTACTGCCGATGGGGATAGGCGTAATCTGTGCGAGTGCGGTTTGTGTGCGTACTGCGGCAGCAGTCTGGGTACGGGCTGCAACCGCAGTTTGCGCTGTTACCGTTGCGGTTGCGTTCCACGCAATGCGACTTGCAGTTGCCGTATAATTCCACGCTTCGCGACTGGCCGTACGAGCTATAAGCGCCGTCATCGTTTTTTCGACAGCTGCAGTTTGCGTCAGTGCGAGCACCACCGTGCGAGTCAGATTTGCGGCCGCAGTATTTGTCTGGCGAGCCTCGCTCGTGCTGGTCTGTTGCACCATTGCGGTGGCAGTCCGTTGCGTCGCAATCGCAGTATACGTCGCATAGACCGCACCAGCTGTTGCGGTGCGGGCTGTGGCTTGCGCCGTATAGCGTTCTGCGAGTGCAGTTTGTGTCAAGGCGCGATTGGCGGTGCGTGTACTATTGGCAATTGCAGTGTTGGTCTGATTAACTTCGGCTGTGCCAGTACGGATCACCGCCATAGTCTCGGTGCGGATGCTATTTGCCGTTTGCGTGAGTTCGCGAGCGGCGGTGCGGGTGAGTGCCATCACGGCCGTATTGGTGGGATTGACAATCTCGGCGGTTTGGGTACGCCCCATGATGGCAGTGGCGCTGCGGTCTGCGATATCCGTCTGAGTAATCGCAATTACGGCGGTACGCGTCATGTAGAAAATTGCAGCGTCTGTTTGGCGGGCAACGGCTGTTACGGTGCGTTGCCATTCGGTGGTGGCCGTACGCACCGCATAGGCCGTCTGTGTCAGCTCGCTGGCGGCGGTGCGGGTGAGTGCCATCACGGCCGTATTGGTGGGATTGACGATTTCGGCAGTTTGGGTGCGCCCCATCATAGCCGTAGCACTGCGGTCGGCAATATTTGTTTGGGTGATAGCGACAACCACCGTACGGGTCATGTAGTAATTTGCTGTATCTGTTTGGCGTTGCGCGGCGGTTGCGGTGCGTTGCCATTCAGTGGTCGCAGTACGGATGGTGTTGGCCGTTTGCGTGAGTTCGCTGGCGGCGGTGCGGGTGAGTGCCATCACGGCCGTATTGGTGGGATTGACGATTTCAGCGGTCTGCGTGCGTCCCGCCACTGTGGTCGCATTGCGGTCTGCGATGGCAGTTTGTGTCAATGCCATCACGGCTGTCCGCGTAGTATATGCAACCGCCGTATCAGTTTGGCGCTGAATGGCCGTACTGGTGCGTTGTAGCGCACTTGTCTCTGTGCGTTGTACAGCCACTGTCTGGGTATTTGCCATGGCCGCCGTACGCGTATTCTGGGCAATAGCCGTGCGCGTCAGGTTGCTGACGACGGTGGCCGTCTGTTGGGCTGCCACGGTGGCCGTGCGTTGGGCTGCCACAGTGACCGTACGCTCGAGTGCACTGGTTTGTGTCAGCTGGGCTACCACGGTTTGGGTTTGGCGTATCAACGCGGTTTGGGTTTGGCGTGCTGCACTCGTTGCCGTACTCACGCCACCAATGGTCTGAGTAATCTGGGCGAGTGCCGTCTGTGTCGGGGCGGCATTCATTGTGGCGGTGAGTTGGGCATTGCGGGTTGCCGCAATCTGCATCGTCTGTGTTGCCATAGTATCTGGGTCAAGTGCTTGTGTGACTGCAGCGTTCACGTCAATGCGTGGTAGCGCAAGCTGAATGGTGGCATCTCTATTGGCGTCGACTGCGGCGCCGCTACTACGAAACCACTGCAGAATATCGCTAACTGAAGCACTCGGGTGAATACTTTTGAGGATGGCCCAGGCACCTGCCACATGTGGTGTTGCCATTGAGGTACCTGAGCTACGTGAAAACTGATTAATCGGATAGGCGTACGATGAGTAGATACTGAGTCCTGGTGCGAGCAGGTCGAGTACGCGATCACCATTAGCATTGAGATCATTTTGCTCGGGAGCCGGTGCATTTGAAAACGAGGCAACTGTGTCGGGGGTATACCCGAGTTTGTTGCTCGCACTTGCGCCCACAGTGATTGCACTTGAGACACACCCAGGTGCTGATACCCCACCGGTTGCACCATTGTTGCCACTGGCAATTACCGTGGCGACGCCAATTGAGCGTAGCATGTCGATGGGTTGTTTGATGGCATTGCCATCACATGCACCAGCATAGATGCCCCCACCGAGGCTCATGTTGACTGCTGCCAGTGTCCCCCATGTAGGTGTCGTCGCATTGTTGTAGAGCCAGTCCAGCGCTGCAATTTGATCGGATGTCCATGACAGCACACAATCCATGCCGCCACCGCAATACGAAGCAGGAAAGCGCGAGAATATTTTGATAGCAATAATTTTGCTCCCTGGAGCCACCCCATGGACTTCACTCGTATGACTATTGCCGAGACTATCGTTCCACGTATCGAGCATGGGTGGGGATTGCCGTTTACCTGCAATGATGCCTGATACGTGCGTGCCATGGCTACAGCCGACCAAATTTGATGGGCAAGGCAAGCCGCTATCAGTCACACTTGTAGCAGATACTCCACCAGGACACAATGAATACGATGTGACAGACCCCACCGTCAACGTGCTTGAAAAGCAGGCTTCTGCGACCACCTGACCACTCAAAAACACGTGGTTCTTGGCGACTCCTGTATCGAGTACAGCCACCGAGGTACCACTCCCGTCGTAGCCAGCAACCACGGCACTGTGTGCGGTAATCATCTCTGTGCTTTCTGCGAGGAGTGGTGGTAGTGGTTCGTCGAGGGTGATACTCGCGATTTGTTTGTCGTACAGCAAACTTTCGAGATCACTCCTGCGTATTTGCGCAAATACGACGGGTATTGTTTTTGTGGTGCCCTTGATGCGTTGAATTACTTGTTTATTGCGTTGCACAAACGCAGTTTCTTGTTGCGCAACCGCGGCAAGCGTTGCTATTTTTTCACTTGCAGATGGATACATTCCCGCAAACGCGGGTGTGGCATATTGTAATTGGATGATGACAGGCACGATGTCATTGGGTGTGCCTTGGCGTTGGAGCATCGTTATTTGTTGGCTCAAGGCTACCCGATGAGGTAATTGGGCATATGTAGGTGTCAGTTGTCCGGCAATCACAAAGACCAACGCCACCCCGATACACGCACCGACCAAGCGCCACATGCGTGTCCACGTTACTAGCATATCACCCTCATTATTCAACTATGTAGTTATCACTGCCACAAGTATAGCATCAATCATCAAAACGTATTATCCAATTTGGCTATGGAGTGTATGTCTAGACGACTCACACTGCATTTTGCAATATTATTGATGAGGGGAATATACGCCGACAATCTGCTCCTTCAAGTGAAGACAAGGCGATGCCCTGCGCATGAAACGAGTGATGAGGATATAGGGCACAGCGTGGCGTATAAGCCAAGATGTACACATCAATGACTAGTCAATGTGTGCACGTAGTAATGTCAAGCGGCGATCACGCTCTGCTTGTTTTTGTGCGATGAGTTCTGGCGGATCCCATCTATACGACGTGCAGAAAAAATGCTTGACCATGATGTCATGACTCACAAGATGGCGCATCTGATGGGTCTGCATCACTCGTGTGAGCAGTTTGCAGGTGTCGAGGTATTCGTCGCGGTCTGGCCAATGCTGCACGTAGGTATGGAATCCGATCTGCGCCACGAGCTGTTGCAACAGCGGTGTATTGCGTAGTACCGCACAACACGGGTGCAATCGTGCATCACAGATATCCGGATTATTGAGACGTGCATCACGGGGGATTTCGTGCACTCCATCCCACGATGGGCACACCCCTACTGCCCACGCATCAGCATGCGCATCGAGCAGCGCCACCAATCGTGGAATCGTGTCTGACTGCGTAAAGACGACATCTGCATCTAACAATACATAATATGCACTGTCGGGGTATGCCTGTACACCCTGCCTGAGCACATGCCCATGGCTGTTGAATGCGCTCTCGATGCCGTAGCCACTCTGCGAGATTGGCGTACCGCGCTGATGTGCATATGCAGTGAGTGCTGTCGTATCGTCGTGAGATGCATTGTCATAGAGTGCCCAGTGTGTGACCACATTCGGCGCATGCAGGCTGTCGTACGAGCGCAGCATCAGCTCCATGTAGGCCGATGTGTTGTGGTTGACACAGATAGCAGTAATCGTCATAACTTGTATTTGGTACGTAGTGCCTCTACTGCGGTAGTGGTTTCTGCCAAACTAGTTTGGTGGATGTCGCGATAGCGCTTGATGGCGTCCATCAGTTTGCCTTCACGCAGCAACGAAATCACCGGTTCGTTGAGTACATCTACATCGGGTACATAGGTAATGTTGAGCTGTTTGTACAAAAAGGCCACTTTGGCTTCGAGCTCTGCCACTTTGGCACGTAACATGACGACATCGAGTTCGGTGTTCACGAGTTCCTCCTTGTACTATGCAAAGAAGTCCTTATCTTCGTCTGCCAAATAGCGTTTGGCAGCAGGGACACGGAACGTGACGCCCAGCCCCGGCTTATCCCATACATCGACATAACTATCAACCACGATTCGATCAGGCAGCCCATCTACGATTTCGTACCACCACGGGTGATTGGCCTTAGGGTATTCAAAGGCGATAAAATTGCCGGGCAAGGTGGCACACACCTGCACCAGGGCTGCCAATCCAAAGACGCCGTTACCCGTGCCGTGTGGTGCCATCAAGATGCCGTGCAGGTCGGCGTATTCGGTAATCCACTTGAGCTCGGCGATGCCACCGACATCGAGTGGGTCGGGGCCCAGCACATCCACTGCCTGTTTTTCAATCAGCTCCATGAAGTGCTGGCGTAGATAGATCTGCTCGCCGGTGTGGATGGGGGTGGTGGTTTTGCTTTTGACGTCGCGGTAGGCGTCGGCCAGCGAGTATGGTGTATAGTCACCGGTCACCATGTCTTCGAGCCACAGCAGGTGGTAGTCCTCGCAGGCGCGGGCAAAGCGTGCAGCATCGGGCACGGTGAAGCCAGGACCGCAGTCGAGTGCCAGCCCGATGCGGTCGCCGAGGGCGTTTTTCATCGCTTCCACACATGCCACGGTATGTTTGAATCCCTGTGGCGTCATCAGTCCGCGATTGGCATGCACGCCCACGGGCTGTATTTCACCATAAAAATAATCGGGAATGGTGGTGGCCATGGGGCTGTGGAACGAGATGGGTTGCTTGAAAATCGAGAACTTTTCCGGCCACTCTGCGATTTTGAGTACATTCTCGACGTATTCCTGTGGTGTCTGCGTCGGCATGGCGTAGCGGTTGGTGGTAATGTAGGTGCGTACTTTGTCACGCACTTTGCCGCCCAGCAGTTTGTAGATGGGCAGACCGGCAGCTTTGCCGGCGATATCCCACAAGGCCACTTCGATGGCGCTCACCGCAGCCCCCCACGGTTTGAACGAGCCCATGCGCCGGATGCGCATCATCACGCTCTCGACGTTGGTAGGGTCGGCGCCCACAATTAAGTCTTTGTAAAAAAGCACATGTGGCTTGAGATACGGCTTATAAAACTCGGCTTGCCCGTAGCCGTCGATGCCGGCATCGGTGGTGATGCGCACCACGGGTGAGCCGCCGATAATGGCACATTTGAGGTCGGTTATTTTCACGGCGTGCACACTTTCTATGTATGACTAGTCGAAAAATCCTGTATCGGCGTCGTTGAGATACTTTTGGGCGGCATTGACGCGGAACGTGACACCCAAACCGGGGCGATCCCACACGTCAATCTCGCTGTTTTTCACAATCACATCGGGCAATCCATCCACAATGTCGTACCACCATTCGGGGCGCGCCACTGGGTACTCAAAAGCGATGAAATTACCGGGCAAGGTGGCACACACCTGGACGAGTGCGGCCAAACCAAAGATGCCGTCGCCGGTGCCGTGTGGTGCCATCAAGATACCATGCAGGTCGGCGTATTCGGTGATCCACTTGAGCTCGGCCATGCCACCGACGTCGAGTGGGTCGGGCCCAATCACGTTGACGGCCTGGGTCTCGATGAGTTCTTTGAAGTGTTGGCGCAGATAGACCTGCTCACCGGTGTGAATGGGTGTGGTGGTTTTGCTTGTAATATCGCGGTAAATCGACGCCAGCGTGTACGGCGTATAGTCGCCAGTCACCATGTCTTCGAGCCACATCAAGTGGTAGTCTTCGCAAGCCCGTGCCAAGCGCACGGCATCACTGGCGACTAGCCCGGGACCACAGTCGAGCGCCAGCCCGATGCGGTCGCCCAGTACGCGCTTCATGGCGTCGATACAGGCCATGGTGTGTTTGAAGCCCTGTGGGGTCATCAAGCCACGGTTGGGGTGGCGCCCCACGGTGTGTACTTCGCCGTAGAAGTAGTCGGGCACCTCATACATCATGGCACTATGGAACGAGATGGCTTGTTTGATGATGGAGAAACCTTCGGGCGCCTCGGCCATTTTGAGCACATTCTCGGCATAGGCCTCGGGCGACTGATTGGGCATGGGGAAGCGTACCGCGCCGTTGTAGACGCGTACTTTGTCACGCACTTTGCCACCGAGGAGTTTGTAGATGGGCAGACCGGCGGCTTTGCCGGCGATATCCCATAGGGCGACTTCGATGGCACTGACGGCGCTGCCCCACGGTTTGAATGAGCCCATGCGCTTGATGCGCATCATCACGCCTTCGACATTAGTGGGATCGGCGCCGACAATTAAATCTTTGTAAAAGAGCACATGTGGTTTGAGGAACGGTTTGTATGATTCGGCTTGGCCGTAGCCGTCGATGCCGGCATCGGTGGTGATGCGTACCACCGGGTAGCCACCAATCACCGCACATTTGAGGTCAGTAATCTTCATCGATTATCCCCTGTATGATAGGT
>JACCDP010875313.1_pt1 | contig 27292 bp, 20 predicted proteins | sample 7445841 | NCBI WGS metagenome assembly JACCDP01 (sample SAMN15323441, study PRJNA562643) | freshwater metagenome | isolation source: river surface water | place: USA:Blue River Watershed | collected 2017-08-17 | reverse complement strand
GTTTTTTGTTTTATACCTTTTTTGACAACATTTGATCCCCCATCTTGATCCTTCGATGTCTTCTAAGCTGCCTCTGAGATGTCAGTGTTCCTAACTCCCCGACTCAATAGACTGTTTAAGGAGCACAGCAGAGAAATAATGAATTCGAATGAATCCTATTTCTCCTTCAGCTTTACTTCATCCCACATCGAATCCATCTGTTCTAAGGTTAATTCATTCAATGACAAACCTTTTCCCTCTGCAATTGCCTCAATCGCCTTGAACCTGCGAATGAACTTGTGATTCGTCAACTCCAACGCATCGTCTGGATTTATACCGCTTAAACGAGCATAATTAATCAGCGCAAATAAATAGTCGCCGAATTCTGCTTCCTTGTCTGCCTTTGTTTCCGCTTCCTGGTACTCTTGCCACTCTTCCTCCACTTTCTTATAGGCATCAGCAGGGTTATTCCAATCAAAACCTACCTGCGACGCCTTCTCCTGCATACGGTATGCCTTTACTATACCCGTGAGTCCCTTAGGAACCCCGTCTAATATTCCATTCTTTTTGTTGCCCTTTTCTTTGAGCTTGATTTGCTCCCAGTTCTGCTTCACCTTCTCGGAGTCCTTCGCCTCAACATCCCCATAAATATGTGGATGCCTCCTTATTAGTTTCTCAATCAATGATTCAATGACATCGCCAACATTGAAGACCTCGGTTTCTGACGCTATTTTACTGTAAAAAACAATGTGCAACAGCAAATCGCCCAGTTCCTTCTTCACCTCCGTTAAATCATTTTGAATGATCGCATCCGATAACTCAAACGTTTCTTCAATGGTAAGACTGCGGATGGATTCCATGGTTTGTTCTCTATCCCAAGGACATTGTGTCCTTAAATCGTCCATCACATCCAGCAATTTGGAAAATTGCGCCAATATTTCTTCTCTGTTCTTCACGATTGTTCTAATAATAAATCCATAATGGCCAACGCCGTCATCGCTTCTACAATGGGTACTGCCCTTGGTAATACACAGGGATCATGTCGGCCCGCCGCATTTAACATAACCGATTCTCCTTGCTTATTTACTGTGTTCTGTGCTTTGGCGATTGTAGAGGTAGGTTTGAATGCCAATGATAATTCAATGGGATCTCCGGTACTCATACCGCCCACAATTCCACCGCTGTGGTTGGTGTTTCCATGAATTTCATCGCCCTGTATTGTCCAACCATCATTGTGTTCCGAACCTTTCATCGTTGCGGCATTAAACCCTTCGCCAAATGAAATGCCTTTTACTGCGTTGATGTTGAGTAAATACAATCCGAGAATTGCTTGTAATTTTCCAAAAACGGGTTCCCCGATACCTGCAGGAATTCCCTCCACCACACAGCGAATGATGCCCCCCAAACTATCACCTTCTTCTTTGGCTTTTGTAATCGCCGATTCCATCAATTGTGCTGTTTCAGGATGCCAACACCTTACCGCGTACTGCTCTATTTGCTCGAGGGTAGGGGTTTGATTGGGGCTTGGGGCTTCGATGGTCGAAATTTGATTCACCCAGGCACAAACACGGATTCCTTTTTGTTCAAAATATTGTATCGCCAATGCACCGGCTGCCACCCATCCTGCAGTAATTCTTGCGCTACTACGTCCTCCACCGCGATGGTCACGGTGCTGGTATTTTTGCTCATATAGCCAATCCGCATGTCCCGGACGGTAAACATCCTTCAGCCCATCATAGTCCGCAGATTGTTGGTCTTCGTTGCTAATCAACAAAGTGATGGGCGATCCCAGGGTTTTCCCTTCATATATCCCCGACAAAACTTGTACTTCATCGCGCTCATTTCGCTGTGTGGTGATCGCACTTTGTCCGGGTCGTCGACGTTGCATAAATACACGCACCGCCTCAAAGTCAATCCCGAAATTGGAGGGGAAGCCGTCTATGACAACCCCCACAGCAGCACCGTGACTTTCGCCGAATGAAGTAATGGTTAAATTCTTTCCGATGCTATTTCTGGCCATGTTCCGTGGTTTTGCGTAAATGCCAATTTACCAAGTATGATCGATCTGAATCTTCGGTCCTTCAGGCGTTCCAACGAAGATCAAACTGAAACGACCGCTCAAAGTATCTTGGGTGGGCTGGATTTGCTTTGCTTTATCCGTTGGCCCCATACTGCCTTTGACCTCACCTTCTTTGTGTTTTTGTATCACTTCCCACCGACCAATGACTTGTGCGATGTATGCAGATCTGTTTACCCAACGGATTTCATCGCGATGAAAACTCAACTTGCCCATGGCCTCTTTGTTGGGATATCCTTTTTTATATGAATCGGTGATTTCTTTCCAGCTCGTTTTTACTTTTTTATCCGTAATGAATCGCACGCTGGAATCCTTGATATACCCTTCCATAAATTGGTCGATGTTCCCTTCGTTCCAACCTTTGAGCTGGTAGTCTAAAACCTGATTCACATCGTCGAGGGAATAGGGGAACTCCGTTTGAGAAGATTCGAGCTTAGCGATACTTTCAGCGGGATCTGCTGCACCACTTTGATAACGATAAATGAAGGATATTACCGTGCAAACCATGGCCAACAAGGCAAGAATCCAAGTTCTACGGTTGTTATTGCCCTTTTTTGCGGTATCTGTGTTTGATGAATTGTCGGTGGGATTTTGCGTATTCATATCGCTTTTTCTTTACTTATTCAAAGGTACACTTCTTCCATTGCTCCCAATAGTTGGGAAAGGATTTTTCTACACAGTCACTGTCTGAAAACGTGAGTTCCTGAATCCAGGGCTTTAATGTCGAAAATGCCATGGCGATGCGATGGTCGTGCCGTGTTTCTACATGCATCTGACTTGGGAAATTTCTGTTCGATGTATCCAGTAGCCATCGATCGTCTTTTTCATCGCCCATGGGTTCTAACGTACAATCTAAATAGGCCAAGTTCTCCTGCAATGCGGCAATACGGTCACATTCTTTGTATCGTAAATTGTGAATGCCTTCTAACAACAGCGATTGCTTTAGGATACAGCATCCAACCACGAAGGCGGGCACTAGATCAGGATTGTTTTTGAGGTCCACATTGGGTGGTGTTTTGTCGGCTAATTTTTCTGATTCCGATGGGTTTTTCAGACGCACATTGCTGCGAAGTATCACACCATCAGCATGGGTTTCTGTTTCGATGCCCAACCACTTTCCCAATGCTGCCATCGCTGCATCGCCCTGCACACTGCTTAACGAAAGTCCTTCCAGAAATAATGTCTTGGTTTCACCCATCCCCAGCAACAAAGGGTAAAAAAATGCCGACGCACTCCAATCTGCTTCCATCACCATACGTTCGCCGAGCGTTGTTGATATGGCTTTATAACTGCCCAGAATGGTGGTGCTTTTGCCCTCAGTACCTGTTTCTACTTTCAATTCGATGCCCATTTGTTCCAGCACGTGCAATGTAAGATCGATGTAGGTTTGTGAGTGCGTATTGTCTTGGAGTGTGATGCGTTTTTGTCCGGCAAAAAGAGGTGCCATCAACATCAACGCACTGGCATACTGCGAGCTCACCGAAGTGTTGATCACCGTATCGTGCCAGTTTTTTATCCCAGATTTAATCGTGAATGGGGTATGGCCGGGCTTTTCTAAAAATTCAACTTCGGCGCCCATCGCAACCAGGGCATCCATCAAAGGCAAAATACTGCGGTTATTCAAGCTGATATTTCCCGAAATGGTGACCGGTTTTTGAGCACAAACTGCTGCATAAGCAGTAAATAAACGACAGGGGGTACCAGCGTCTTGAAAATCAAATTCGCTCATGCCCGATGCTAGTCCCTGCAGCGCGTCAACCAATAGGCGGGTGTCGCGACATCCATTGGAAACGACAGATGGGTTTTGCAACAACCACTGAGTCAATTTTCCTTGAGCAGCCATGGCGATTAGCACCCGGTTAACAACGCTTTTACTCAGCGGTAGCTCAATGGCCATCATCGACATGGTCTTGCAGTATTTGAACCACGGTTTCTGCAGATATTTCGCAGTTGTATTTGCAATTTCCCGGGGTAAAGGCCAATGAAAATAGGAGGGATTCGTCTTGGTTTTTTTTGTCGGCTCGAATGTATTCCATGAGCGATGGGATATCCATATTCCCATATTTTATGGGAGGATACATTGATTGTACCAATTGTTTGAGGGAATGGTAAAGGGCTTCTGTTTCTTGCGGGGCTTCAGCGCAAGTGCATGCCAGGGCTGTTTCAAGGACCAAACCCCACGCTACCGCATTTCCATGAGCGATAGGAGATTGCTGGTCATGACTCCAGGATTCTAATGCATGTCCAATGGTATGTCCCACATTCAGCAATTTACGTTCACCTTGTTCCGTGAAGTCAGCTTCTACAATGCGCGATTTGACTTTGATGTTCCAAGATAGTATGCCCGACCAAGTTTGATGATCGGTAACAGCTGGGATTGGTTTTAGGATTTGTTGAAACTGTTTGCCGCCCGACAGTACGCCGTGTTTGATGACTTCCGCCCACCCACTCAGAAGTTCAGTGTGGGGTAGGGTATTGAGCCAATGGGGCGATACAAAAACGCGTTCTGGTTGTTGGAAGGTGCCGATATAATTTTTGTGATGACCTAAATTGATTCCATTTTTACCTCCCACGGATGCATCTACCATGGCCAACAATGTTGTGGGTATGTTCCAATAGGTGATTCCCCGCATATAGGTTGCGGCACAAAATCCTCCCACATCGCATAGTGCACCACCACCTACATTGATTAACAGTGCGTTGCGCATCGCCCCGGATTCTTGAAGCCATTGAAAAATGGTTTCTGCTGTATGCAGGTTCTTCGCAATTTCGCCATTAGGAACTGTGAATATGTGTTTGGGATCAACGCCCAATTCTGCTGTGTGGATCAGTTCATGACACAACGACTCAGTATCGGTGCTACAAAGAAAATAAATGGGTTGTGATGAAGGCCGTTTGGCCAGTGCTTCGGTAACTGCCGTGGCGATATCCAGGCCAGTCCAAATCATGCTTTGATCTTTTCGTAACGCTGGCTGTTGGTAGGGTCCATGTCGGACAGAAATTTGGCCATCGCCGTTTTTTCTGGGACTGTGGCGCCCTTGTAAATTTCCACGAGTTCTGGCCATTTGGTTGAGAAAAAGGTTTTCTGCAACAGACTGTTTTGGAAAAGGGCCTGCGATTCTTTGAGCGATTTGAGGATTTCGGTGATGTTTTTTCTCGCTTGTTCTGGATTTTCGGCGAATTTATCCATCCCTTTCCTGTGGTAATTATAATTCAGCAACCGCAATTCTTTGAAACGGGGATTGTTCAGGTTCTCTGCCAAATAGAATCGATTGCGAATACCCTTGCCATCCGATTGGTTCCACCCGGGTTTGTTGGTCATCATTGAGACGATGGCTTGGGCTTTGGCGAAGTAGGGACTACCGGCCAATTCTCCGTAGCTGTCAAAATCCAATCCAATGGCTAGGTTGACATAGTAGGCCAGTAGGGTAGTGAAGTCATGCATGTTCATGTTCTCCTGGTAATCCAAGTTCTCGAATTCGCGATAAACGAAGGCAACATCTTCGTCGTTAAATTGGAAGACGGTGGATTTGTAGGTAGAATTATAAACCGGTCGGATCACCTGAAATTGCAAGGTGCCTTTGAATTCGTTGTTGTTGATCGCTGTGATTTCAATGAAGATACTGATATCAATTTTCTCTTGCTGGGCGATGTTTTCATCGGTCCATTTGCGGGTATTGATGAACTGCTGGGCCGACGTTTGAAGGGTGTTCAAGATTTGTTTGTCGGTCAGCGCCACCCTTGGAGCCACCACTTGCACGGTAGATTTGATCTCTTGGGCAATGGCGATGTGTGGGGCAAGGAATCCCAAAATAGCACACAGCGAGGTTACAAGGAGTGATTTACGCATGGTTAGTGTTTGTTTTTGATAAGCCACTCAGAGAGGGTTGATAACAGATTTGCGGCAATTTGGTCTTTTTGCTGGGCTGGGAAATGGTATTGATGGCCATCGTTGCAGAACAGTGTGACTTCGTTGGTGTCTACCGCAAAACCCGCTTTCGGATTCTTGAGTGAATTTAAAACGATGCAATCTAGGTTTTTCTTTTGGAGTTTTTCTTTTGCGTGAAATTCTTCCTGCTCAGTTTCCAGTGCGAACCCGATCACCGATTGATGTTCTTTTTTGGATTGGCTGAGCGATTTAAGGATATCGGGGTTTTTAACCAGGGTTATGGTCAGGGACGCCTCTGATTTTTTGATTTTTTCGGGGGCAACTTCTTGGGGGTGATAGTCGGCCACGGCAGCTGCCATAATGAGCACATCGCATTGCGGAAATAGTGTTTCACATTGCAATTTCATGGCATGGGCAGACAGTGTTTTGTACGCGTTGCAGTTGGAAGGGGGATTCACTGTTACTGAACCATAGACCAATTCAACTTCTGCACCCATGGAGATTAGTTGTTCTACGATGGCGAAACCCATTTTGCCACTGCTGTGATTGCCAATATATCGAACGGGGTCGATGGCTTCTTGTGTACCACCCGCGGTTACCAATACCCGTTTGCCCAGAAAGTAGTTGGGGGCGGGGGTCAGGAATTCTGCCAAGTGATTGGCAATGGTTTCGGGTTCTGCCATTCTCCCTTTGCCTTGTAATCCAGAAGCCAAAGATCCAACTTCTGGGTCGATCATGTGCACGCCACGGTTGACCAAAGTATCGATATTGGCTTGGGTAGACGGGTGTGTCCACATGTCCAAATCCATGGCTGGGGCGATGAATATGGGACAGCGAGCGGATAGGATAACAGACATAAGCAGGTTATCACAGAGTCCGTGCGCCATTTTTCCCAATGTGTTTGCGCCGGCTGGGGCAACGACAATGACATCTGCCCAAAGGCCTAGATGGACATGGTTGTTCCATTCACCTTGGTTGGATTGAAAGAAATCGGAAAGGGCTGGGTTTTCGGAAAGGACCGAAAGGGTTTGTGGTGTAACGAAATTTTTTGCAGCCTCAGAAAGCACAACTTGTACCTCTGCGCCTTCTTTTTTGAGGATGCGCACCAACTGAGGGATTTTATAGGCGGCGATGCCACCGGTTATCCCGATCAGTATTTTTTTATGCTTAAAGGGGCTTTTCCGGAGCATCGGGGATTCTCCAGTAGGTTTTTTCTTCGCTAAATTCCTGTGTTGCCAACAGGGTGGGCTTAGGCATACGCTCGTACATCATAGAGATTTCGATTTGCTCTCTATTCTCTTGGATTTCTTCCAAATTGTCTGAATCGTTCAAGAACGGTTCCAAACGGTTGCGCAACTCTTCTTTTTGCTTTTCAGCGATTTGGTTGGCGCGTTTAGAGATGATGATGGCACTGAGGTACACATTGGCCGTTTCGTTTTCAAGATTGCGCAGATCACGTGTTTCTGCGTTGCGGGATATCGCGTTGCTCATAGGATGGATTTGAGTTTTGTTATTTCTTTTTGAATTTTATCTTTGGTTTCCTTCGCGTCTTTGGCATGTTCTCCTTGCATTTGATTGACGTAAAAGTAATCATCGACCAGGGCTTGAGCCTTCTCTAATCGCTCTACGCGCTTAGATTCAACGCTGTTCATTGCGTACAAAAATTGTGCCTTGTATGCGATGAATTCCAAATTTTCTTTTTGTGGGATGTCGGGATAGGATTTGATGGCTATCACCGCGGCGGCGCTAGCTGCTTTGTATTCTTCCATTTGGAAGTATTGCAGCACTTGATTGTAGGCCTTGGTATGTCGTTTCGCCCGCAATTCATCAATGTGTTCGTTGCACTTACCAACGTATTCTGAATCGGGGTAGTAGTTGATGAACGTTTGCAACGCTTCGATGACATCGCCTGTTTTGCTTTGGTCGAGTTCTGGGTCGCCCACGAACAAAACATCGCAATAAAGGGCCATGTAAGCGCATTCAATCATTCTTGAGCTTCTGGAGAAATTGTCGGTGAAGTCTTTGAAAAACATGCTCGCATACTCATAATCCTTCATGTAGAAGTAGGCATAAGCCGTGCGGATGTATACGTCTTCGAGACTGTCGAGGTTGTTTTTATACGAATCTCTCAGCTGTTCAAACAAGGGTACTGCACGCGAATAGTCCTTCTTGTTGTAGAGTTCGATGGCCAATTTATATTTGGCTTGACTGTCTTTGCTCTTGTAGATTTTGCCATAATCTCCGCAACCCGCAACTGCGAGTAGGAGGAAAATGCCAAGGGTGATTTTGAGTTTGGACAGCATAACAACCCGCAAATATACCAATTTTACAGGGGTTTATCACAAAAATCGACGGCTATTTTTAGTGTTTGAACGGATTCTTCACTACAGCCCAAATCTCTTGAAAACTTGTGCATACACATCGCCCGATTTGTATGAATTTTGAACCTTTATGGAAACCCAGAGCACAGCTTCTGCCATGTCAACCATGGCAACCCAGATTCGCCGAGATGTATTAAGGATGGTTCACGCCGTATCAAGCGGTCACCCCGGTGGCTCTTTGGGATGCGTAGATTACTTTACCGCGTTGCATTTTCATTTTATGAAACACAAAGCGCAACCTTTTTCCATGAGCGGAAATGGGGAGGATGTGTTTTTCTTGAGTAACGGACACATTTCGCCAGTTTACTACAGCACCTTGGCCCGCAGTGGTTATTTTCCTGTACCTGAGTTGGCAACCTTCCGTAAATTGAATACGCGATTACAAGGTCACCCCGCAACCCATGAACACCTTCCCGGTATTCGCGTGGCTACGGGTTCTTTGGGACAGGGTTTGAGTGTTGCTGCGGGATTGGCGTTGCAAAAGAAGGTCGACAAGGATCCACACACAGTATGGGTGGTTACGGGCGATGGTGAGTTGCAGGAAGGACAAATTTGGGAAGCTGTTATGTTTGCTGCGCATCGCAAATTAGACAATATGATTGTGGCTGTTGACTTCAACCAAAAGCAAATTGATGGTTCTACAGGCGATGTGATGGGGTTGACGGAGTGGACGTCGAAGTTCTTGGCTTTCGGTTGGGAAGTGTTGGAAATGGACGGAAATAATTGGGATGAAATCATGTCGGTTGTCCCCCAAGCCCAAGCCAAACTCGGCGCAGGCAAGCCCATTGTGATCATCATGAAAACTGAAATGGGACAGGGTGTTGACTTTATGATGGGGACCCATGCTTGGCACGGTAAGGCCCCCAACGATGAGCAATTGGCCAAAGCATTGGCGCAGTTGCCAGAGACAGAACACAAAGACTACTAAAAAAGGCTCAATTGTTGCTGCTACGCTAGCTCAAACACCCTTGTTATGAAGAAAATACTCCTGATTGCCAGTATGCTCCTCGCACTATCTGCCACTGCGCAGGTGAAAAATGGATATCCTGGTCAAAAGACAAGAATGCTGTTTTTGCTGGATGGAAGTGGTAGCATGTTGACGGAAATGGGCAATTCTAATCGATGGGCTGTTGCGGTAACCCTCATGAATAAGATGGTGGATACGCTCAGAACCGTTGAAAACTTAGAGGTTGGATTGCGGGTTTTTGGACATACCCAACCCAACGAGAAGAAGGATTGTAACGATACCAAATTGGAGGTGCCTTTTGCGCCCTTTAACCACAAGCAATTCGCGGCCCGTTTGAAATTGATCAAACCCCTGGGGTATACCTCTATCGCACAGTCGCTCTTGGCTTGCGCCAAGGATTTCCCCGAGGACCCAACCGCTAGAAACATCATCATCATCATCACCGATGGGGTGGAAGAATGTGGCGGAGATCCCTGTGCGATCAGTACGGCATTGCAACAAAAGGGCATTGTTTTGAGGCCATTTGTGATTGGTTTGGGTACGGATAGTGAGGCCTTTAGAAATGCATATTCTTGCGCGGGTCGATATTTCAATGCCGAAACGCCCAATCAATTTCAAAAGATCATTGGGGTTGTTATCAACCAGGCGTTGAACAATACCACGGTGCAAATCAACCTGTTAGACAACCAAGGCATGCCGAGAGAAACGGATGTGCCTATGACCATTTTCGATGCAGACAACGGTCAGATGGTTGAAAACGTGATCCATACCATGAATGGCAAAGGCGTTCCCGATACGTTGTATTTGGATCCAGTGCGCAGATATCGCGTGGTGGCGCATACCAAGCCGGTGGTGCAGTCTGAGGTGGTGGAGATAGTTCCGGGCCGACACAATGTGATCCCTTTGAGTACGCCACAAGGCAGTTTGTTGTTGAAGATGGGAGGGATAACCAAATACCCAAGATTGCAGGCGATTGTTCGCAAGGGTAACAGCATGCAAACCATCAATGCGCAGGAATTCAATACCACAGAGAAATACATTGTGGGTGGATACGATTTGGAATTACTCACGGTACCTCGATTGAAATTTAACAACATACAAATCAAGCAAAACCAAACGTTTACCATTGAAATACCCAGTCCGGGTACTTTGCAGTTGGGTTTGAGTAAGGATGTAAAAGGGGCGGTGTTTCAGCGTGTAGATAACAAATTGGAATGGGTGATGGATCTGAATGGCAGCATCCCAAAACAGTTGATCAACATGCAACCGGGCGAATATACGGTGGTATATCGAACAGCGGGAGAAACGCGCACATTGTATAGCAAGAATAAGGTGTTCAAGATCAATTCTGGCACTGTAACACAATTATCGATTTAAATCAATGAAATCATACGAAATACTAGGACAAAAAGACACCCGAAGCGGATTTGGCGCGGGTTTGCACGAGGCTGGAAAACGCAACAGTGACGTTGTGGCATTGTGTGCGGATCTCACGGGCTCTTTGATGATGGATGCGTTTAAGGACGAGTTTCCTGAGCGATTCATTCAAGCGGGGATTGCCGAAGCCAACATGATCAGTGTATCTGCGGGTTTGGCTACCGGTGGAAAGATTCCTTTTGCTGGAACATTCGCCAACTTTGCTACCGGTCGTGTTTATGATCAAATCCGTCAGAGCGTGGCTTACAGTCACAAAAATGTGAAGATTTGTGCTTCACACGCGGGTTTGACGTTGGGCGAGGACGGGGCTACCCACCAGATCTTAGAGGATTTGGGATTGATGAAAATGTTGCCAGGCATGGTGGTGATTAATCCTTGCGATTATAACCAAACCAAGGCAGCAACAATCGCTATTGCTGAGTATGATGGTCCTTGTTATTTGCGATTCGGCCGTCCGAAATGGCCAGTATTTATCCCTGAGGATATGCCTTTTGAAATTGGCAAGGCGTTGATGTTGAACGAGGGCAAGGATGTTACCATTTTTGCTACGGGTCATATGGTGTGGAAGGCGATTGAGGCGGGACACAAGTTGGCGGAGAAGGGTATTGATGCGGAGGTAATTAACATTCACACGATCAAGCCATTGGATCGCGATGCGATATTGGCATCGGTGAAGAAGACGGGTTGTGTGGTGAGTGCCGAAGAGCATCAGATGAATGGTGGATTGGGCGATAGCATTGCACAGTTACTGTCGCGCGAGTTGCCAACCCCTATGGAATTTGTGGCGGTGGATGATTCTTTTGGAGAGAGTGGAACGCCAGACCAATTGTTGGAGAAGTACGGATTAACCACCGATGCTATTGTGGCTGCGGCGGAGCGTGCGATGGCCAGAAAGGCCTAAAAGGTTATACAAAATGAGGTCGCTGAGGGTAATTTCGACACCCAAGCGGTTGTATCTTTGGGGCCCGGCGAAGCCGGGCCTCATTTATTACGGGGAAGTGAGCAATCAACGATGAATACGAGAGAAATTTTGGGTGCCTTTGCCCAAATCCAACCCATGCAAGCACTGGCGGCCGCGGCGGAGCACGCGGCCGCACCCATCCACCTGCAAGGTTTGGCGGGCTCGGGCTTCGCCCTCGCCGCCGCTTCGCTCTATGCAACCACATCCCGCCCCATTGTGGCCATCCTCCCCAATAAAGAAGAAGCCCAGTATTTTAAATCGGATCTCGAAAATCTTCTGGTGGGTGAGGCCATCTACTTCCTCCCAGATTCCTTCCTCAAACCCTATAACCTCGCCCGCGAAAATGCCATGGGCGTGCAAGAGCGCATCGAAACACTCAATGCCCTGCGCAAAAACAACAAACGCATCTTCGTTACCTACACCTCAGCCCTGGCAGAGTTTGTCGTAGATAAAGCCGAACTCGAAAAATCGTCCATCGAAATCGCTCGCGGACAGTCGCTCGATACCGATTTCCTCATGGAATTCCTCCAAGCCAACGGCTTCGAACGTCGCGATTTTGTTTTCGAACCCGGTGAGTTTAGCGTGCGCGGCGGTATCGTAGACCTTTTTAGCTTCGCCCATGAATACCCCTTTCGCATAGACCTGGATGGCGATATCATCGAAAGCATTCGAACCTTCGATGTCAATGACCAGCTGTCGCTAAAAGAAATCGCCCACTTTTCCCTGTTGCCAAACATCCAAGAGCAACGCAATCAAGAAACCACCTTCTCCATTACCGATTACTTCGATCCCAAAACCATCGTAGTGGCCCAAGACATGGCCTTCCAAGTGGAAGACCTTGCCAAAGCGTGGGAAAAAGCGCTGCAAGTTCACCAAGAGGCCGTGGATTTCGCCCGCGAAGTCATTCCCAAACACCCCAAACAAATTTGGAATACCCCCAAAGGATTCGAAACGGTGCTATCGCCCTTCACCCAAGTGCATGTGAGCGGCAATCGCCCAACCGGAAAAGTAGATATCATTGAATTCCTACAACAACCACAACCCCTGTTCAAACGCAATTTTCCGATGCTCATCGAATGGATGCAACAGAACCAAAAAGAAGGGGTGAAAACACTGGTTTTTAGTGAGAATAGCCGACAAATTGAGCGCCTAACAACCATTCTTACCGATACCCGGGCCCAAGTGGAATTTGATCCCGTCTATCAGGGACTCTCGGCCGGCTTCGTGGATCAAGACGTGAAAATCGCCTTCGCCACAGAGCACCAGCTGTTTGATAAATTCTATCGCCCGAAGGGCCGACAAAAATATTCTTCCCAAACATCGCTCACGCTGAGAGAATTGAAAAATCTCAAACCCGGCGATTTCGTGACCCACATCGATCATGGTATTGGTCGGTTTGCCGGGTTAGAAAAAATGGATGTGCATGGCGTAACCCAAGAGGTGGTGCGCATCGTATACAAAGACAATGACTTGCTGTATGTGTCGGTAAATAGTCTGCACAAAATCAGTAAATACACAGGAAAAGATGGTACACCCCCAAGCATGCATAAGTTGGGGAGTCCGCAGTGGGACAAGCAAAAAAAGGCCACCAAGAAAAAGGTCAAAGACATTGCCCGCGAGCTCATCGCCCTGTACGCCAAACGAAAAGCCCAACAAGGATTTGCCTTTGCCCCTGACAATTACCTGCAAATGGAGTTGGAGGCAAGCTTCTTCTATGAAGATACCCCAGACCAAGCCAAAGCCGTAGAAGATACCAAACGCGATATGGAATCGCCCCAGCCCATGGATAGATTGGTATGTGGCGACGTGGGTTTTGGCAAGACAGAAGTGGCCATGCGCGCTGCGTTCAAAGCTGTGTGTGATAGCAAACAAGTGGCCGTGTTGGTGCCAACGACCATCCTTGCGCAACAGCATTATCGTTCTTTTAGTAAGCGTTTTGCTGGGTTTCCCATCACCGTAGATTATATCAACCGGTTTAAATCGGCCAAGGAGCAAAAGGCCACGCTCGATAAGGTAAAGGCAGGAAAGGTAGATGTGTTGATTGGTACGCATCGCATATTGGGAAAGGATATTGAGTTCAAGGATCTCGGGCTGATGATCATCGATGAAGAGCAAAAATTTGGCGTTGCAGCCAAAGAGAAACTCAAAGAATTCAAGATTAATGTGGATTCACTGACCCTTACCGCTACGCCCATTCCAAGAACCCTGCACTTTAGCTTGATGGGGGCCAGGGATTTATCGGTCATCAATACGCCGCCGCCGAACCGACAGCCCGTGCATACAGAACTCCATACCTTCAACAAAGACCTCATCGCTGAGGCGGTTACGCATGAGTTGGAGCGTGGCGGACAGGTATTCTTTGTTCATAGCCGTGTGAAAGACATCCACGAAATTGCCCGAATGATTGGCGATGCCGTTCCGGGATGTAGGGTGTCGGTAGCGCATGGACAGATGGAAGGACATGAACTGGAAGATGTCATGGTGCAGTTCATCGAGGGGGAGTATGATGTGCTGGTGGCAACAACCATTATCGAGAGTGGGTTGGATATCCCAAACGCCAATACCATCATCATCAACAATGCCCATATGTTTGGGTTGAGCGATTTGCACCAAATGCGTGGAAGGGTGGGTAGGAGTAATACAAAAGCGTTTTGTTACCTATTGTCGCCGCCGGTGTCTGTGCTGAGCGAAGATGCTCGAAAGCGCTTGCGCACCTTGGAAGAATACAGTGACCTGGGCAGTGGTTTTCAAGTGGCGATGCGCGATTTGGACATAAGAGGGGCCGGGAATTTACTTGGCGGTGAGCAGTCTGGATTCATCAGCGAGATGGGGTTTGATATGTATCACAAGATCCTAGACGAAGCGGTTCGCGAACTCAAACACGAAGAATTTGATGCGTTGTTTGATCAGCCAGAGGATATCAGCAGTCGCGACTGTCAGGTCGATACCCAATTTGAAATGCTCATTCCATCCGATTACGTGACGCAAACCGCCGAAAGATTGGCCCTGTACAGTGAGCTGTCGGGCATCAACACGGAGCTCGATTTGCAACGTTTTAGCAGCAATTTGAAAGATCGCTTTGGTAAGATTCCCCAAACGGTTATCGCTTTACTCGATACGGTGCGATTGAAATGGTCTGGAAAGCAGTTGGGGATGGAGAAAATTTCACTGGGAAATGGGGGCATGCGCTGTTATTTTCCGGGCGATCCCAATGCCGCTGTTTATCATAGCGATAGCTTTGTGGCAATCATGGGTTTCGTGGCTAGCAATCCCAATAAATTCAGTGTAAAACAAACCGATAAAGCCCTGATCGTTACGGTGAAAGGTATCGACACAGTTTTTGAGGCGCTACATGTACTGTCTGAGTGGGATACCCACCGGGCTGTAGGTGTTTAATGGGCTTTGCGAATGCCCTTTTCCTCTAAGAGGATGTCGCGATTTTTGTAGAGCGTTCCGATGGCTTCCTTGAAGGCTTTTTTGCTCATGCCGAAACGGGCTTGAATAATTTCAGGGGCTGTTTTGTCGGTCATCGGCAAGAAACCACCTTCTGCCTCAATGGCATTGAGAATAACTTCTGCCAGACCACCCACTTTCTTTCGGCCAATGGGGGTGAGGGATAGGTCGATGCTGCCTGTGTCTCTGATTTGTCGCACATAGCCTTTCAAAGAATCGCCGACTTCAATGGGCCTGAATGTTTCGTTTTTGAAGACCATTCCTTGGAATTTTTGGTTGACCACCATTCTGAATCCAATTTCTGTTTCTTCAAAGCACAGCAAGTCTACTTCAGCGTTGAAGCTCAGTGGGACCTCATTCTTCTCCAGCCATTTAGACACTTTGGCGCTCGCGAGCAATCGGTCGGTGACTTCATCGCGATATAAGTACACCACGGCATGTTCACCCTCAACCAATTTGCGGTGTTGCTCTTTGAAAGGAACGAAAAGGTCTTTTTCCATGCCCCAATCCAAAAAAGCACCCACAGGGGTGGTGGCAACCACTTCTAGACAAGCAAATTCATTGAATTCGATTTTGGGCACCCGAGTGGTGGCGGTTAATCGATCCTCGGAATCCCTGTAAATGAATACATTGATGATATCGCCTTCAACGGCTTCGGCCGGACAGTATTTGTTGGGCAACAATACCTCAACGCCCAAGTCATCCACCAAGTACCATCCTTGGGGGGTGTCGTGATGAAACGTGAGGTCTAAAAACAGTCCGGTTTTAATCATAAATCACTGCAAAGGTCGGTGTATTCTGCGAAAATCCCGTTCTTTGAATAAGAAATCCACAGACATGCCAGACGCAGAGGTTAGTAACATTGAACGCATCCGAGAGGTATTTGCTCACTTTGAGCCCAATTTGATTGAATCGTTGATTGATCACAGTATGGTAAAAACCTACGGCGCTAATGAGGCCATTATCCGCACTGGACAGTTTATGCCGAGTACGGTGTTGGTGTTGGAGGGTAGGGTGAAGGTTTACCGTGAGAGCGATGATGGGTCGGAGTTTTTTCTGTACTATTTAACGCCCGGACAAGCATGCGCGGTTTCAATGAGTTGTGCAGCGAGGATGGAGAGCAGTCAAATTACGGCCATTGCTACTGAGTCGACCAAGTTGATTATGTTCCCTGTCCAAACGATGAATGAGTGGATGAAGGAGTATCGCTCTTGGTATGAATTTGTGATTTCTACTTACCGGAATCGGTTTGAGGAGGTGCTAACGGTATTGGATCACGTGGCATTTCGCGGGATGGATGAGCGATTGGAGTTTTATTTGAAGAACCAATGGAAAACTTGTGGTTGCTCGGATATTCCCATCAATCATCAAACCATCGCCCAAGATTTGAATTCCTCGCGGGAGGTGATTTCTCGGTTGCTGAAAAAAATGGAACAGCGAAACATGCTCGTATTGCACCGCAATCACATCGAAATCAAAGGGAACTGGATTTCGAGGGTGTAATTCCCCAAGGGCTTTGCGTACTAGCGCACCAAGGTTACATTGCCAGAATAGCGCTGAATTTCGTTTTCAGGGTTCTTGAAGGTGGCATCGTAAATGTACACACCGCCCATCACCAATTCATTGTTGATGCGACCGTCCCATAATTTGGTTTGGTCGGTTGATTCAAAAATGATTTCACCGTAACGGTTGAAGATAATCAATCGGTAATCGGTGACGGTTAATGGCGAGAATAATCCGAATTGGTCGTTTAGGCCCTCGGTATTCGCAGGTGTGAACGCGGTAGGGAACCAGTATAGGGGAATGGATTTGGCCCTTAGACTCAGACTGCTGGTATCAGCACAACCATAATCATTGTCAGCAATCAACGAAACGGTATAGGTTCCATACATATTGTAACTATGAACGGGGTTTTCGGTGATGTCATAGTATCCGTCGCCAAAATCCCAAGTCCATTTGGTGTCGATTCCTGACAGGTTCGTAAAGGTAACGGGCTTCAGCATTTGGGGGTCGAACGGACTGTATTTGAACTTAGAAATCGCCCTGGGGTATACCTGTAAGGGCTGTTGGAAGGTGTCTTTACAGCCGAAGGTGTTTGTGACAATGAGGCGCACAGGAAAGGTGCCAGAATCAGGGTAGACGATGTTTTCATCGCGAAGGCTAGATCTGCGTCCATTGCCAAAATCCCAATTGTAGCTTTGGATGGTACCAGCACCGGCCGTTGACGCATTGGTGAAGGGGAAGTTGACATCTTCACAGTCTGGTTTTACCGCGAAATAAACGAAGGGTTTGTTTGCGATATAAATGGTGCGGTCTATGGTGTCTTTACACAAATTGCTGTTGTAAACGATGTATTTGACTTGGGGCAATCCGGAAGTACCATAATAATGTTGGGGGCTTTTGCCCGTGTATGTGGCACCATCGCCAAACCACCAATATTCTTTGGCAACGAAACCACTACCTGGGGAGGTGAGGGATGTGAATTTAACGGTTGTGTTTTCACAGGTGTCTTCAACCAAATAGTTGGCTTGTGGTGCACCCAAAATATTGATTTTCTTGAATAGGGTGTCGCTGCAACCGGTGGCTGCGGTAACGATCAATCGGGTGTTGTAAATGCCTGCGGGAGAGAAATATCCTATAGAAGAATCACCGCTGCCGTTGTTACCGTTTCCGTAAGACCAGCTCCAACGGATGAGCGTATCTTGGGCAACCGTTGATTTATCTACGAACAAAACGCTGTCTTTCTCACAAGCTCCAGTGGTGGTGAAGTTGGCGATCGGACAGGGCGTGGTATCGCTGAGGGTCCAAATGCCACTAAAGTTCACACCAGCATGCAACAACAGCGTGTTGTTACCGGCATTTACCCTTGATTTTACGGGGTATCCCCATTTGTTGGCGGTGCTATTCCAAGATATCGCACCCATGTTGGCTTCTTGGATGGTGTTGGTGCCTGTATTGTGCTCGGGATCGAGGTAAGAGAATCCCAGTGATATTTCTGGTTTGGTGGTATAACCGCCATCCTGAATCACCCAGAAACGATCGAGCATCCTACGGGCGTTTTCGGTGCCATATTCATTTTTGACATGGGGTACGCCAAACGGCAAAGGACGGTTGTTTGGCAGAGATGCTGTTGGTGTAGGGTAGGTGGCGATGGTAACGAATCCTGAGTCTACCATTTGCAATCCCACGTTCTTCACATTGTAATCAAAGGGAATATCTGTGCCAGCCGCGGTTTGGAATGGCACGCGGTATTGAGGGCCCACACCAGCATCGCGGAGATTCCATTGTACAAACCCATATCCAACTGATGGGAAGGACTCTGATAGTATGCCGCCTGTGGTTCTGCTAATCGCGGTTTCAGAGCGATTGTTGATGATCAATTTACGTCCGTTCAGGTTTAGCTGTCTATCGAACAGATTCAATTTTCCTGTTCCACCACTCTTATGTCCACCACCCACCAAGATATTCGTTTGAAGGGTAGGGTTGGCGCTGCATTTAAGGTCTAGTGCTGGGAATGCTGTGATGTTTGTGCCGAGGAAAGATTGTGCAGCACCTTTGAGGACAACATTGCCGTTGTTGGTCATAAAAATGGCGCCCGCAGAATTGTTGATCCAGTTGCCAGTGAATGATAGTTCTACATCGCCATTGAAGATCATTCGTGAAACGCCTTGGGCTTTGTAATTGCCTTGAGGTCCTTGAATGACGATAAAGGTTCCGTTGTTGGCCACTACATGCGCACCATTATGCACCCATCCTTGGGCTTGTGACAGCCAAGTAATGGAGAAACATAAGTAGGCAAAGAGGTGCTTTTTCATGATGGTAAGCAACGCTTATTTTTTGTTTTCGAGTTCGGTTAAACGACGCATCAGCTCCTCATTTTGTTTTTTCAACAGTTCGATTTGGCTTTGTTGTTCTTGAATCGCTTTAATCATTGGAACCACAAATTCACTGTAGCGCAATCCGTAGAAGTCGTTTTCGTTTTGGGCTTTGTCGACCCCTGAGAAATCGTAACCGATTGATTTAGCGGCTTTTTCTACATCTTGGGCGATGAAACCGGTGAAGCGCACCTGGCTGTTGGGGTTGTTGCCGGGGGGTGTTTGCGCAGACTCAGGGGCGTTCTTGGTGGCTTTGTTAAGACCTTCAAAATCAAAGTTGTAAGTAACGGGTTCCAATTTCAAAATGAAATCAAGACCAGGTACATTTTTCTCAATGTTCTTCTTGTAACGACCGTCTGATAGGTTTGTCCAACCGGCAAATCCACCGATTGAGGTTACTCCGTTATTACCGATTCGCACTTGGTTATTGCCCGTAGCTTGGGCTTGGAAACCCAATACGGTGGTGTTGGTTAACGCACCGTTGTTGGCGCTTGCCTGGAATCCTACTGCGGTGTTGTTGCCGCCTGTGCTTGTTCCCCAACCTGCCTGATATCCCACGGCTACGTTGTTGTTGGCGGTAGTATTGCTTTGCAACGCGGCATAACCCACGGCGGTATTATTTCCACCGGTACTACTGGATGCCATGGATGCATATCCGATAGAGGTGTTTAAGTTACCGGTGGTGTTGGCATCCAACGATTGGTAGCCCAAAGCGGTATTATAAGATCCGGTTGTGGTTCTTAACATAGATTGGTATCCCACAGCAGTATTTCTTCCTGTATTTGCGTTACCATTGTTAAAAGCTCTCAAAGCGCCAGAACCGATTGCCACAGTGAATTCTACGGTGGTAGCCGTTCTTAGTGCTTCATAACCCATTGCGGTGTTATTTCCCCCGGTAGTGTTGGCATTCATCGAAAGTGTACCCACCGATGTGTTTGCTGAGCCCGAGGTATTTGCCGTGGCGGAGGTACTACCCATGGCGGTATTGTTTGTACCAGTTGTGTTCGCGGTGAGAGATCTGTAACCTAATGCGCTATTATCTGTAGCTGTGCTATTGCTTGTTAATGCTTGATAGCCAATTCCTGTATTGTTTGCGCCGCTTGTATTGGTAGCGAGGGCTTCGCTGCCCAATGCACTGTTGAAACTGGCTGTGGTGTTGGCCTTCAAAGCGGCATTGCCCACAGAAACGTTGTCTGACCCTGTTGTATTCGATGATAATGAATAGACTCCATTGGCAGTATTCTTGCTTCCTGTAGTATTTATTTCCAATGCAGATGAACCCAATCCAGTGTTCAAGTTACCGGTCGTATTTTTGTTTAATGCAGCAAAACCCACAGCAGTATTGTCGTCGGCAGAGATGGCCGTAGTCAAGGCTGTATTACCAAATGCGGTATTCCTGCTGCCCGTGGTGTTTTGACTTAAGGTTTTTGAACCCATGGCTGTGTTGCTGCTGCCGTTGGTGTTCGACTGCAAAGCAAGGAATCCGAGGGCGGCGTTGTTGCTTCCCAAGTTGTTTGCCATCAGTGATTTACTACCAACCGCGGTGTTGAAAGACCCTTGTCCGGCACCAGCTCCAACACCATTGAAATATAGCGCAGAATCTCCCACAGCAACCAAGTTGCCACGAACGGTGTTGCTGTACAAGGCGCCCATACCTACGGCTACATTGCTATATCCCGTAGTGTTTTTATTTAAGGACTCAAAGCCTACTGCCGTGTTGTTATTTCCTTTTGTGGTGGTGTTTGAAGCAGCAAATGCACCCAAAACGGTGTTGTTGATGGAGGCATAGCTTGTGTATAAAGATTGGTAACCCACAGCGGTGTTGTTATTTCCTGTGGTGTTCAATGCCGCAGAATACATACCCATGGCTGTGTTGCCGTATCCAGATGAATTGTATGCCAATGTATAAAATCCATTGGCGGTATTGTAGTAACCGGAGGTGTTGTAATACATAGAAGCATATCCAATCGAACTGTTGTAATTGCCGTAGGTGTTCGACGTCATGGCATACATACCAATGGCAATGTTATAATAGCTGCTATTGGCTCTGCGCAGAGCTTCATAACCCAGAGCGATGTTTCCGTAGTTGAATGTACCAGACTCCAGAACGCGTTGACCCACGGCGATGTTGTAACTGCCCGAACGGTTGCTGAACATGGTTTTTGGTCCTATAGCAATATTCTCCACACCTTGGGTGCTACCGGGCGAAGAGATACCATTTGAATTCAAAGCATCTGTACCGATGGCGATCAAATCCGCTTTGTTACCGGTTGCTTGTGACATTGCATTCAATCCGATAGCCACGTTCTGTGATCCATTGCTGGTGGGGTTAGATTTGGTACCCAGCGAAATGTTGTCGTTGCTGGGGTTGATTTCACCGGCCCAGGTATTGTTGGTCCTGAAACGCAGGGCTTTGTTATCCTTCGTTCCAATAAAATGCTTGGTTTCGTCGGTGCCAGAGTTTCCCTGTATTCTCCAACTCCATAGGGTGTCGGTCTTATTCAAAAAATTGGTGGCAATGGTACTTGCGGATGTAATTTGTCCTTCCGCGTTGATAGTTACAACAGGAATAGAATCCATTGCGCCATATTTTCTCGCCACAACGCCGGTGGGTTTCAGGTCGATGGTTCCTTTGCCTTGGATAAATCCTCCGGTTAAGCCTTTTCCTGCGGTGATAGAACGCATTACGGGTACCCATTTGGTTTGTTCGTAATACCAAAATCCCACGGTATCATCGGTTTGGTATATCAACAATCCGTTCGCTGGTGAGGCGATCAGCGATTTTTGTGCTTTCGACAAACGCGGAATCAACAATCCTTTGGTGGATGTATTAATGTCCAACATGGCTGATGCATCTGGGTTTGTGCCAGTTTCATTGATGCCGACATTCTGACCGAAAGAATAGGTGGTAAACAGACTGATTATCAGAGAGAAATAGGCTTTTTTGAGTAATGATTTTTCCATCCTTACGTATTTAGGGTGGCTAATATACGATGAAATCATAAAAAACAAGGGTTTGGTTCATGTAATGGGTTGAAATGTGGCATGTTACTAAGTTTTCGATGAGTAGTGTTAAACAAGTCTGAACAATGTTGAAAATTGTCCGTTTTTGCTATTAATTTGCAGTACTTATGAAAAAGAATAGTTTCAAATTGGGTACCTACGCTGCTTTGTTGGTGGCCGGTATTTCTGTTTTGGCATTGGGTGGTTGTGAAGACGAGCCCGTAGCGCCCAAATTGCCTACAACTTCTGAGAAGATTTGCGCAAACAATTGGGAGATTTCTTCATTGCCTATTGAACCAGCTTTGGATTTGGGTGGTGGCATTAAGTTGACCGACTACATGCAGATGATGCAGGACTGCGAGAAAGATAACTACTTCAAATTTGCCGATGTGGCGGGTGCGAAAACCTATGTGAATTTCGAAGGTTTGTTGAAGTGCGATCCAGCAGATGCCGATACCACAATGGGTGTTTGGGCATTGAGCGCCGATGAGAAATCATTTGAATTGGATGGCGAAAAGTTTAAGTTGGTTTTGATTGACGACAACAACATGCATATCCGTATGGATAGCTTCTTGCAGAACTCAAGCATTACTTTCAAGTTCAAGAAAAAATAATATTGTCTCATTGATAGACAAAAAAGGGGCGCATGGCGCCCCTTTTTTTATGGCTGTGTACTCGGAATCGAGGATGGTGGGAGTGTGAATGTAGACAAAGGCGGGATGGGATTTGTAAATCTGCGTGCTGAGTGATATCTTTGCACCGCAAATAACCAATCTACTTTCCACTTTAAATCGTTATTTGCATGTCACTCCAAAACCATTCTAAAATTGCTCTCGAAGGCCTCACATTTGATGACGTCTTGGTTGTTCCTCGTTACTCAGAAGTGTTGCCCCGCGATGTAAATACATCGGTTCAACTTACAAGAAAACTGCGTTTGAACATTCCTATCATGGCGGCTGCTATGGATACGGTAACCGAGAGTGGAATGGCCATCGCCATGGCAAGAGAGGGTGGAATCGGCATTATTCACAAAAACATGACCATCGCCCGTCAGGCCGAGGAAGTGAAAAAAGTGAAGCGTTCTGAAAGTGGAATGATTATGGAGCCCGTAACCTTGAGTGCGGATGCGAGTTTGAACGAAGCGGTGAAGTTGATGCGCGATCACAAAATTGGTGGAATTCCTGTGGTTGACGTCAATCAAGTATTGAAAGGCATCATCACAAACCGCGATTTGCGTTTCGAAAAAGACCTCGACAAAAAAGTGAGTGAGGTCATGACAAAAGAAAATTTGATTACGGCAGAGTTGGGTACCGATTTAAAAGGTGCTCAGGCGATTTTGGAGAAATACAAGATTGAAAAATTGCCCATCGTTGATGCCGATAATAAGTTGGTGGGGTTGATCACCTTCAAGGATATTCAAAAAGTAAAAAACTACCCCAAGGCATGCAAAGATGCGCATGGTCGTTTGGTGGTAGGTGCTGCTGTGGGCGTAACTGCAGATACATTGGAGCGTGTAAGCGCGTTGGTGGCTGTGGGGGTCGATGTGATTGCGATTGATACGGCGCACGGACATTCTAAAGGGGTGATTGACGAAGTGAAGCGTGTGAAAGCTGCTTTCCCTGATTTGCAAATTATTGCAGGTAACATTGCTACGGGTGCGGCCGCGAAGGCCTTGGCCGAAGCGGGCGCCGATGCGGTAAAGGTGGGTGTTGGTCCGGGTAGTATTTGCACAACCCGTATCATCGCCGGAATCGGTATGCCTCAGTTGAGTGCCTTGATGGAAGCGGCCCAAGCCCTGGAGGGTACGGGTGTTCCTGTGATTGCTGATGGCGGTATTCGCTACAGTGGTGATATCGTAAAGGCATTGGTTGCTGGTGCTAATGTAATTATGGCTGGTGGCCTGTTCGCTGGTACAGAAGAAGCGCCTGGCGAAACAACCTTTTTTGAGGGCAGAAAAGTAAAGAGCTACCGTGGAATGGGCAGTATCGAAGCGATGAAAGACGGTTCAAAAGATCGCTATTTCCAAGATGCTGAAGAAGAGGTGGCCAAGTTGGTGCCCGAAGGCATCGTGGGTTCAGTGGCTTATAAAGGTCACGTTGCCGAGGTGCTTTACCAATTGGTGGGCGGTATCCGCGCGGGAATGGGCTATTGTGGATCTGCGACCATCGATGAGTTGCAAACCTCAAAGTTTGTGCGCATCACCAATGCGGGTATGCGTGAAAGCCATCCCCATGACGTGGCAATTACCCGTGAAGCTCCGAATTACAGTCGTTAAGTCGACCTGAATCTCACACGATTCTGTTTTTTCAAATCGCCGCAACGAAGCGGATTAAGTATCTTTGTCCCATGCAAAGATTCAAACAACGTTTTTCGCTTGTCATGATGGTCGTGATGACCATTACAGTATTTGCGATAGGATGCGGAACTACGTCTGTCAGAGGCAAAAGGAAATTAACCGTTGCTGCGTCTGATCATGTAGGCGGTGAGTCGGTGGGATTTCGCGTGGCGTTTTACAATCTAGAGAATTTGTTTGATACGGTTGACGGTCCAAACGACGATGCCGAATTTTTACCGGGCTCTGAGAGTCGTTGGAACAGTGTGCGATATCAGAACAAGTTAAATAACATGTCGAAGGTGATCGACAGCATTGCGCCCGATATTTTGGGGGTGGTGGAAGTGGAGAATGCGTTTGTGTTGGAAGATTTGCGCAAACATTGCCGTTCGATGCAAAATTCACCTTCAGGGGATACCGAGAACGACGTTAGAAAGCCATTGGGTTCAGATTTTGAGATAGTGCACAGGGAATCTCCAGATGCACGTGGGATTGATGTGGCGTTGATTTATAATCGCAAGAAGTTTTATTCTACAGGGGTGTATATGACGCGGGTGACATTGGCCGATGGGTATGCTACCAGGGATATCATGCGGGTGCATTTGGTAGAGCGACGTACGGGCGATTCATTGGCGGTGTTTGTGAACCATTGGCCTAGTAGACGAGGCGGCGCGGCCAGTGCGGCAAGCCGCATGGCCGCCGCCGCTGCACTGTCACAAACCCTGCACAACAACCCAACCATCCCCGCAAATTACCTGCTGATGGGCGACTTTAACGATGATCCTGAGGATGTTTCAATTACGGAAGGACTCAATGCGGGTGATGCCTATCACCCCATCGTGAACTTGGCCTATGTTGCTCGGGCCAAGGATAGTACTATAGGAACACTGGCATGGCATACCGGCTGGAATATGTTTGATCAAATCATGATTAGCAGGTCCCTCTATTTTGCCAATTTGCACAATCACGAACCCATCGTGCCCAATAGCACTACCGCACAAGATCCCCAAATTCAAGTATACAAACGCCCATGGATGCTGCAACACGATGGCAATAAATACGATGGCTGGCCGTTGCGCACCTTCGCGGGCAAGAAGTACATGAATGGATTTTCAGATCACCTGCCGGTTTATACCGATTTGGTACTGGTGCATCGCCACTAATCGTAACGCTAAGCCCAAATAAAAAAGGGGCTGGAATGTATCCATTCCAACCCCTCAATCGTGCAGTATCGCACAGAAAATTATTGCATACAAGCCTTTACAAACTTCACAAACAAAGGATGTGGGTTGGCAACCGTACTCTTGAGCTCAGGGTGGAATTGTACCCCAACAAAGAAAGGATGGGTTGGGATTTCAACGATTTCCGCCAAGCCCGTCTGAGGATTGGTGCCCGTGATCCGCATGCCCGCCTCTTCAATCTGCTTTTTGTATGTGTCGTTGAATTCATAACGATGACGGTGTCTCTCGCTAATCAACGACTTGCCATAGGCCTTGTAGGCTTTTGAGTCTTTGTCTAATTTGCAATCGTAGGCCCCCAAGCGCATGGTACCGCCTTTTTGGGTGAGGTCTTTCTGTCCGTCCATCAAGTCAATCACAGGGTAGGGCGTATTTGCATCCATCTCGGTACTGAAAGCACCGGTCATGTGGCATACGTTTCTGGCAAATTCAATCACTGAGCACTGCATGCCCAAGCATATTCCGAAGAATGGGATGTTGTTTTCACGCACGTATCTGATGGCTTCTAATTTTCCTTCAATGCCGCGGTGTCCGAAACCCGGAGCCACCAATACGCCATCAAACCCAGCCAATTTCTTGGCGGCATTTTCGATGGTCAACATTTCTGAGTGAACATAGGTCACTTTTACTTTGCATTCGTTGCTAGCACCTGCATGGATGAAGGCCTCATTGATGGATTTATAGGCATCTGGCAATTCTACGTATTTACCTACCAAAGCGATGTTAACCTCCGACTTTGGATGCTCTAACTTGAACAAGAAATCACGCCATTGATCGAGGTTGGGTTCGTTTTTGGTGCTGAGCTTCAATTTGGTTAAGACCACTTTGTCGAGCTTCTCCTTCAACATCGCCAAGGGGGCTTCGTAGATGGTTTTCAAGTCCATCGCCTCGATAACGGCATTGGGTTGAACGTTGCAAAACAAGGCCAATTTTCTGCGTATTTCAGCCGTGATAGGTCGCTCTGTTCTACAAACCAACACATCGGGTTGTACACCCAATTCCAACAATTGTTTCACACTGTGTTGTGTGGGTTTGGTCTTCAATTCTCCTGCGGCGCTGAGGTAAGGGATCAAGGTTAAGTGCACGACCAATGCATTTTCATGTCCTTCTTCCCACAATAACTGACGCATGCTTTCCACATAGGGGAGCGATTCGATATCGCCCACGGTGCCACCAATTTCAGTAATAACGATATCAAATTCACCGTTCTCACCCAAGATTTTCATCCTGCGTTTGATTTCATCGGTGATGTGTGGGATCACTTGTACGGTTTTGCCTAGGTAGTCGCCCCGACGCTCATTTTCAATGACGGTTTGATACACACGACCTGTGGTAACGTTGTTGGCTTGTGAGCTGGGGACGTTCAAGAATCGCTCGTAGTGACCGAGATCGAGGTCGGTTTCGGCGCCATCTTCTGTAACATAACATTCACCATGTTCATAGGGGTTGAGGGTACCTGGGTCGACGTTAATATAGGGGTCGAATTTTTGGATGGTGGTTCTGAAGCCACGGGCTTGTAAAAGTTTTGCCAATGATGCGGCAACGATGCCTTTACCCAATGATGATGTTACGCCCCCCGTAACAAAGATGTATTTAGCTTTTTTCATGATGATTTTCCCTTGCGGGAAGGTGATGTTACGGGATACAAAATTAACAATTCGGTGATGGCGTATGGGGAAATTAATTCGGTAGTTTTCAAC
>JACCDP010081831.1_pt1 | contig 27297 bp, 23 predicted proteins | sample 7445841 | NCBI WGS metagenome assembly JACCDP01 (sample SAMN15323441, study PRJNA562643) | freshwater metagenome | isolation source: river surface water | place: USA:Blue River Watershed | collected 2017-08-17 | reverse complement strand
GCATGACTCCTTTCGACCCGAGAGCAAACGAACCGTCGACAACATATCAATTTCTATCTACCCTTAATGATATCCCCGGACCGTCACCGCCATACAGCCCGACGACCGTCCAACATTGTTTCAGATTCACCAAATGGTGGAGAAACAGTCCGAATTGCGTTCGTTAATCCAGATAGTTGAAAAAAAAAGACGAACACGATATCCCACGCGTGCTCCGGGTCCGGAATGTCCCATCCTTTTTTTTTCTTTTTTTTATTAAAGCACGCTACCTCCCCCAGAACAGCGCGGAGCTCCTGTCCATTCTTCATTGACGCCTCCACAAAATTTCAGGTCTAGAGATCGCAATTTTAGGAAAACAAAAACACAGCCTACGAACGCGAAAAGGCAAAGTTGATGATGAAATAAAATTTCACAGACCCCGTCGAGTTGATTGACGGTAAAAAATGTGACAAATCCATTTTGGCAACCGTTCATCTAACTGTCAAGCGCGGATTTCGAATGACTCAACTCTTTAAAAGGGGCTCCAGTTCAATTCTCTTCCCACTTCGCCAAAGGAAAGAGATGAAAGGAAAATAAAACGTCTGTTTGGTTGGGTGATATTGAAATTGTTCATCAGTTTGACTACCCATATAAAAAACATAAAAAAGTGAAAAATGTCTCATGCAATGAAGTTTCCCAACGGCAAAAAAAAAACCGCGATTACAAAAACCGGATTCCGGATGACTAAGGACGAAATGACAAAAGCGGCAGAAATCGCATCAAAAATCGACAATCCATTCCCACTCATGCCGCGAAGAAATTCGTCATTGTCTTTGTCTTTAAAAAAAAAAGCTTCAGAGAAGCCACCCTATGTTGACATAATTTCGAACGTTGGCGATGGAGGCACCACCAATCATTCGAAAACGAGGAGCTCAATTGCACAAGGCCGCAAAAGTGTATTGGAGCGATTCTCATCTGAACTTCAAAACAATTACCTCATGATTATCTTGTTTTCGGCCGTCTTGATGATTGCTTCTATTTACTTCTGGTTTTGTCATTTGAAAAACAAAAAAGGAGCGACGACGACGACGACGAAGACGACGACGACGACGACGACCACCACCGCGAATCGTCAATGTGCGCCTGTTTCCTTCAATTCGTCGTCAGTCGACACTCCCTCTTTCAATTCCAGTCTTTCAAATCCGAGTGTTGAAAATATTATAAATTCTTTTCCGGAAACGCAAAAAGTCAACCAAAAGCCCGAAGTGAAAACGGGACATTATTCAACAAAACAACAACGAAAACGAAAACCCTTCGGAGAAGTAGACCGAAAGAGTGCTCTTATCGTCGTCGATTTTCAAGTTTGTTTTTCGGATTCGTCCTTAGGGTCACTGCCGATTAAAGGCGTTGATGCAATCGCCGAAATCATCAACCGAACATCAAAATTGTTCGATTTTGTCGTAGCGACGAAACTGGCGTTCCCGCCAAACCACGTGTCATTCGCATCCCAACACAAAAATGAAAAACCATTCGACGTTGTTTCGACTGATGAATGGGGAATGCAGATCTTGTGGCCAGCGCACTGCATTCAAGGAACAGAAGAAGCCCAACTTCACCCATTTCTGGATATCCCACATGTTGCGTTGATTTTGAACCGCGGTTTCAGACGTGAATCTGTGCCTCGTTCAGCATTCAAAAATGCCGACAATAAATCAACTGGGTTAGCCGAATTGCTGCGAAGTCAAAATATCGACACGGTGTTCGTTTGCGGATTGATCTATGATTTTGCGGTTGGAAACACTGCTATTGATGCAAAAGAAGGAGATTTCGATTGTTTTCTGCTCGACGACGCGACGATTGCAATCAATGTTGGCGGGACTCGGGATAAAATGAAAGAAACTCTTGCCCTAGCGGGTGTTCAATTCATCAATTCCGACTCGCTTTTCAAGTCTCAGTCTTAATAATCTACCGTATTATGATCTGATGAGTCAAAACTTTCCGCGAAAAATTGAAACGGGAAGCCATTCACCAACATCCTCTTGCAAAAACGCTGCATCTCTCGTCATTTTATTTTCGAAATGATTCTTTTCCTGTTTTTCCTGATTTTCTTTTTTATTTTGCCCTTCCGAAAAAGGCAGAAAAACGTTTCCAATCTCAGCCAAAGAGAAAACGTTTTCTGGAGACTGAAAACCGGAATTATTGATTCGAGAATGGATCATCTGAGTTTGTTTTGGCGTTAACGCCACATACTGTTGGGACTCGTTGTACCAAACGTATTTCTGATTGTTTTCATTTAAAGGATGATGATAAATTAAAAACGGTTTCTTGGCCCTCCTTGATGGTTCGACACGTCCTGTGTCTGGGTCGTACGTCGGACTGTCAACCGACGGACTCCGAAACTTAGTCAGGAACTCGTGTTGTAACTGTTCAATCTCCCTTTCCCGACTTTCTCGCTCATTTTTGTCCTGATAGGCTCTGAGCGATTCAAACTTTGGAATCTCTACATCTTCTTCTACGATCGGACTAACAACTTGCTCTTTCGATCCAACCAACGGTGGTGAAAAATCGCTAAAAAAGCGAAAAGCGGAATATCCCGTGAAAAAAACAAATGCCCAGGCAAAAACCTGCATTATCTGCGAAAAAGCTGATTGTTTTCTTTCATTTTCAACCTTTTGAAAAGAATCATAAAACAAATAGAAAACTGCCACACTGATTGCCAAAATGATAATGTTCTGAGTTGCGAAACGATCGCTCAATCCCACATTACTTGACATTTCAATTTATTTGTCACCTCATTAGTGAAAACGAATGACAATTGCCTGCACAACATTCATGTCAATTTCATTGTATGAAATTTGATTGAGCGGATTTGCTTGAATGTTTTTTTCCTTCTCGTCATCAGTCGTCGGTGCTCGTCTTGTGACTTCTTCAACGTCATTTTCGGAATTTGAATGCTGATTTTCTGTTTTTATTTCGGTGCCCAGTTCCATGTATTTGGGCATCGTTTTCCACATAGTGGAATTTGGTTTTCGGTTTTTTTTTTTTTTCTTCAGACAATTTTGTTTTCAGCGAAGCCGCCGGCTTCGTATTTGAGAACGCTGATAATCTGAGAAATTATTGCTTCACGTCCGGCCTCTCAAATTAAACGATTAAGCATTTTTCTTTTTCGTGACATCATTGAAAGATTCATGTTGACTCGAGATTGCGGTTGCCGAACCAATTTTATTTTTTTTTTGCAATTATTTCCGAGATCAATTTTAGGATCGACGTGTCACGTGAACCAGCTTTTTTTCCAGTTTTTGACAGACCAGCCTGATTTCGTATGTTGCATTTTTGATCATTGATCTTTCGGTTTTCTGTCATCATTTCTCTCCGTCTTCTTCGTTTTCCAACTGCCACTGCGCCACTCCCGTTCGTTTTCAAAACATTTCCTTTTGATTTCCGTTTCAGTTTGTCCCTCCCACTCTTTTTCATGCTAGTGTCAGTTTCATATCCACTGTCAGAATCGCTTCCAGTGTCGTACCCACTGTCAAAGTCATATTTTTTTCTCACATTTCTTCTTGAAACATTTCGTCGACCTAGTGTAGCAGCAACAGCGGCGGCCGTCAATAACAATCCGAATTCAGCCATGCTGCAGTTGAATATTTTTGTAGAACAAATTTATTTCTTTAATGAACATCCAAAACAAAAAAAAAACCCAATGAACATTTTTTTTTAAAAAAAACAAAAAAACCAAAAAAACCAACAAAAAGAAGACATACCTGCATCTCACAAATGTACACAAAGACGAAAGACACCAGAAAAAAAAGTGTGGATTGGGCAACCGAAAAAACAAACGAGAGAACCAGTCGATTCGGGAAAATGTTGTGTCACATTCGAGACGAATTTAAGAACAAACCAAATGAAGAACACGACAATGACATGCCGGTGTCCACCGATCGATTAACCGAAAACTTTTTCACATACAAAAAACAAGACAAAGGTTCCCAAGAAGTGACAGTCATTTTCGGCGTTTTCATCCTTTTTTCAGCCGGGTATTTCATAGCTAGTTACTTTCTCAACGCCGGATCAATGTGGTAGACACAAACGCTAAAGAAAAATCTTTGATTAACCTAGGACAATCAAATACAAAATCATCACATCAATGCATGATTTTGTTGCGATATTTCTGAACCTGACCGATATTTTTCAAAAGTGTCCGGAAAGACTTGTATGATAAATGACGGAGTCGACTTGATCTCGAGGTTTTTTTTTCACAAATCATTTTCGACTGCTTGTTGAGAGCGACAAAATGGCTGATTTTTTCGAGAACCAAGCAAGAAAAAAAAAAATAATTTCCGAACAATGCACGTTTCAATTCCCCTTTAAGATCAGCGATCCAAGAATTGTCGGCAATTTTCAATGACATATGACAATGAAGACATTCTTCTAAATCAAAAGCTTCAGAAGCGCAAAAAAAACAAAACTGTCTCCAGCAACATGCACTGCGCAGAAAACGATCGAACACTTTTTTTTTGAATTGGAACACGTCATTTTTCTGGGAAATGATTGAAATTCGCATATTGCGACAATTCACACAAATATTTTCTAATTCCTCAATTCGATTTTGAAAACAACCAAAGGTGCCCTGTTTTGCATTTTTCCCCGATGTCAGTTCGTCGTTGGGTTCATCGTCAACTCCTTTATTTTCCTCACTGTCTTTATTCACAATTTCTTCAACAACTTTCATTTCTCCATTTGTTCTCATGCGAGCCATCGTGCTGTCATATTCTTCGTCTTCCTCTTTTTTTCGTTTCTTGGAAACAACGCCTTTCTTTTCGCCAACAACATCGTGCACGTGTCGAGAAAATTTCAACGTCTTCCCTTTTGAGTGTTTCGTCTCTTTATTAATTTCCGAAAAATTTGCCTCTCTTCTGGAAACCGCCCAAACGCTGCTTTCAGACGACTCTCCAGCGTTGAAACCTATTTGACCTAAAAAGTCACGTTTTCTCGGAATTGTTGTTTCAGGTTTGTTGCGAGAATGACTCATGTTTGCGACCGAGCACTTCCCACTTGTGTGGGCGTAAAACGAATCAGGTTTCAGATGAGGAAACGCCGTTTGATGGTTTTCGGAATCTCGATGGGCGTTTTCCGAAACTGAATTTTCATTTCGTGCGCGTCTCGTCAACACTGAGTCGTGACGATCGTTCGACCATTGACGACTGTTGACTCTCACCAACATTACCGGAGAAATTTTCTTCATGTTGCTTTTCAAGTGTGCAGTGGGTATTGTATTGTGTGCAGTCGAATGAGGCAATTGAAGACAAGGAAACAAATCTGTTGTCAGTGGGCTTTGGAACCGAACACGTTTCACCGTTTGTTTTTTGGAAGACGACAGATTTTCAGATTCGACGTCGTTGTTGTTCTCCATCAATTGTGAAACTGAACGATCTTGATCGTGATCAGATAAATTCAATAGTTTGTCCTTCCTTAATATCAGTTGCCGGTTCATTTCAGTCATCGCCATGAACGCCGCCTGTTTTTTTTTCATTAAAGGATTTTGAGAGTCGCAGTGATGATTTGAAATTTTGCTATCGCCAAATTTCGAAGAGGAGACATCATCGGAAAGACGGCTGCGTTCCATTGCGTTGAGTCGATTGACGAGAAATTGTAAAAGAAGCAAAACCAGCGTTTGATGAGTTGTCGGAGCCGTTGCACTTTCCCAAAAAAACAATTTGAATTCAACCTAAAAATGCAATTGGACAGAATGAAATAAACTGTGTTAAAATGAAACTGTCAACTGTGTAAAACGGAGTTTAAACCCACAGAAATTGCTTTTTACGATAACAGGCTCCAGATTGCCGAAAACGAACACGGGGAACATGTAGACAGCTGGACAAATGGCGCACGAATGGGATCTTTCCAAGTGAATCATGGTGCTTTTGAACGCCCACTGTCGAGTGACATGGATATCTAATTTTTCCAGACGGACATGAAACAAAAAAAAAAGAAAAATGAAACCCAAACACGAAACAATAACAAAAAAACAAAAACAAAACCGAAAACCATCAATGGAGAACGACATAAAAAAATGACAATTACAATACAAGGGGTCGATCTCCGTCAATGCCAACTGCGAAACTTCACATCGGAATGCCAACGTCATGCATAATTTTGAAAAAAAAAATACATAATTTGAAACAGCAATTCCGCCAAAATGAATGATCAGACAAAATCGTGATGTCGTTAAAAATGAAGTTCACAATCGATCTGTTGAAATTCAACGCATTTTCATTCAAGTGATTTTTTTTTGTTTTTTTGCTTTCGATCAAGCGTTGATGGTCAAGGCGAAAACGACCAAGATGGAGATGACGAACGCCGTGTCCGTGCGGATGAATTATTTCTCTTCATTGATGTTGAACCGATTCGAACTCCTTTGTATGCTGTTTTGTCCGTGTCAGCAAAAGAGTAAAGTTTGCCCTGTTTTTGAAAATCAAGAACGAGACGGGGACATAGATCAGAAAGGTCGTTCATTATCAAGTTTGGAACTTGTAACAGAATGACGTTGTCCTCTAAAACAGAGTTTGGAAACGATCTTTGAATTGTTTGGCCTAATTTAACGTGATGATTTTCATCCGCAATATCAGAAATCGGAATACATATTTTGAAAAAATTTGGCCAATCGGAAATTGCACGAGGAGACGCAGATTTGGAAAAAAGCGATACAATATATTCATTCTCGAAAATGACTATCGGCTCGGAATTGAAAACCTTTTGCCATTTGCGACACACTTTAATTGTGGTCGAGAGCAATGAATTAGGTTGTTGACAGAGTACATCATCCAATAAAACGTCGACTCCAAAGTCATCCGATTGAAATCCGCCATCAGTTAGACCAAGATAACACATGGCGACTCGATCTGCAAATGAAGCTCTCGTGGAGGAAATGTCGCTACTCAGTGCCACCGTCGCGGCTGGAAGGAGTAAAACGTAATCAAAGTGAAAGTTGATGGCAACTTGTCTCAAAATTGAATCGTGATTGTTCGTGAACGGATCGAATTTTCCAACAAAAAGTCCCAATTTCAAAGGTGATCCATCTACCGTCGACACGAGTGAGGGTGTGAAGGACATCCTTGTGACGAAATCGCGGGTGTATCCAAATCCATCGTATTTCCACATGACGTTGTCTGACGTCATGTAAATCAAACCTGAATTTTTCTGAGAAATGGAAGGCAGAAATGTACTTTGTGGATCATTTGGATTGAAAGAAGGCGACCAAACAAGAACATAAACCGATGAATTTAAGTGGCGGCCGGAAGACAATTCTGTTTTTCGCGACAAATTTGAAGAAACGTCATCGGCGACTGCAGATGTGCCAGTCGAATTGCATCCCCGCCAAGAATCTTTGAAAGCAGTGCACAAATGTTGACGGTTGAAATATGGTTGGAGAGGTGAGCAATGAGGAAATCGTTTGTTGCACGATATGAGACAATCTGGTTCCGGATGAAGAATTGGATGGCAATTTGGTCCAGGACACGAAGAAGAACACGAAGGACACGGTGGACACGGTTTAGCTATCGGACATGGCGGGCACGGTTTAGCTATCGGACACATGCAACAAAATTTCTGATTGATTGGAATGGCCTGGGATTTGGTTTTCTTTTTTTTTGATTTATATTTTGCCGATTGTTGGTGAACCGATGTGTCGTTTGCCGATTTTGAAGGAGATGATGATAGATTGCTGGTGGATTGTGATCCGTCAAAGTACCAAACATTTTCTGTTGTCTTTCCAGAAGAAGAAAGAGGTGACAACGAATATTCATCGGTGTTGTCGAGATGAACCTGTTGGGCGTTTCCGGTTGAAGTGATGGGAACACCGGCAGGAAAAGGTTGAGAAGGCTGATCTGAAGGGAACACTGGGCCGCTCGGAAAAGGTTGAGAAGGCTGATCTGAAGGGAACACCGGGCCGCTCGGAAAAGGTTGAGAAGGCTGATCTGAAGGGAACACTGGTCTCGGAAAAAAGGAGGGATCGTAACATGAAGGCTTCGGTGGGAACACTCTTTGATCGCATTTCTTAATGAACGGCTTCTTTTTTGCTTGTGGCGAACACAGTTTTTGATGACTGCAATTGAAATCAACTGGACTTTGGCAATTTGGGAACAAACCGGGCGGCGGTAAATGAATCGGCCGTTTTTTGTTTTGACCACAAGCCACGTTGTCAACAGACAAACACGGGGAACACGATGGCGACGAAATCGTTGATGGTATCAAACTGGAATCCAACAGTGGCGTGTTGACAAGGCCGGTGACACCGCGTTGTTCAGCTGTCGTTTTCGAATTGCTTTTCAATATTGTGGCTGATGTCAATCCGCACCCGTTGATCGAATTTCCATTGAAACAACGGGGTCTTGCGGGAATTGGTCCAGCGTGACATGGCGGCAGCGGGGGTGGAGGTATTGGTGGTGGTGGATCAATGGGAAATATTGGTATCGGTTCGATCGGAGAACAACCACCTGTTGGTTGAGCAGGAGGAATGTTGCAAGATCTCGGACACGCTTGGATGCCGCTGTTGCTTCCCGAAGCACATTGCATCATATTTTGCTTAATGAGGTCAAACGAAGAGGGTCCAAGTGTTCCGTTGCACGTTTGCATATTCATATTTTTTAAAGGCGGGAACACAAAAGGTTGACTTTTGTCTACGCACCGATAAAGCGGATCATGCGGCCGAACTGAATTTTCCTGGATTGTATCCGGTAATGAAGGAATCGGTGACTTATTAAGAAGATCGTTGAAATCTCCGAGATTGACGTTCTTTAATGCATTACTGATTGTCAGAATGTTGCTGTTTGCATCACCGAACGTTTCCACAGGTCCGGAGTGGTTGTCGAACATTGGGACATTTGTCATTTCATTTGAGTCTTTCCATCGCAACCATTTGTCGGTGGAAGTGTCAACATTTTCCATCTTTTCTGTTTCAGGCGCCTTAATGCCAGTTTCAACGGAAAGAGATCGTGTAAATAAATCTTTATTTAATGATTGTCGAAAAACATTTTTGATGTTTCGTTCGGAACTGCATCCTGAACCAAATTGGTCGCGAAGTTGTGATGATGATGATAACAACAATTGCCTGTTTGCAGCTGATTCCGCCTGGATGGGTGCATTTTCTGCATTTAACTCTTGGTTGGCAATCAGTTTCAAGCAACAATCTCGTTCTTGGTTTGGAAGAGGGACAAGTCCTCTTTTTTTTAGATCAGTGAACCGACCCCATAACGACATGAACCAAATCAGTGTGATGAAGAGAAATATTGTGAGACCATAATTCATGCTTTGCAGAGCCGAAACAGGTTCATAATGATCCTCTTCGTCAACAAACATTTGCAGGGCTTTTATTTCATTTCAGAAAATCTGTAATGATATTTGAAGCCACGACCTTGACTTTAATCCGTTCACCGATTGAAGCAGCCTTCGGATTTCACTGACGTGCTTTCCTCCGGCTTCGAGACCGGCTGGGTGAAATGCATTCAATGTGACTTGCGTGCACCTTTATATACAATCGACTGGGCCGCGATGAGACCAATGTGTTCACCTGACACTGTGACTGAATGACATCAAAAGATTCGAGTCCTCGATAGTATAGTGGTCAGTATGCCCGCCTGTCACGCGGGCGACCGGGGTTCGATTCCCCGTCGAGGAGAGACTCTTTAAAAATGTCAAAGCTCAACACACACCCATTACGAGAAATTTTCACTTCCAAATTTTCCAAATTTTCACTTTTACGAATCCTCGTTTTCTTGTTGCAAGCAAACCACTGAACAGTCTTGTTTTCTGTTTTTCATGAAATATTTCAAAAATGACAATTGTGAATTTTAATCATTCGTTTATTCCGGGAGAATCCAAATCCTATTCAAATGTTTCACCATCGTCATCTTTGATATTGTCATTATCGCCATCATTGTCGCCATCATCATCGTCTGCGTGGTTGAAGTCGTCGTCGTCGTCGTCGTCGTCGTCGTCGTCGTCGTTGTCGTCGTCGTCGTCGTCGTCGTCGTCGTTGTCGTCGTTGTCGTCGTTGTCGTCGTTGTCGTCGTCGTTGTCGTCGTTGTCGTCGTGAAAGTAATCCTCGCCGTCCTCGCCGTCGTCGTCATTGAAGTCGTTGTTGAAATCTTTGACATTGTTGAATTCGTCATCATAATCTGAGTCGTTGAATTGACGGTCATCATCAGCAACATCATCATCAGCAACATCATCATCAGCAGCACCATCATCACCCTGATCAAATATTTCATTGTGAAGATCCTTATTGAAATTCACATTGTCGTCGCGTTCCTCTTCTTCATCATCGTCAGCCTGAGAAGTAACAGCGGCCACACCGTCGCCAAAACATTCTTCGCCATTCCCTCCGTCACAATTTTGCAAAAACACATCTTGATTGTCGGATTTCAATCCATCTTGATCATAAAATTCTGCAATGTTGGACGACACTTTTCTTTGATTTGACAATGACTCCTCCGAAAATGCCGATTCATTCAGTGTTTTTGCCTGCCCCCTTTTCCTTTTCATTTTCACGTCGTCATTCCATTGCATCCCTTCACTGGTTGTCGAAAACAACTTTTTTTTGAAATCGTGATTTCGAAATTTGTTTTCCTTTTTTAATCGTTTCTGCTCCATCTTCAAAATTCGGAGTTCTTTTTTGCGTTGCGGAACATTGACAGCCTGTTTTGGTTTTCCATGTTTTGTCGCCGGATGCTCGGATGTTTCGTTTCTCTTTAGTCTCGACGAATTCTTCTGTCTGCAATCTCGAACGATAACTGGAGAATGAACTTGATAGTCTGGGGACCCGACCGGAGACGTGCTATTTGGAAATGTCTTAACGATATTATTCATTAAGTCGCGATTCTTGTCTGTTTCAGGCGCCAGAATGTTTTCGTCTGGACTGATGTTTAGGGTTTTTTTTAAATCAACAAACAAACCGAAGGCTCCGGTTCCACAGAGCGGCGTCTGACAGTTCATGACATTTGCTATGACTCTTCGCATTTCATCCTTTTCAGCTTTCATCGCGCTTTTCACAGCCATGGAATGGGACGCTTCAAAAGAAATTTTGAAAAGGGGACTGGGAACATTTGCAACTGTGTACCGAGTGAAGGACTCTATTCGTCCTGAATACGTCATCTGACTTGCCGTTAAAATGAAATGCCAGATGTTGACATTTGGGATCAATTGTTTGAATTGTCCGAAAAGAAATTTCAAGGCTGCGTCGATCCCCAAAACATTGACTGTGTCCCACAGGTGATTCGTCGAAATTTTTGATGAATCGACGAAAGGAAGTTTGGAAAGATTTTGCAACGATCCACCACACAATTCCAAATACCACACTTCTTCATCAAGATCATCTCTTCGGTCTTCTTCTGTTTTGTGTTTTTCACCGTTGTTTTCACCTACACATTTCTTGTCAAATGGACCGACGCGCCCCTCATCGGACAGGTTTTTTTGCTGGATAATATTCGAGCATCGGCTTTTCATCGGCTGCCGAAATTCAGAAATTATTTTTTTTTTTTTTTTTTTGCAAAAAAAAACCTGAGAAACATCTTCGAAACCGCAAATCACAGTCTGATCGCATTTTGAAACGATTTCTCTCTCAAGGATCAAAATTTTTATTTCCCTCTCCGTAAAATCATTGGTTCGTCGCAAAATTGAAACAGTGTGTTTCACTGACTCTTCTTCAAACCATGAATCCGGAACACACACTACGAAAGGAATTTTGTGATCGGATTTATCAAAACTTGACAAACGCCTGAAATAACAGTAAATATTTGGAACTGCCTTTTCCAATTTTGCTTTCAGCAACCATAAGGGGCTTCGTTTGTCAAATAGTGTTTTCGAAGAAAGGTTGAAAACAATCGCGTTTTCAATTGCTCGACGAGGGAAAAAAGGGGTCGACCGCTCCTTGTGATTTGCATTGTTGTCTTTTTGTTTGGACGACGAAGACTGTCGAACGTTTTTCTCTTTTTCTGTGACATCTCGGACGTCACATTTGTCATTAGTTCCCTTGGTTTTCTGAAAACCGTCTTTTTTCTTAGCTGGTTTCTCATTTCTACTGTTTTCAATTCCACTGTCTTCAAAATGATCAGGATACAAAAAAAGAAATGCTTCAAATTCCTTTTGATGAGTTGAAGAATCGAAACACATTTTGTCATCACTTCCGTGTTTGTCAATCGAGGAAAAAAAAAAAAACTTGTTGTTGTCGTGAAAATGCCCGAACACGGAATGGGCTAGAGATGGTCCGATTCTGTTTTTCAACTCAGTCAAAGTTTTGCACGTCGCAAAATCGGGTATGAGATCTAAAGACACGACCTTAAATTTGATGTTGCGAGATCCGTTCACTAATTCACGCAGTCTTTGGATTCCACTAATGTGCTTTCCTCCGGCTTGGAGACCTGCTCCGTGAAATGCATTCAATGTGACTTGCGTGCACCTTTCCAAAATCGACTGGGCCGCGATGAGACCAATGTTTTCACCAGGGCACATCAAGCTGTCGTAAAATTTCTCCGTCAAACACTTTTTTAATTTTTCGTATTTTTCACGAGGAATTTTCAACGTTTTTAACCGATCAAATGTTTCCTCGACTCTTTTTTTCCACAGCCATGAAGTGAAATGTTCACTCAATTGACGAATAACGGGAATCGCTTCTTCACTCAAGATTCTCAATTCCGACTCGGTGAGAAATCGCTGATCGTCTCCTTTCGCTGATGGCATTCGTGAACTTCGGATTGCACATCCGATTTTCTCAACTTCTCACAAACGAATGACAAAAACGAATGAAATTGAAAGAAAACAAAATCGAGGCTTATGTTTCCATTTTCTATTTGTGTGTATTGATGAAACGTGAATAATTTCCTAGCAACTGAAACACGTGGCTAATGTCGACAATTTCCCATGAACATTTCCATCATTTGTAAAATCATTTCGTTTTCGGGCAGACTTTCATTTCCTTCTTGGGAGAAATTTGAAATTCCAATTTGATTTCCTCCCATCGATTCATCTGAATTTATCTGACTCCTCGGTTGATCGCCTGCATGCTGTTCACTGATTTCAAACATTGCCAGGAGAGTCTGAAGAATTTTGTTTGATCCGTCGTCGCTTCCTTCACCGTCTTCCCCTGGGCTGCAGTGTTCGTTTCGCATTCTCATAATGCATTTGAGAATTTCACCGGTTTTTTTGAACACCTCATTTTTGACGACAGTCTCACTTTTTGCAGTGGGATCAGTTTTTGAGTGTAGCGCCGAGTTTTGGACCGATGCCGAAGCGTCTTTTGGAAAGCAACTTCTGATCAAATTGTAAATGTCATACAGTGAATCTACGACTTTTTCGATTTCTTTCAGCAAAATGACTTTGCCGTTCATTTCTGTTGAATCTTGAAGCAATCTCAGCGCATTTTTAATGGTAGTGCAAACAGTATCCATAATCCCTTCTCGTTGGTGATTCCCAACAATGAGCAAACACAGGCGCTCGAAAAGATTTTCGATGTTGTTTTTCTTGAGATTGTCAACGAGTGTTGACACTTCGAATCCACCACTGTTCGTCTGAGGCACCATGAGAAGCAAAGTGTCCATCCAAAAATTGTTTTTACCTTCTGATTCCAAACGTGATGCGGGGAAAATATGGGGGAGGTCATCTACATCCATGATCGTCTCGTAATGGTCTTTCGTTGCATCCATCGAAGAAAAACTTTTGCTTAATATTCCTGTCAATTCATTGATGCAATCTTCCAACTCTGGAAGAGTCACATTTTTCGGATCATCTGATTGCCGAATGAAATTGCCCATAGATTCGTTGCTTTTGTCGAAAAGAAACGAAATGCAACACAAGGCCGAATGAAGATCGTTAACGACTTCGGCAGATTGTTGAACGTGGTGCATGATTTCGATCAACATTAAATCGAAATCCAAGTGGACCGAATCGCCGTCTTCGAACGGAAAGGACAGTGAACCCATCGGGTAAATTAACCGTTCAGACAGAAGTTTGTTGTTTCTTTTCAAAAAACTGTCAAACGAGTCGAGAACGATTTGCCAGTTGCCTCTCCTTGACATGTCATCATTTCCTTCGCTTTTTTTTTGTTCAGCCGTGATGTCGCCGGGTGAAGATTCAACAATTGCTCTCGCGAAAACATCTGGAAACATGTTTTGCATTTTGACAATCGTCCCATGACAGCTCAAAAATGTAAATGAATGTAACACGTCAAAGAATTCCGAAATCTTCAACAAGGTGAAAATTTTGGAAAACGTTTTCTTTTCTCCACTCATTTGTGTCAACGACTCGACGACGGATGCCGCATTTCCAATCAACAGATCTTCAGAGATATTGCCGTTTTTCAACATTTTCCCAGATGATGTTGTTTTTCATTTGAAAGAACATGAAATGCGGTGTTTATTTATTCGATTCGATTTGGTTTAAGTCATTGTTTGCAATGAATTTGGTTGTTCAGCTAGCATGACTTGGGAAAAACGTAATGATGATGTCAAATCCGTTCGAAAAAACCCGGCGGAAAATCACGGGAAGGAGGATGTTGAGGCTTCGAAACTGAAGACGATTTTTCCAGAATCGTCGGTTGAGATATATCTCCTCTCAATTCATCTTCCGAAACAGGTTGTCTCGTTGCAGCCGCTTGATGTGTTTTAGTTTTTGAGTCCGGAATTTGCGGATTGTTCTGCTTCAATGTGAGGCAAAAGAAAATGTAAGCTAATAGGGAAATGATCAGTCCTTGAACTAGTGTTTGAACGTAGGGATTCACATCGCTGCATCTCAAACAGTATTTGTTGATAGCATTCGTTGTCAACGGGTTGTTCACGATCATAGACGAAATGAAAACCATGAAAGGCAATTTTAATTCAGAAGCGAGTTTTCGAATGAAAGACGAATCTCGATTTTCAGGCGTTGTCATTGTCGCTTTTTCCGTTTTTTGTGAACAATTCATTCGACTATTTATTTTTTCGGAAGCGGTCGCTTTTGTTTTGTTCGCGTTTTCACGGAAAAAATGCTGATTTTTTTTTTGTTTGTCATCGGAAATTGTCATTTTTTTCCCTTCAAACCGTTTAGTGAAACTCCCGTTGTTTTCGCTGGAATTATTATTGTTTGAGAGATCGACATTTGTGTGACGGTCGCTTACTTCGACAATCGGATTTTTTGTTTTTTCGAGATGAATCGGTTGGGTCTTCTCCGAAAAGAAAACTGATGTTCCACGTTGTGTTGACCATTGTCCAGACGGCTGCTGCTGTGCTGCAGATTGCTGCTGCTGTGCTCCAAAAGGCGGCGGCAACTGCAAGGGACACGAGTCCTTCGGTTGAACCGAACATGATGGGACGGGATTTTGATTGTCAAAACCGTTTTCTTTTAGCCCAAATTGTGTTTTATTTTTCATTTCCCTTTCAAACGCCAACTCTTTCTCGATTTGTGCGATTCGAGTTTCTAATTTAATGTTGTTGTGATGAATTTCATTTTCCCTGTCGGAACTGAATTTACATGCAGATTCGTCACATTTCGAATGAAACTGTTGTTTTTGCTGAAAACTCGCGAAAAGAGCTTCGAGATTGATTTGATCGCAACACTCTTCCGAATTTCCGATTTTCAAATGGTCGAGGAGGGTCATTTCCTTTTTTTTTCACTTCATTTATTGATGCGATTTCAATGGAAAAGTTCTGAAAACTGGCATTTTATTGATGGAGACAATGACGACAAAAACCATCGCTTTTTTCGGCATGAACAATCCGAGACACACTCATCCTCATTGTGTCGAAATCTGATGTTGTTGAGTCGTGTGATGATGAAATTTAATTTGTGTTCATCAATGTTTTGTTCGTTTCCCTCCAGACTACTCTTGCTCAACACACGATGGACCTTCCCGCCACCACTTAGTGAATCGAAAACAATTGCGAATTGTGGCATCCGAGCTGAACGGCGGCGTGGTTCCAACCATGTCTCCGATCGGCGAAATGAACTCATACGACGTCGACGGTTGGTTAGCTCGTGCGTCGAACGGAGTCATTTGCTTCAAAAACGATTGCGTGTTTACGTGATCCAGCCTGCTCACGTATTCGCTGTGATCGGAAAAAGAAAAAAACATGACCGTGTCTGCTCCCGAAACAATTATCGATTGGGTCAGTGATTGATTTTCGAGCTTTAATGTTGCTTTCGCAATAGGAAAAACATTGTTTTGGTGATCAGATTTGAAATTGCTACAAATGATTTTCCCGGTCGGCATCCAATAACCAGATCCGAGACACGGGACAAAAAACGTTGACGCAAAAGGCGCAGGATGTTTGTTGGAAATGCTCTCGAATGATGTTTCATTCACCCGAAACACCTCCACCCACGAAGTGAGTTCGACTCCTCGATTTGTCACGGGGTAAATGGCGCAGTCATCCAACCAAACATTGTTCGGGTTGCCATCCGAAAAGCTTGGAATGAAACGTGGAACTCTCGTGTCCGCATTTTCGAGATTGATGAATGGTTCCAAATTCAGCGCCCGGCAGTAACTGAAATAAACTATTTCTTTCACTTTCCACAAATATTCCAGTTTTGTCAGGTCTTGCCTGTGCCAAACATCAGGTTCTCCGTACACCAAAGTCCAATAAGAACGCAATTTATCTTCACGGCTTTGCCGAGGGAGAAGCGTCGCATCATCAAGTTTGAACGGAGGCCAATTTTCTTTTACGTATGCGTTGGCATCGTTCACGTTGAGAATCGGGACCAATTCTTTGATTTGCAAACAATGTGTACGCAATTCTGGTGAAATGTTGAAATTGTTGTGATTGTTTTTTCGTTCACACTGAATCGCAAATTCATTCAATAAACCTGAACCAATCCCACCCGGTTCGTTGGCGATTTTGATCAAATCTGGAAAAAATGGTTTGTGCTCAGGAAGTTCAAAGAAGTTTCTCAAAAACATTGAGTGGACGTACATTCGAGACGTCGAATTGGACACGTTCCCCCTATTAAACCAATGACGGTTTTCCAGTTCTTGATTTGAAAGGGCCGGGTGAATTATGTGACAAAATAAATTTCGAAACTTTCGTGTTTTCGAATCCCATTCGTTGAGGAGTTGAATCGTCCGAAATCCGCGCATGGCCGTCAGATAAACCATGGTCTGAATGGATTGATTTACTTTTCCTCCATCGATCAACTCGACGGCTGGTGTGATCTGTCCCATCCACGACACTTTAGGTCGGTTGGCGATGATGGGATCCTTGAGCTTTTCGACCATCAGCCACTTTGCCTTTTCGCGCTCGTCTGGAGTGTTTTTGCCCTCCGCGAATACTTTCGACCATTCGGCCTTGAATTCCGGAGAGGCAAAATCGACGAATTGGTCCGCGGGTGTGTCCAGCATGGCCATAAGGTGCGCGCTGTTATGGGCCAGGCAGCAAGATTTGATGGGGTGGAATATTCCGGACCCGGAGCACACGTCGTACCACGTTCCTTCAAAAGTTTCTCGATTAACGCGATTTGGTTTATCCCATAATAAATCATCATGACTCTGACAAATTTCAATGAATTCTGAACGGACGAACGAACGGACGAGACCCTCACCTGTCCGGTCAAACAAAATTCCAAAATGATTTTCCCAAATTTTGTCACTAAAATGGGAAATGGTTGTTGCAGTCGGCTGCCATGGTTTCATTTTTTTGTCAAAAATGATTTCAGCCATGGGTTTGTAAACAAAAGTGACAAAATTGTGAAAATCGTTCACTTTGAAATTATTTGGATATCTGGGATAAACGCGTTTCAAATATGGCCTTGTGTCTGCTCCGAAACGGTTGAAATATGAGGCGGAGGTGATTTCCGGATTGAAAAAGTTCCATAATGATCGGGTCTGTAACGGATTGTTGTTGACTTTTAATTTCAAAAATGCCTCAAAGCCGGTGTCAGTAAGCAATATGTCTGACCTTGCTGAAGTAATTGCGTCGTCGTCAGCAAGAACATGACGATCATTGTCATGTTTCAGACGGGTTAATGACAATGTTTTTCCCGTTGGTGGCGGAAACCAGCTCGCTCCGGTGACGGGCATGACATCAAGAACACGGAGGAAAGGTTCGATTGGTATTGGATTTGGGTCCGGGCCAGGGCCAGGGTCAGGTGTCGGTTCAGGGGCTGGTGTCGGAGAAGGTGCAGGGGCTGGTGTCGGAGAAGGTTCGGGGGCTGGTGTCGGAGAAGGTGCAGGGGCTGGTGTCGGAGAAGGTGCAGGGGCTGGTGTCGGAGAAGGTGCCGGGGAAGGTGTCGGAGAAGGTGCCGGGGAAGGTGTTGAAGTCGGTGTCGGAGAAGGTGCCGGGGAAGGTGTTGAAGTCGGTGTCGGGGTTGGTGTCGGGGTTGGTGTCCGGGTTGGTGTCGGGGTTAGTGTCGGGGTTGGTGTCGGGGTTGGAGACGGGAAAGGCCATTGTGTCGGCCATGGCGTGGGTTTTGGAACATTTTTCTTAAAAAATAATTTGTAAATGAAATACACTCCGAAACCGACAATTAAAAAAGTAAAAAAAAGTACAGTAATTATCAGTGCAGGTGATGAGCTACTACTTGTCGACTCCATTTATTCAATGAATGTTTCATGTTAATGAAAACAAAAATTGATTGACACGAGACTAATTCGAATCAAATTTATTAATCCAGTGAAAGTTCTTCATTCTGCAAGATCGAGGAACGTTGAAATCAGAACGAATCCTCATCATTTCACCAATTAACTCTCGTTTCTGTTCGTTTTCGCACCGCAAACGGTTTGCTTGCTTTTCTCTTGCTTGTCGAACGACGTCGTCGTCATTAGTTTTCATTTGTTGACAAATGTCATCACGTCTTTTCCTGTTTCGATGTTTGTCATCATGAAAGGAACGTTTTTGAACATCATGTGACAACCCCAAAACCCGTAAAAGGTCTTTGCCGGACAAACGGATCAATATGTTCTGGAAATGTTTCTCACAGTCTTTCTCTCGTTCACCTTGGAAACGATGTCTCTGATCATCAGTTGTTGTGACACCCAAGGCACACAAAAGATTTTTGGCCGTCAAAGTCAGCAGAACGTTTTTATTGCAGTCATTTACAGTTCCCTCCATTTTCTTCTCATCGCGTTGACTGGACAGGCCTAATGCGCACAATAGTTTCTTGCCAGATAACGTGAGAAGAAATTGTTTATCACAATGATTCAGATGTACTTCAATCATTTTTGTTTCAACGATTCTATTAGACAATTTTTCAACAAGGCGCATGACAGTTTTGTCTCGAGTGTTACATATCGCAATTGTGTTTCAATTCAATGATCCAAGCAACAACATCTCCCCAAAAGAAGTCCACCAGCCGACCAAATATCTTAGTCACTGTTGACAAACATTTATGAACAAACCAAGAAAAATTGGCATATTGAAATGTAAAATTCAATATTTACGACGAATAATCGGATTCCTCTTTCTCAAAAAAAAAAACACCAAAGTCACGACTGAAATATTAAAATAGAAAAGTTAAATTTCCGGGAAAAAAAAACATTTGCCAAAAAATTCAATTGGTTTCCTAAAAAATGAACGTTTTCACAGAAAAAAGCTTTGTCGGGGAAAGCTGCATCGACAATTTCGAGCCGAGAGAGAGCGGCAGACATTTAACAGCACAACCGTGCACTCATCAGAACTCAGAGATGATTTCTCAGATTACCGTACCTCCGGAATCGGCTGCATTGGCTGCAACACATGTTTTCGAACGCTTTAACCTAACCGACGAAAATAATGAGAAAAGAAAATCAGTCGTCATTAAAAAATTCACCCCGGAACTTATTAGACCGAATCACAGGGAAAGTCATAAACTAGGGGGTTCTACAATTGTCATTTCAGGAAAACCAGGATTTGGAAAATCGACCCTTTTGACGGGTTTAATTTTCAGCAAAAAAGATATCATCCCGGCAGCTGTTGCCGTCAATGGCAGTGAAGATTTTAATCATTTTTACAAGCAATTTTTTCCGAAACAATTCGTGACTAGTGAATGTTCATTGGAATTATTGGACAACATTTTTGAAAGACAAAGAATCTTGCTTGATAGGATAAAAAATGGGAATGAAACGAATCTCAATCCATGGTTGATGCTAATTTTAGACGATTGCACTGCCGATCCTGCGGTCTTCAAAACCGTCCAGCAGAATCATTTGTTCAAAAACGGTCGCCAAATGAACATCTTGTACATCTTGTCCTTTCAATACGTATGCGATTTGCCCGTCAACATCCGATCGTGCGTCAGTGGGGTTTTCCTCTTTAAAGAAACAAGTGTGAAGAACCTCAAAAAATTGTACGAAAATTTTGCAGCCGTAATCCCGACATTTTCGATTTTCAGAAAACTCATGAGTTCAGTGACTGGCGATTATCGTTGTTTGTTCATCGACAATGTGAAACAATCGAACGAATGGATTGAATGCGTTTATCACTGTAAAACGCCTTCCGCATTCACAAAAATCGAAAAAGACAAGGTGGGGCAGTTTGGATCGGAAAACTTCAGGAACTCCTCGACTGACGAGACCTTGACCCTTTTTCTTCCGACTGTTCAAAAAATGAAAAAGGAAAACAACCTCCTCGTCCGCACTGCCACATTCCAAAAGAGGATCTCACAAAAGAGTTCGCACCGAAAACAAAATGAGAAAACGCCCGTTTCCGTAAGCGAAGAAAAGTAACGCTCGATTGTGTTTTTTTGAAAGGAGCAAACGAACAGCTCCCCATTGCTAGCCATGGAAGTCAACCGGAGATCATTTTTTTTGCCGATATGAGTGATGAAGTCACACACTGAGCGGTGTCAATTACAATTTTTGTCTGATAAAATTAAACACCACCACCACGTTTTGTCGTGTCGTTTTTGCAGACCGAAGTGTGTCATGTTTTTTCTCAACATATTGTCGCGGTGACCACTAGACCTAGCCCAACCTGTAACAGCCTTACTTTCGTCGTCGAATCCCATTCCTACATTCTCGGCCCGAGCACCCATCGGAACACGAAGTTCGAGAAACCCGTCGTGATCCAACCGGTTTCTTGAAATCATCGAAATGCAATGTTGTTCGCACAAAGTATTCAAAATTGAGGATTCTTTCAATACCGGTAATCCGTGTTTAATTCGGAAATCATTGACATTAACGTAAATGGTTTTATCACTTTTGGCATCACCCACATCTTTTTTTTCTGACCCACCTGAATGGCAATGCAAATTGCTCAGAGAAAAGAATTTCGGCTTTGAAACACAGTTGGCGCTCCTAGCGCAGAAAATGGTGAGGAATCTGTCGATCGTCGCAAGTGTTTTCAGTGCAGTCATTGTTAACGGAACACGCAGTGTCGTGTTTGTTGGTGAGAAAGAAGTCGTCACGCAATTATTTTATATATTTGTCAGTTTGTATGACCTTTTCATCAAAAATGTCTTCTTTACCTGAATGCCAAAAATTGAAATCTCAGGAACGAATCCTGTTTGTCGGAGATGTACATTGCAAAATTCAAAATTGTGATGTAATCGACGTTTTGACGGACAAAATTATACACGCTGCCCGACAAAATAATTGTCAAATCATTGTTTTAGGTGGGGACATTTTGCATTGTCACGAAAAGATCAATGCATTCTGTTTAAATGCGGTCGTCAAAATGGTTCAAAGCCTTTTGTCTCTTTTCGAAAAAGTTGTTCTCATGGTGGGGAATCACGATTTAGTTCATCACTCGCTTGCCGGGACAAAACACCATTGGATGAATGTTTTTAAAATATTTCATCATTCCAATCAATCTGTCGAAAGTGCCGCGAAATCATCAACCAAATCGAATCATCAGAATCGCGTCATCGTTGTCGATGAACCAACTTTGATCTGCGACCGCGCTGTTGCGGTTCCATTTTATCTTCCCGGACATCTCATTCCTTCCCTTCAAAAGTGGGATCCTCAATGGACTGAACACGTAGACGTTTGTTTCGCCCATCAGGAGTTGAGAGGATTCAAACTCGGTTGCGTGTGGTCGGAACATGGTGATGAATGGTTGCCACACTTCCCCGTCATTGTCAGCGGCCATTTGCACGTTCCTCAATTCAACGGAAAAAATGCAATCTACTCAGGTTCCGCTTTTCAACATTCGTTCGGCGATGTCAAGCCAGGAGTTTTCGTCGTCGTGGATCTAACAATGTTCGACAGGTTGAAAAACAACGCTGAAAATAATTATCAAAAATCGTCTCGAAACATTTTGAGAGTGGAATCGCCATTCATCTCTCGGAATGCTGGAGATCGAGATGATTTCCTTCATCTTCCCGATGGAATCGAAACTGTCAAAACAGGAATGCCTGAATTGCGCAACATCCACTTTCGACTGAATCCACATCTATCGTTTTCCGACAATTCGTCGAAATTGCGAAATGAAATCGTGAAAAAGTTTGGTGGGAACAAGGAAGACGTTCCGTCGATGCTTCGGATTGTCGTCACGGGACATGAAGGACTGATAAACGTCTTTGCTTCCCAGGGTTTTCAGCGATCAGTTTATGAACTTGTTCAACAATTGGGAATTTCACAACTTCATTGGAAATTCATCGAAATCAGTGAAACGACGTCCGAAGGTCATTTCAACCTCAGCAAAACCGGAAAACAACCTCCGGGCGCAAGCAACCTCGATGAAGATGACGACGAGTTTTTCGTCGCTTCATCTGATGCTCAGAAAAGAAATTTCATGCGAGATGAAATATTGAAAAAGATGGGGGATGGAAAAACAAACATTTGCGGGGAAAGGAGAGACGACATGTTTCGCCATTTTTCGGCTGAAGAAATGGATTTTTTCTCCAGAGTGGTCGATGTGTTTCCGCGGATCGTCGAAAACTGAAGAAGAACGAGACGCGAAGAATTTTTTTTTTTTTTGGAAAAAAAACGTTATTTTCTGTTTTGTTTGTCTTAGGTTTTGCATTTTTCCAGAATTGTTTTTCATGATTTCATCAATTTCTTTCCATTTTAATAAATGAGTAAATTGAGTGCAATTCAAATTTCAGCTGTATTGTTGATTCTGATGGTCATCATCACAGTCGTGTTTGGGTACGTTAAATTAGCGGGGAAACCTTCGAAACAGATGAGACCTTCGACAGCGATTGAAGGTTTCCGAAACAAAAGACGATCCGACAATGCTTTTTCCAGTAACAATTCTCTGTTCAGATCTTCTTCTAAAATGGAAAGTCATCAGCGACACGGAACAAAGCAGCAGCAGGTCAAAAGCAGCCTTTTCAGTCCAGCGGGGAGCCCAACTCACAGTGTGAAAAGCTTCCGTAGTGTGTCCAGTGAGATCAGCGGCAGGCCACGTTTCAATGCAATGAAAAAAAAATCAACTGACCAGTTCCATCACTTCACTCAAAAACTGAACGGGAGACGATCAGGAATCGAAGACGAAAAGGAAGCAGAAAAAGAAGCAGAAGAAGATCAAGAAGAAGATCAAGAAGGAGAAGAATACGAAGAAGAACTCAGAAAAAAAGAAAATAATGATTTCGGTTTATTGAGGAACAATTCTCTTGCAATGCCAGCACAAAATGAGAAACTTGGAAATGATTTCTTCTCGTAATCTGCATTCCGGAAATGACGATGATTCATGACAATTCACCTTGCGGTTTCGTGTTTTTTATTTTTTTTTTCCAATGACGAACCTTCATTTTCAAAAACGGGCAGAAGGTGTTTCAGATCACGAGAGACTCGTCCCGGGATGTCAATTGCATTTGATCGGACGACTTCTCCTTGAAGGAACTGAAACGGTTTGGCTGAATTTTCGCTTCTGTTTTTTGCCTCTGTTGTTGTCATTTCTTTTGTGGCGTATCCAAATTCTGCAGCAACCCCCTGTTCCATCATCAGCGTTCCTCGAGATCTGGAATAGAATCCACCCATGTCAAGCCTGATTTGGCGTCGACTGACGGTCAAAACCCTGCGGGCAGTTCATTCATTTCATATCTCTTTTTACAAATCATGCATTCCTTTTTTTGTGTGTGTATGGGAGGAGCTTTTCCAACACAAATGGCGGCTTTTTCAAAATGCGTCAATTTCCTGCTTTTCATTGATGGTTTTCTTTTTTTTTTTTTTTTAGAATCAATTATTTTTCTGAGAAGAAAATGGAAGAAACGCTGAAGACAATTTCGCATTGCTTGCAATGTTCTCCAAAACAAAACACGGAATTTTCTTCAGAAATGTCCAAATGTTCCTTTCAGAAAACACCATTGTTTTCATTTGAAGGATACCCTGAGTTTTCCAGCAAAGTCTTGGATGTTTATGACGGCGACACAATTACTATCGTTTTCATCGTTCAGGACCAATGTTTCAAAATGAATTGTCGGTTGAATGGAATTGACACTCCTGAAATGAAATCGAACAATTTGCAATCGAAAAAAACAGCCATCCGCGCTCGAAATCAACTGATAGAATGGATTTCAGGAAAACGATTCGACGATGAGGATTGCCAGATCAAAAGAAAAACAATCCAAACATTTTTCGGGGAAAACAATTTCACTGTGTGGGTGAAATGCGGACCATTCGATAAGTACGGTCGCGTTTTGGTCGACATCTGGTCTTCTGATGACAAAACAAAACATTTGAATGCTATGATGGAAAAATGTGGTTTGGGAAAGGAATACTTTGGAGGGAAAAAAGGTTGACTGAAAAAAAATACGCTTCCAAAAAAATGTGTCAATGTGCTGATTCAAAGACTTTGTAAAGTCTTGGACAACGAGTTGAAGTTTGAATTGGGGAAAACAAGGGTCGTTTTCGAGAAGCTCCAATCTTCCGAATTTCTGAAACCGTCCCATGATCCAACGCAATACCTTCGAACGTTGCGAGAATATTTGCTTGGCGATCTTGCTTGATGGTGTTGTCGGGCCCATGATCTAGACAAAAACGTGGATCGAGTATGATAATTAAGGCGTAATTGTTTTTTTTCATCAAGCTTCAGCACGCATGGAACGTGAAAGAATCCGATTCCTGTGATGTCAGAATGAATATCGTCCAATCGAATTGCTGAGTCATCCAATGGACTGTTTTGGGACAGTTTGAACAAAGAAATCGTTCGTTTGTTTTGTTTTTTTGAATCGTGTGTGACGATTGTCGGGGAGTTGAACAAGACATCTCTGGGGTCGATTTCTATGCTCGTTTCTTCTTTCATTTCGCGAATCGCGCAGTTCACTAACGATTCGTTTTTGTCTTGACCTCCTTTTGGAAAGCCCCATTTTGAAAAATGGGATTGAACTAAAACAACTTGATTGTTGTCATTCATTCCGATGATCCCTGCTGCCGTTCTAGGTTGTTGATTGTATCTACTGAAGTCCTTGTGAGTCAATCTTTTGACATTCGGATACTCTTTCCGTTGGTAAAAAGTGCAGCATCGACTTTCGCAAAAATGTTTTTGGAATTGCGAAACAACTGGAGTTTCGTTTAACGAGCTGTGGGATTCACCATCACGTTGTTCGTTGTGTTTTCGTTCTGGTCCACGGCTTGCAGATACGTCTTCTTTGAATTCATTTTGGTCGCTGATGTTTTCCATTTTCACGTAATTTGCTTTTTTTGAATTATCAGCATAATTTTAAGAGACATCTCTTTTCTTTGATCATCATTTATTACTCATTTCATTACTTTAGATTTCAAATAGCATTTTTCCTCATCAAAAAAATCGATGTTTTTGTTCGGCAAAACCAACAGAAAAAAACAAGTCGATTAACAAAGGCAAAAGCACCACTAAAACTCTGGCTGTAATGAAAATGGAAGCGGTGAGAGCTTTGACATCTCCAGAAACAAAATCAGAATTTTTTTGAGTTCGATAAATGTCTTCTATGATTTCTAAAAAGAATATTTTCACTCCAATATCCCAAATGACTTTCAGTAAGAAATAAATTGTGTCTTTGATTTGAAGGCTGCGAACCCGTTTCATTTTTTGTTTTGAGTCCTTTTTCATGATGAACAAATGGAAACAGGTTTTCGATTTACAAGAGCCTCATTTCGAAAATGATGTTGAATTGATGAACAATGATGAGAATATGTCACAATTTTTTTTTGTTATAGCTCCGTCGTCAGAACGGAAACCAGAGAATGAATTGTCACAAATGCATTTCCAACAACAATCATGAAAATTCATATATTGGAAAAAAAAAGAACAATTTGTGGCATTTCATCACAACCAATTTTAATCAACGAATTTCTAAAATAATGAACTTGACATTTTCCTGAAACGTCCAGTAGATGGCAAAGTTACTGTGAAATGCGAAAATTCAGAAATCCATTTCAGGATACAATTTTGAAAAAACCTGACATTTTGTAAATGATTTTCTTTTTGTTTGTGCAATTCATTTCCAAAATTTCCGCATTTCACAGTGAAGTTGACATCTACCGGACGTTTCAGAAACAATGCCAAGCTCACAATTACTGAAGAAAAATAATTGAAATTAAAAAATCATTTGAAAAAAAAGAGAGAAAAACATTTGGAGAGAATAAATTGTGAAAACTTGAAAAAAAGTTGGAAACAAAGAAAATTGAGAAAACTTAAAAAAAAATTTGGAGAGAATAAATTGTGAAAACTTGAAAAAAAGTTGGAAACAAAGAAAATTGAGAAAACTTAAAAAAAAATTTGGAGAGAATAAATTGTGAAAACTTGAAAAAATGTTGGAAACAAAGAAATGTGAAAACAATTGAAAAATCAATTTCAAAAACAAATGTTGGAAACAAAAAAATGTGAACACAATTTAAAAATCAATTTCAAAAATAAATGTTGGAAAAAAAATATTGACAAACAAATTGAAAAATCAATTTCGAAAATAAATGTTGAGAAACAAATTGAAAAATCAATTTCAAAAATAAATGTTGGAAACAAAAAAATGTGAACACAATTGAAAAATCAATTTCGAAAATAAATATTGGAAAAGAAATATTGAGAAACATTTTTAAAAATCAATTTCAGAAATAAATGTTGGAAAAGAAATATTGAGAAACATTTTTAAAAATCAATTTCGAAAATAAATGTTGAGAAACAAATTGAAAAATCAATTTCGAAAATAAATGTTGGAAACAAAAAAATGTGAACACAATTGAAAAATCAATTTCGAAAATAAATGTTGGAAAAGAAATATTGAAAAACAAATTGAAAAATCAATTTCGAAAATAAATGTTGAGAAACATTTTTAAAAATCAATTTCCAATATTCTTTTGGAAAGCAAAGAATTTCTGAAACTGTGAGCTTGGCATTAATTCGAAACGTCCGGAATATGTTGAATTCACTGTGCAAATGTGGAAATTCAGAAATCAATTGCCAAAATGAAAAAAGAAATCATTTAAAAAAGTCAAGGTTTTTTCAAAATTGTGTCCTGAAATGG